>ERZ780012.553-NODE-553-length-13562-cov-6.27911_pt1 | contig 13562 bp, 16 predicted proteins | sample MGYA00511869_ERZ780012 | MGnify/ENA primary metagenome ERZ780012 (study PRJEB29588, sample SAMEA2161608) | human gut metagenome | biome: human gut; feature: human-associated habitat; material: faeces | place: Denmark | collected 2008/2010 ... | reverse complement strand
GAGAACCAGAAAGGACGGCGGTGCCCGGAGGGCATGAAAGCCCCAGTGGGGCTTTCAAGCAGGCGAGCGGTCTGCGATAGCAGATGGAAGGACTTTGTCCTGACAAGCGTCGGGGGCGCTCCAAACGCGAAATTAAAAATAATTTTTCCGCTGATATTGTCAGAGCGAAGCGGAGACAATTCTAAATCATCCGGTGTTACAAATACCGTGCGATCTCCTCTTTGCTGCGCTTCGGCACGCAGTAATCCCGGTTCTCATCCAGATAATACTTCACGCCGGTCTCGGCGGTCAGCGGCACGATGTGCGATTTGTGGCTCGGATAGCCGAAGGCCACCATGTAGACCAGCTGCTGCGGCGCTTCAATGCCCAGCAGTTCGGTCAGCACCGGCTTGTTGATGGCCCCCATGATGCAGCTGCCCACGCCCTTGTCCCAGGCGGCAAGGGTCATGTTGGCCAGCGCGATGCCGATGTCGGTGGCCGGGTCGCCGGGGATGGCAGTATCCTTCACCACGGCAACAAACAAGGTGGGCAGCTCGTCGGCCTTTGGGGTGCCCTGCTCCGGCGGCAGGTAGGCGGCCCACTTCACCAGTGGTTGCACCCTGGCCACGTCTGTGGGCTGGTTCACCACCACCAGCCGCACGGCCTGCCGATTGGCCCCGCTGGAAGAAAGCCGCACGGCTTCAATGATGTCGTCCACCACATCCTGCGGCACAGGCTTCTGCTCGAACCGGCGGTAGGTGCGGCGGGTGGCGAGGGTATCCATGACAGACATGTAAAACAACTCCTCATATAGTATGGAATGGGGTCCTGCTTTCCTGCAGTATACCAGATGCAGCCGCGCCCCGCAAGCACTGCGCCGGGAAGCGGGCAGAGAACGGCGGGAAAAGAGCGGCCGGAACAGCGGCGCTGGCCCGCGCCGGACGGTGAAAGAAAAACACCTCTGAGATGAACGAAAAGCAACACACTTGTGCTGAAAAGTTGCGATGAATTAACTTCATGTGAAAAACTTGACAAGCAGCGCAAGACGTGATATCTTACGGTTTGCCGAGACAAACTGGCGGGAATATTCCGGGCTGGTTTGCTTTGCTATGGGAAGAAAGTGCAAAACGATCAGGAGGAAAAACGATGTCTAAAATTTCTCGTCGCAACTTTATGAAGTGTGCCGGTGCTGCAGCGCTGGCTGTGGCCGCTGCGGGCGCACTGTCCGGCTGCGGCCCGATGCTGGATGTGGATGTCTATTTTTATGCGAATGGCGCAAAGCTGGAGCTGACCGGCAAGGGCAAGGTCCAGACCGGCGCAGACGAAATGGACACAGCGACCATTGAACTGCCCGCTGAGTACAAAGCAGCATATGAGATCGCGGACGCAAAGGCCAAGGTCATTCGTGAGAACGGCAAGCGCTATGCGAACGTGAACCTGGTTGCAAAAGAGGTGACCTATCAGGTCTATTATCAGCTGGACGGCACCACAGTGCTGTCCGGTGAAGTCACGGCATCCGCTGTGAACCCCACCATCACGGTTAATGATCTGGACCAGGATGAGCTGAAGGCGCTGGCCAAGCTGTTCTACGAGACCACCGGTGATGTTCAGCTGAGCAACAACACCGTGATTGTTCCGGTGAAGAAGGTCATGGGCGAGGTCGAAGTGAAGTATACCAAGTATTCCAGCTTCTGGTCTGAGAATCCTGAAAAGGATAGTCCTGTTGACAATGGAAGCTATGATGAAAAGGTTCCGCTTTGGAAGGGGCAGAATACGATTTCCACTAGCGAGATGAAGAACCTGAACAGTGCGTGCACGATGGGCTACAGATATGTAATGCAGCGCATTGGAACGACGCCCAATGCTGGCAGTAAAAACTTTGAGGAAACAAATATCTTTGCTGTTGATTGGAGCAATCCGATTGTCAAAGTTTACCTGAGCGATACGAAGAACTTCTACTAAGAAGCGGAAAATTTCAAGAATACCTAATAAAGCGGCTGTCCCTCACATGGGGCAGCCGCTTTTGCGCAGAAAAAGAACTTACATCTTATTCTGGTGCCTTTTCGGGATGGGCACGCTCAGCACCAGCGAGATGCCCACGGCCAGCGCCACCGCAACCTTAAAGGTACTGATGCCGTGGGAAAGGGCCAGCGCGTTGTTGCCCTGGATGAAATAGTAGGCGCAGTAGTAGATGCCCGCGCCGGGCACCAGCGGGAAGATGCCGGAGAGCAAAAACACCGTCACCGGCATTTTGAGTACGATGGCAAACACCCGGGTGAGCAGGGTGAGCGGGATGACCGCCAGCAGGGAAGCGGCGGCGGCGTCACTGTCCCGCAGCGGGCGCCCATGCCCAGCAGGACGGCCAGCTCGTAGACGAACCAGCCCACGGCCCCCACCAGCCCGCAGAAGGGCAGGCTTTTGCGCGGGCAGCCGAACAGGATGGCAAAGCTCAGGGTGCCCGCCCCGGCAATGAAGAACTGCGCGGCCAGCTCCCCGATCTGTGTACTGGTAAGCATCATGCGACCACCACCCCCGTAAAGAATGTATAAAGGCTCAGCACAAGGCCGGTGCCGATGGCGATGCTGGCTGCAATGAGCAGCGCGTCGATCATGCGGATGGTGCGGGAAAGATAGTCGCCGTGCACGAAGTCCCGGATGCCCATGGTGAAGGCGATGCCCGGCGTCAGAATCATCAGCGCGCCGATGATGGCGTGGCTGGCGGGCGTGCCCAGCAGATTGCAGCCCAGAATGCACACCAGTGTGATAAGGGCTGCGCAGCTGATCTTGCGGAAGCCGCCCGGTAGCTCGTGCCGCTCGCACAGCAGCAGATACCAGCTGGCGGCCAGGCCCGCCGCGGCCGCCGCCAGCGCGCTGCGCAGCGTGCCGCCGAAGATGAGCGCAAAGCAGAACGCGCCGCACAGGCCGCTCACCAGTTGCACCCAGTCCTTGGGGAAAGGGATGCGCCGGGCCAGCACCAGGCGGCTCTCGGCTTCGTCCAGCGACATATTGCCCTCGGCGATCTCGCGGGAGAGGGCGTTCACCGCCGCCACCCGGCCCAGATGGGTGGTGCGGGTGGGCACATTGCGCACCTCGCTGATCTCGGCGGTGCCTGCGCTGGCAAAAATGCCGTTGGTCAGCACATAAACGTGGAACTCCCGCAAATGGAAACTGCGTGCCATGATCTCCATGGTCTGCTCCACCCGGAACACCTCGGCACCGTTTTCCAGCAGCGTCTGCCCCGCCGCCATGATGAAATCCATGATGCGGCGGCGCAGTTCCTCGTCGGGGTAGATCTCTCTGCCGTTCATTGCCGCACCTCCTTACAATAAAGTTGATTTCACCAGCGTGTCGGTAATTTCTCCTCGGACACGAAACGGGCCATTCCATCGCCCGCCCTATTGCCCTTCGGGCAACAGGGTCCCACCCCAGCGGACGGTCCTCGGAGAAACTCCCGGCCCACTGGTCGGATACGTTTATTCTATCATGTCCGCGGCTGGCGCACAAGAGGAAAATGATCCTGCTTGACAAAAGCGGAAAAAATCACTATACTACAAGCAGAAGGGGCGCTGACTGCATTGGGCCAGCTTTCCATCCTGCTAGTCAAAAGATTGACCGCTCGGCTGGTAACTGGGGCGGTCAATCTTTTTTGTTATCATCGTCTTTCTTCTGGGAAAACTTTGCCATGACCTCAACGGTCAGACGGATCACATCCACGATCAGGCTCAACAGAGTGAGAACGAACGTGAGCAGTGCGAGAGTCTCCAAAAGAGTCATCCGACATCCCTCCCTTCGCCTTCAAGGCTCCGGGCAGGGTACTTCCAAAAAAAGTTTCCTCCCGGAACCTCTGCTTCGTTCTATGTAATAATAGAAGAATCAGCGATGCGGGATGGAAAGCATGACCACCGATATGCAATCAGCGCCTCATCACCAGTGTAACACAAAGCTTGACGTAAGACAAGAAAAACCGCAATTCCCTACTAAAAAACTTCGTTTTAGGTGTTGACAAATCCCGTCGATTGGATTATTATAAATGCAATATCACAAAAATGGCTGTGATGAGGAGAGTAAGCTTTCGCATTGATCCTTACCAGAGAGCCCGGGCGGTGGAAAAGGGCAGGAAACAGGAAGCCGAAAATGGCCTCGGAGCTGTGCGGGCGAGGTGCATGAGCACTAAGTTCGCAACGGGATGCGCCCGTTACAGCGTCCGGCTGTAAGCAGCAAAGCTGCCGCAGCATCGAGGCTGTGCCCGCAAGGGTGCGGTAAACCAAGGTGGTACCACGGAAGTATGTTCTGCTCCCGTCCTTGTCTGAGCGTTGGCTCAAAGGCAGGGACGGGAGCTTTTTTCATGCATCCGTTCCAAGGCCCTTGCACGGAACTGTGCCGTGCGGGCCGCTGTACATTTGTAATAAGCAAAATAGAGAGGGAACAAAACTATGATTACTCGTCGCGATTTTCTGAAAGTTACCGGTGTGGCTGCTGCAGCCGCTGCCCTGACCGCCTGCGGTGGTTCTTCTTCCACTGCTTCTTCTGCTTCCAGCGCTGCCGCTTCTTCTGAGGCTGCTTCCGCTGTGGCAAAGCTGGACAAGGTGAAGGTGGCTGTGCCCAACGACACCACCAACGAGGCCCGCGCCCTGACCCTGCTGGAGAAGAACGGCTTCTTCAAGCTGAAGGCTGACGCCGGCCTGACCGCCACCGCAAAGGACATCGAGGAAAACCCCCTGAACGTCACCGTCGATGAGGTGGAGGCTGCTCAGGTGCCCAATGTCCTGCAGGACGAGGACTACGCCGTCATCAACTCCAACTACGCCATCTCCGCCGGCCTGGACCCCATCAACGATGCTCTGGCCATGGAGGACGGCACCTCTGCTTACGTCAACGTTCTGGTCTGCAAGGAAGGCAACGAGGAGGAGCCCAAGATCAAGGCTCTGGTGGCCGCTCTGCAGAGCCAGCAGGTGAAGGACTTCATGGAGGAAAACTACAAGGGTGCTGTGGTCTCCGTTGTCGAGAACCCCACCGACGGCTACGACTCCTCCATTGATTACGACGCACTGAACGGCGAGACCGTCAGCTGCGCTGCTACCCCGGCTCCCCACTGCGAGGTGCTGGAGATCTGCAAGGACATTCTGGCTGCCAAGGGCATCACCCTGGACATCCAGGAGTTCGACGACTACATCCAGCCCAACAACGTGGTTGAGGACGGCCAGATCGACACCAACTACTTCCAGCATCAGCCGTATCTGGACGACTTCAATGCAGAGCACGGCACCCACCTGGTGACCGTTGCCGGCATCCACGTGGAGCCCATGGGCATCTACGGCGGCAAGCAGGACAGCCTGGCACCGATTGAGGGCTAAGCCTAAAAAGGAGCAATTTCTGTGATCGAGATCAAACACCTTTCCAAGACCTTCCAGATGAAGGACGGCGCGGTGAACGCGCTGCACGACATCAACCTCACCATCCCGGATGGTTCCATCTACGGCATCATCGGCATGTCCGGTGCAGGCAAATCCACGCTGGTGCGCTGCATCAACCTGTTGGAGCGCCCAACCGAGGGCAGCGTCGTCATCGATGGCACCGCCATGGAGACCCTCAGCGCAGCCCAGCTGCGTGAGCGCCGCCGCGACATCACCATGATCTTCCAGCAGTTCAACCTGCTCATGCAGCGCAGCTGCCTGAAGAACATCTGCTTCCCCATGGAACTGGCCGGTGTGAAGAAGGCGGATGCCGAAAAGCGCGCCAAGGAGCTGCTGGACGTGGTGGGCCTGCCCGATAAGGCCAACGCCTACCCGGCCCAGCTTTCCGGCGGCCAGAAGCAGCGCATCGCCATCGCCCGCGCGCTGGCAACGGACCCGAAGGTCCTGCTGTGCGACGAGGCCACCAGTGCGCTGGACCCCAACACCACCCATGCCATCCTGACCCTGATCAAGGACATCAACAAGAAGCTGGGTATCACGGTGGTGGTCATCACCCACCAGATGCGCGTCGTGGAGGAGATCTGCGATCAGGTTGCCATTCTGGACGGCGGTGTGGTCGTGGAACAGGGCTCGGTCGCAGAAATTTTCTCGAACCCCAAGACGGCGGCGGCAAAGCGTCTGGTGGCCCCCAACGGCGGCAGCGCTGCCCGCGATCTTTCCAGCTTTGCCCCGGACGACCATGTGGTGCGCGTCACCTTCAACGGTTCGTCCACTGCAAAGCCGCTGGTGGCAAGCCTTGCGGCTGAAAAAGGCATTCTGGTGTCGGTGCTCAGTGCCGACACCCGTGATCTGAACGGCCAGTGCTACGGCTCCATGCTGCTCAAGCTGCCTGCCGATGTGGAGCAGGCAAAGCAGGCGGCCGCCTACATGCGCGGCCAGCCCGGTGTGACGGTGGAGGAGGTGACCGGCGAATGAGCATTGCAGATTACGGCTTTGCCATCTGGGAGACCTTCTATGTGACGGCGCTCTCCACCGCCTTTGCGCTGGTGCTGGGCCTGCCGCTGGGTGTGCTGCTGGTGGCCGGTGACAAGGACGGCGTTCTGCCGCTGCCTTCCTGGCTGATGCACATCCTGAACATCGTCATCAACATTCTGCGCAGTGTGCCCTTCCTGATCCTGATGATCTGCGTCTTCCCGCTCACCCGTGCCATCGTGGGCACCACGGTGGGCACCAAGGCCACCATCGTTCCGCTGGTGGTGGCGGCCTTCCCCTTCGTGGCACGTCTGGTGGAGACCAGCCTGCGCGAGCTGGACGAGGGCGTGGTAGAAGCTGCCCAGAGCATGGGCGCTACCCCCTTCCAGATCATCACCAAGGTGATGATCCCCGAGTGCCTGCCCGGCCTGATCTCCAGCATGACCACCGCCCTGACCACCATTCTGGGCTACTCGGCCATGTCCGGCGTCATTGGCGGCGGCGGCCTGGGCAAAATTGCGTTGTCCTACGGCTACTACCGCTACCAGACCGATATCATGATCGTCTGCGTGGTGCTGCTGGTGCTCATGGTGCAGGTGTTCCAGAGCGTGGGCACCTGGTGGGCCAACAAGAGTGATAAGAGACTGCGGAAGTAACCCCTAGCCCCCGGTCGGGAAGCAAAATTTAACGTTTCAATTCCCCGCCGGAGGCATCTGCACTCCTGCGGGGAATTGTGCTATATGGACAAACCCAGCAAAGGAGTATGTAGTATGAATCGTGATACCATCTGCGTGCAGGGCGGTTACACCCCCGGCAACGGCGAACCCCGCCAGATCCCCATTGTGCAGTCCACCACCTTCAAGTACGCCACCAGCGAGGATATGGGCAAGCTGTTCGACCTGGAAGCCGACGGCTACTTCTATTCCCGCCTGCAGAACCCCACCTGCGACCTGGTGGCGAAAAAGATTTGCGAGCTGGAAGGCGGCACTGCCGCCATGCTCACCTCCAGCGGTCAGGCCGCCAACTTCTTCGCACTGTTCAACCTGTGCGAGGCTGGGGACCATATCGTGGCGTCCAGCACCATCTACGGCGGCACCTTCAACCTCATCTCCGTCACCATGAAGAAGATGGGCATTGACGCCACCTTCGTGGACCCGCTGTGCACCGAGGAAGAACTGAACGCCGCCTTCCGGCCCAACACCAAGGTCGTGTTCGGCGAGACCATCGCAAACCCGGCCCTCACCGTGCTGGACATTGAAAAGTTTGCCACGGCCGCCCACGCCCACGGCGTGCCGCTCATCGTGGACAACACCTTCCCCACGCCGGTCAACTGCCGCCCCTTCGAGTGGGGCGCGGATATCGTCACCCACTCCACCACCAAGTACATGGACGGCCACGGCGCTGTGCTGGGCGGAGCCATCGTGGACAGTGGCAAGTTCGACTGGATGGCCCACGCTGAAAAGTTCCCCGGCCTGTGCACCCCGGACGACAGCTACCACGGCATCACCTACGCCGAGCGCTTTGGCAAGGAGGGCGCTTTCATCACCAAGGCTACTGCCCAGCTCATGCGCGACTTCGGCTCCATGCAGTCCCCCATGAACGCCTACATGCTGAACCTGGGCCTGGAGAGCCTGCATGTCCGGATGCAGCGCCACTGCGAAAACGGCATGGCCGTGGCAAAGTTCCTGGAAGCACACCCCAAGGTGGCTTACGTGAACTACTGCGGTCTGGAAAGCAGCCCCTACCACGCACTGGCCGAAAAGTACCTGCCGAACGGCAGCTGCGGCGTGGTGAGCTTTGGTCTGGCCGGCGGCCGCGAAGCTGCCAGCACCTTCATGAAGGAGCTGAAGCTGGCTGCCATCGAGACCCATGTGGCCGATGCCCGCACCTGCTGCCTGAACCCCGCATCCAGCACCCACCGCCAGATGAACGACGAACAGCTGAAAGCCGCCGGTGTGCCCGCAGAGCTGGTGCGCATGAGCTGCGGTCTGGAAAGCAGCGAAGACCTCATTGCCGATATCGCGCAGGCGCTGGATAAGATTTAAAAACTTCCCCAAAGGAGTACGACACTATGCCGCTGATCATCCCCAAGACCCTGCCCGCTTACGATGCCCTCTACAACGAAAATGTCTTCGTCATGCACCGTGAGCGCGCCCTTGCCCAGCACATCCGCCCGCTGGAGATCCTCATCCTCAACCTGATGCCCACCAAGATCACCACCGAGACCCAGATCGCCCGCCTGCTGGCCAATACCCCCATTCAGGTGCACATGACCCTGATGCAGACGGCCAGCCACGCAGCCACCCATGTCTCGGCGGCACACCTCGAGTCCTTCTATAAGACCTTCGACGAGGTGAAGAATAACCGCTACGACGGCATGATCATCACGGGGGCACCCATCGAGACCATGGACTTCGAGCAGGTGGACTACTGGGACGAGCTGTGCGAGATCATGGATTTCAGCGAGACGAATGTCTACTCCACCCTCCATGTGTGCTGGGGCGCGCAGGCGGGCCTGTACTACCACTACGGCGTGCACAAACAGCTGCTGCCGGAGAAGATGTTCGGCGTGTTCGAGCACCGGGTCACCCGCCCGGCAAACCCGCTGGTGCGCGGCTTCGACGAGGTGTTCTATGCGCCCCACAGCCGCCACACCGGCATCAGCCGGGAGGATGTGGACAACTGTAAGGCACTGCGCATCCTTGCCGAGAGTGACGTGGCCGGCCCCTTCCTCATGAGCACCGAGAACGGACGGCAAATTTTCGTCACCGGCCACCCGGAGTACGACAAGTACACGTTGGATTCCGAGTACCGCCGCGACGTGGACAAGGGCCTGCCCATCCATGTGCCGGTGAACTACTACCCGGACGACGACCCCGCGAAGCCGCCGCTGTTCCGCTGGCGTGCCCACGCCCACCTGCTGTATGAGAACTGGCTGAACTACTACGTCTACCAGAACACCCCCTACGATCTGGGCGAAATCCAGCGCGTGAAGCACGAATAAATGCACAAAAACCGGTATTGCGTCAAAATTGCGCGATACCGGTTTTTATGCTATACTGTTCCTGCGGCCCTTCTCCATTCCCCTAACCGCGGAAAGGAGGTGGTAACCAATGGAAGTCTTCGTCTCATTTATACAGACTGTCGGAGCAGAGGTAGTTGCCTACTATCTGTGCAAGTGGCTTGACAGCCTGTTCTTCAAGGGCAGCAAGCACTAACCCAAGAAGCCCCCCGGTACTGACACTACCGGGGGGCTTTTGGTTTTTTCGTGGTAACCACGGAACAGGCCTTCATCTCATTGCCTATCTTTAGTATATGCAGTTTTAAGCAAAAGTCAAGCGATGAAATGTAAATTATTTTTTACGCCTTACCGGCTTTTTCTTCCGCACACTGTAGCCAAAGGTGCCCAGCTTTTTGCCCAGGGCCAGATACTCACCATGGCTGTAGACGATGAGCTTTGCCTTATCAAGGCAGAGCTTGCCGGTCTCGTCCAGCAGGTTTTCGTCCACATCGCAGGCCACGACTTCGGCCAGGAACAGATCATGGCTGCCCAGCGGGATCACCTGAGTCACTTTGCACTCGAGGTTCACCGGGCTTTCTTCCAGCACCGGGCAGTCGGTCAGCACGCTGCCGGGGGCGGCATGCAGGCCGCAGGCGGCGAACTTATCCACGTCGCGGCCGCTTTTCACGCCGCACCAGTCAATGGAGCGCACCAGTGCTTCGGTGGGCAGGTTGATGACAAACTGTCCGCTCTCCTGGATAAGGTGGTGGCTGTAGCGCTCCGGCCGCACGCTGATGGAAACCATGCTGGGCTGGGTGCAGATCGTGCCCGTCCAGCCGATGGTGATGAGGTTGGGCTTATCCAGCCCGCCGCAGGAGACCAGCACCGGCGGTTCCGGGTTCAGCAGGGTGCTGCCCCGCCAGCTCTGTTTGCTCATCCGTGATACTTCCTTTCATAGGGTGCCCAGGTGCGCTCGCTGATGATGTAGCGCGGGCGGGCTTTCGTTTCCATATAAATTTTGCCGATATACTCACCGATGACGCCCAGGCACACCAGCTGTACACCGCCCACAAAGCAGACGATGCAGATGGTGGAGGCCCAGCCCGCCACCACGCTGCCTAGGATGGCATCAATGATAGCCCAGATCACGCCGATAAAGCTGATCAGGCTCACCACGATGCCCGCGCCCGTGATGATGCGGATGGGCTTGTTGGAAAGGCTGGTGATGCCGTCAAAGGCCAGTGCCAGCATCTTGCTCAGGGGGTAGTGGCTCTCACCGGCCAGACGCTCGTGGCGCTCGTAGGTGACCACTTCGCTCGGAAAGCCCACCAGCGGCACCATGCCGCGCAGGAAGATGTTCACCTCTTTGTAGTCCGCAAAGCTCTCCAGCACCCGGGTGCTGATGAGCCGGTAGTCGGCGTGGTTGAACACGATGTCCGCGCCCAGAGCGTTCATCACGTGGTAAAAACCCTCGGCGGTGAACCGCTTGAAGAAGGTGTCGGTATCCCGGCGGCTGCGCACGCCGTACACCACCTCGGCACCGGCTAGGTACTTTTTCACCATCTCATCCATGGCGTTGATGTCGTCCTGGCCGTCGCAGTCGATGGAGATGGTGATATCGCAGGTGCCGCTGTGCAGCGCTTCCATCAGGCCCGCCAGTACGGCGTTCTGGTGGCCGCGGTTGCGGCTCTGCGAGATGCCGATGAAGTGCTCATCCTGCGCGGCAAAGCCCTGAATGAGCTCCCAGGTCTTGTCGCGGGAGCCGTCGTTCACGAACAGCACCCGGCTTTTCTCGCTCACAAGGCCCTGTACAGTGAGGCTCTTGATCTTTTCCAGAAACATGGGTGCCGTGATGGGCAGCACCTGCTCCTCGTTGTAGCAGGGGATCACGATCCAGAGGATGGGTTTTGACATGATAAAAAAGCTCCTTATAATAAACAGCAAAAAGGATGCTGTTGAAGTTATGGCCCTTCCCGTGAAAAAGAGTTTTAGAAAAATCCGCAGATTTTTCTAAAACTCAAATATAAAAATAAAATTTCCGATGAGAATGGCCAAAGCGCACGCGGCGGCCATTTTAAATGATCCGGCTCACTGCACCATTTGCTTTAAAGTCTCCGGTTCCAGCAGCTTGAAGCTGCTCTTGTAAGTGTCCAGCAGGCCGTCCCGCTGCATCTGGCTCAGCTCACGGCTGAGGGCGCTGCGGTCACAGTTGAGATAATCCGCCAGCTGGATGCGGGAGAACGGGATGCTGAAGGTCAGGCTGCCCGCCCGCTCGGCTTCGCTGAGCAGGTAAGCGCACACCTTGGCCCGCAGGCTTTTCAGCACCAGCAGGTCGATGCGGCGGGAAAGCGAAAAATACTTGTCGCTGATGGTGCGCACCAGGTTCTGCAGCGCGCGCTGGTGCGCCGGGCTGCCGTCCGAAAGCAGCAGCCGCTCGTAGGGGATGAGCAGCACTTCGCAGGGTGCGGCGGCCAGCACCGTCACCGGGCTGGCAAGGCTGGACCCGCCCAGCACGTCGCCGAACACGCCGCCCGGTTCCATGTGGGTGATGGGGGTGCGCGCCCCGCCCGGGGCCGGGCGGTAGGCTTCCAGCGTGCCGGTGAGCACCACGCCCACCCGGCGGTTGGGTTCCCCGGCCAGCACGAGGGCCTCGCCCTTGCCGTAACTGCGCACCACAGCACCCAGCTGGGCCAGCAGCACCTGCAGCTGGTCGGTGGGGATGCCGGTGAACAAAGAGGTGGATTGTAACAGCGGAAGATAGTTTTTCATCACAAATCCGTGGGAAAGAGACAGGCTCCCACAGCCCTCCTGCAATTCTGTTGCACACGCAACGGTATTTTTACCCCTATTATAGTAAACTTAGACGCGCAAAGCAAATGATTTTGCAAATTTGCTTTGTAAAATTTTGAAAAAGACCGACCCATTCCGCAAACGATGCGGCCCCGGTGGGGGAAAGGGTGCGGTCTTGCGCGGAAAGAGGAAGGTATCCACACATGAAAAAGATCGTATCCCTGCTGCTGGCGCTGACCATGGCACTGAGCCTGGCTGCCTGCGGCGGTGCAGCATCCGAAGCTGCTTCCAGCGAGGCTGTCTCCGAGGCAGCATCCGAAGCTGCTTCCAGTGAAGAAGCAAAAGAACTGTCCACCACTGATGCCCTGCGCATTGCCGGGCTGAAGGGCCCCACCACCATGGGCCTTGTCAACCTGCTGAGCATGGAAGAAGACGGCACCGCCGCCATGGACTATGACCTGCAGCTCTACGGCGCGGCCGACGAGATCGTGCCTCTGCTGATGAAGGGCGAGCTGGACATGGCTGCCATTCCGGCAAACCTGGCCGCGACCCTCTACCAGAAGACCAACGGCGGCATTCAGGCCGTGGCCGTCAACACGCTGGGCGTGCTGTATGTGGTGGAAAAGGGCGGCGACACCGTCCAGTCCATGGCTGACCTGAAGGGCCGCACCATCCTGTCCACCGGCAAGGGCACCACGCCGGAGTACGTCCTGCGCTATCTGCTGAATGCCAACGGCATCGACCCGGACAAGGACGTGACCATTGAATACTACAGCGAGGCCACCGAGGTCACCGCCCAGATGGCCAACACCGACAACGCCATTGCCGTGCTGCCCCAGCCCTATGTGACCGCGGCCGGTCTGCAGGACGACACCCTGCGCGTGGCCCTGAACCTGACCGAGGAGTGGGACAAGGTGGCTGACACCCAGCTTATCACCGGTGTGACCGTGGTGCGTAAGGAGTACGCCGAGGCCCACCCCGACGTGGTGGCCGCTTTCCTCGCTGACTACGCCAAGAGCGTGGACGCCGCCAACACCGATCTGGACGGCACTGCCGCGCTGTGCGAGGAGCAGGGCGTTGTGGCCAAGGCTGCCATCGCCAAGAAGGCCCTGCCCAACTGCAACATCGTCTGCCTGACCGGCGACGAGCTGAAGGCCAACGCTTCCGCTTACCTGCAGGTGCTGTATGATGCCGACCCCGCAGCTGTGGGCGGCGCACTGCCCGGCGACGACTTCTACTGGACTGCCGAGTAACCCCTGAATAAACCATCTCTCCGGCCGCTGTGCGATTGGTACGCATGGCGGCCTTTTTGCGTGTGGCAATAGGGCAGGCCATCAGATAGCTTTCTCCGCGAACAGCGACGGGTTGCGGCACCCAGCATCCGCTTCGCTATCGCCTGCGTCTTGC
>ERZ780012.550-NODE-550-length-13611-cov-2.12895_pt1 | contig 13611 bp, 8 predicted proteins | sample MGYA00511869_ERZ780012 | MGnify/ENA primary metagenome ERZ780012 (study PRJEB29588, sample SAMEA2161608) | human gut metagenome | biome: human gut; feature: human-associated habitat; material: faeces | place: Denmark | collected 2008/2010 ... | reverse complement strand
CCGCGTGACCCATACCGAAAATAAGGCCTGTTCTGTCGCCCGCCTCTTTATGAATGACCTTGGTGAGATAGTCCGCCACCTGGCCCTCGTCTGTTGGGTTGCTGACGGTTTTTTTGAGGTCGGCTATCATATTGTGAACCTGAATATTCGCGCCGCCGTGCTTCGGCCCCTTGAGCGAGCCTATACCTGCGGCGATTGCGGAATAGGTATCCGTTCCCGTTGAGGTTATGCAGCGTGTTGTAAACGTGGAGTTGTTTCCGCCGCCGTGATCGGCGTGAATAATCATACACAGGTCAAGTATTTTGGCCTCTTCATCGGTAAACTTGCGGTCGCTCCTTATTGTATGGAGTATGGACTCCGCCGTGGAGAGCGCTTTATCGTTCTGGTGGATATACATACTCTTGTGGTCGTATGCTCTGCGCTTTACCTGATACGCATATGACATAATGGTGGGTATCTGCGCTATGAGCTTAATGGACTGACGCAGCACATTTTCTATTGAAAGATCGTCGGGATTGTTATCATATGAATACAGCGCGAGAACGCTCCTTGCGACCTTATTCATAATATTCGGCGACGGAGCCTTCATTATCATATCCTCTATGAATTCGTCGGGGAGCTCTCTTGCCTCGGCGAGAACCGCTCTGAATTTATCAAGCTGTTCCTGTGTCGGCAAATCACCGAGAAGAAGCAGCCAAACCACCTCTTCGTAACCGAAGCGGTTTTCCTTTTGGCAGTTTCTCACTATATCGGTCATATTTATACCGCGGTAAATAAGCTTGCCCTCCTTCGGCACTCTTTCACCGTCGTCTATGTAATAACCCTCAACAGAGCATATTCTCGAAAGCCCTGCCATAACACCGGTGCCGTCGGAATTACGCAAGCCGCGCTTCACGTCGTAACGATGATAATCATCAAGCTTTATCTGGTTATTGCGTATAAGCTCTTCCTTCAGGGACGAGAGCGAATCGTCAAGTTTAGGAGAATGGTTGTAAGACAAATTTAAAACCTCCTGACTTACATTTAAGCGGACATATTAACTCATTTTAAGCATATAATTATAGATATAATATTTTATATTAAAAATCGCAATAAGTCAATAAAATTAGGGAGGTCAATTATGAAAACATACGGTATTTTATGCTTTGTTTTGGCACTTTTTATGATACTTACGCCGCTGTTATCCCCCCCCTCCCTTCCTCCCCCCAACGTCAAAACCTCCTTTAAAAAGGGGAACGACAGCAAGGACGAGGAAAAGCTGCTTGACGAAAAATCCGACAGCGTAAAAATAAAATCAGCCGCGAGCGGCAACGTGGCTACCGCCTCAACAAAGGAATACATAATAGGCTGCGTCGCCGCCGAAATGCCCGCAACATACAGCACGGAGGCCTTAAAAGCACAGGCGGTATGTGCCTATACAAACCTTGTAAGGCTTAAGAAAAATCCCGATTCCTCGCTTTCGGGTGCCGACATATCGGACGACCCCGGACGTCATCAGGGCTATTACGACACCGAAACACAAAAGGAAAAATGGGGCGATAAATACGACGAATACCGAGCCAAAACGGAGGAGGCGGTAAACGACGTTCTCGGCAAAACAATAGTGTTTAACGGCGAGCCGATTGTGGCGGCATACTGTGCAATATCACCCGGCAGAACCGAGAGTGCCGAAAATATATGGGGCGGAAAAATCGAATATCTCGTCTCGGTCACAAGTCCCGGCGACAAGCTCTCGCCGGACTGCATAAAGGAAATATCTCTCTCCGCGGACGAGGTCAGAGAATACACAAAAAACGACCCCGAAATAGTCTTGGGAGACGACCAAAGCGGCTGGATAACCGATATAGTCTACACGGACAGCGGCTCGGGCGTGGTGAAAAGCCTGAAGGTCGGCGGCAAGAGCTTTACCGGAAACTCCTTCAGAGCACTTTTTTCGCTGAGAAGTCCGGCGTTTACGATCGAGCAAAAGGACGGTGCGTTTTTCTTTAAGACATACGGCTACGGTCACAGCGTCGGTATGTCGCAGTACGGGGCGGATTATATGGCAAAACAGGGCAGCACTTACGAGGAAATTCTCGCGCACTACTATCCGAACACCGAAATTATTTGAAAGTTTATAAGTGCGGTTATTCATCTTTTTTGTCACGGTAATTATTTTTTAAATGTCTTTTTACGCATTTTTGTTTGTTTTCACGTGTCTCGGCGAATGCGAATTCACTTTATCGTTATAATACACAAAAGTATCGACGGAGGCAAAATGAAATTTTACGCCGTGTTTCTTGCAAATATAAAGCACATAATATAAAATATATACCGTAATAAAAACGGTGCGGGGCTTTATTCGCTCGGTGCCGAAAAGGAGACTAAAAATGAGCTATATTGACGAAGTGCTTAACCGCACAACGACAAGGTACGACTATCAACCCGAATTTTGCCAAGCTGTCACCGAGGTTCTTAAATCCATAGAGCCTGCCGTAGAGAGAAATCCGCAGTATCAGAAGGCGGCTCTTCTTGAGAGGCTTGTGGCACCGGAAAAGGCAACCGTATTCAGAGTTCCGTGGGTTGACGACAACGGCACGGTTCACGTAAACCGCGGCTACCGTGTTCAGTTTAACAGCGCGATAGGTCCTTACAAGGGCGGCCTTCGCTTCCACCCGTCGGTCAATATGAGTATAATTAAATTCCTCGGCTTTGAGCAGACTTTCAAAAACTCGCTTACCGGTCTTCCCATAGGCGGCGGCAAGGGCGGTTCGGATTTTGACCCCAAGGGTAAGAGCGACTACGAAATAATGAGATTTTGCCAGTGCTTTATGACAGAGCTTTACAAGGTTATAGGCCCCAACTCCGACGTGCCTGCAGGCGATATAGGCGTAGGCGGCAGAGAGATAGGCTACCTCTTCGGTCAGTACAAAAAAATCACCGGCCGCCACGAGGGCGTGCTCACCGGTAAGGGTCTCTCCTACGGCGGCTCGCTCGCAAGAACAGAGGCTACCGGTTACGGCCTTATCTATCTCGTTGAGGAGATGTTAAAGAATCACGGCAATTCCATCGAGGGCAAAACAGTTGCCGTTTCGGGCTCGGGCAACGTTGCAATTTACGCCATAGAAAAAGCCCAAATGTTTGGCGCAAAGGTAGTTACCGCAAGCGACTCAAGCGGATATGTCTACGATAAGGACGGCATAGACATCGCGCTCTTAAAGCAGGTCAAGGAGCAGGAAAGAGCGAGAATAGTAAGGTACACCGAATTAAAGCCCACCGCAAAATTCGTTCCCGGCAAGAGAGTATGGGAGGTTCCCTGTGACGTAGCTCTGCCGTGCGCCACTCAGAACGAGCTGTCACTTGACGACGCAAAAGAGCTTATTAAAAACGGCTGCATCGCAGTAGGCAAACGCATTTTTACAGAGCAAAATACTCTTTGCTCCGGCGAAAGCGGCAAACGCAGGCGGCGTTGCAACCTCTGCGCTTGAAATGAGCCAGAACAGCGCACGTATGATTTGGACCTTTGATGAGGTTGATGAAAAACTCAAGGATATTATGGAGAGCATTTACGGCCACATGGCAAATGCCGCAAAGGAATACAGCACCCCCGACGACTTTGTTGCCGGCGCAAACATTGCAGGTTTCTTAAAGGTAGCCGACGCGATGATGGCACAGGGTATAGTATAATTTATACGCAAAAACCAACGGGAGCCGCAGTCTTGGCTGAGTGTTTATGAGGCAGTTTTGCTTCAAAATAACATCTTTTGCACAATAACAAATTAACCCCTCAGATGAGCCGGTCTCATCTGAGGGGTTAGCTATTTTTTTATAAGAAAAATACATCAATACATCATTTTGAAGTGCTCCGCAGTTTCGTAGCCGTAAAAATTTTTTATGCCGAAGGCAGGAAATGAAGCAAGGCTGTCGCCTTGCGAGGCTTTTTGACAAAAGCATAAGGAATTTTTATGCGAGAAACCAAACTTCCTTATGAACGCTCAGCCTTGAACTGCGGCTCCTTTTTTCTGCCCGAATTTACATTCGGCATAAAATAAATCAAATTTTAATTGTTGTTCTTTTTAAATGCCGTGCAAAGCTCGTATATTACAATACCTGCCGTACCGACCGCAAAAATAATCACGGAAGCTGTGCCGCCGGCCGTCATGTGCGCGACCCCTGCCGCGTCAAAATCGGCGCCTACACCGAGAAAACCGGCGATCAAAAAAATCATCGGCATTGAAAAGGCGGGTATAACATACGTCTTGGCCGGCAAGTCACGCATTATGACCGCAAATGCGAATGTAACGACAAACAGCAAGACGAGCGTCGATACTGCCGCCGGTAAATCATTTTCATTACAAAATATCTCTTTTCTCACAAGCATATGCAAAAAGCCGAAAATGCCGAGTGCCGCCTGAAAAAGCGCAGTCAGAGAAATAAGTGCCTTATCTCTTGTCTTTAACATTGTTATCATCTCCTGTTGTTATATTGCAATGCCTCATTTATCGGCTTTTTTAAGCACGTGACGAAGCTCAATTACTATCGTGCATACGGTAATGACCGCAAAAGCGATAATTGCAATTACGCCTGCCGCCGTAAAACGCACGTTCCAATCGGAATCGTATGCGGAACCCGCGAAACCGCATACCGCCGCCAGCTGAAACAGCAGAGGACAGCAAAGAGCCGGCAGGCTGTATATTTTAGCCGGCAAATTACGCATTATAACAGAGAAAATAACGGTTACGGCAAACAGTGCCGCAAGGCTTATTTCAAGCTCAAGCAGGTCGCTTTCGCCACCCGCGATAAGAGTTTTCCACGCAAACATACGGTAAATAAAAATCGCGCCGTACACCGCCTGCAAAAGCGCAGTCAGAGAAATTAAAATTTTATCTCTCGTATTTAACATAAATACCAACTCCTTATTTTATATAGAAAGGGAGTAACGCTTTTTATGATCTGCTTTCCTATCACCTCCCGAAAAACACAAAAAGAGCTGTGGGCAAAGGGTCCACAGCTCTAAATCCTTGTTTACATTACACCGCACAGACCGCATTTGCCCCGACACACTCTTCCGCTTAAAGGCGTGTCATCTGTCTGTACTGTATCATATAAAATATTAGTTGTCAATAACTTTTTTGTTAAATTTGCACATAAAGTGTTTTGCCGTCGGTTAAACCAACGAACCTATGCGAAAGAGAGTGCGCGCGTTTTTATCGGTCTCAAAAAGCAGCTCTTCTACCGCTTCGCCCCTCACCGCGGCTATTTTTTCCGCGGTATAAGGAATCAAGAGCGATGTGCATCGTTTACCCCTGTAAGGAACGGGCGACATATACGGCGCGTCGGTTTCAAGCAAAAGCCTGTCCTTCGGCACAAAAGATGCGACCTCTGCCGGCTTTACCGCATTTTTAAATGTGACCGCTCCGCCGAGACCTATATACATACCGAGCTTTATAATCTCCTTTGCCGTCTCCACGCTCCCCGAAAAGCAGTGCACAACTCCGCGCGGACGGTGCTTTTTAAGCAAATTCAGCGTGTCCTCATGCGCTTCGCGGTCGTGAACTATAACGGGCAGCGACAGCTCATTTGCAAGCACAAGCTGTTTTTCGAATACCTCGAGCTGTTTTTCGCGGCTGTCTCTTTCGTAGTGATAATCGAGCCCGATTTCACCGATTGCCACCACCTTTTTTTGCGCGGCAAGCTTTTTTATATCGCCGCACCAGTCGGCGGTCAGCGAATCGAGATTCAGCGCGTGAAAGCCGACGGCGGCATAGATAAACGGATATTTTTCCGCAAGAGCTATCGACTTCTCGCTCGTTATTATGTCCGTACCGCAGGTGACGACGCCCGATATACCGTTTTCGGGAAACGAAGACAGCAGCTCATCGCGGTCGCAGTCAAACTGCTCGTCCTCATAGTGCGCGTGCGTATCAAATATATTTTTATACATTATCTTATTTTTGAGCCGTTCGGCATACTCTTGTCAACGAACAAAACTTTAACATCGTCCTCGGAGCAGTCCGCGGCAAGTATCATACCGTTTGATTCCACTCCGCACAGCACCGCAGGCTTTAAGTTTGCGACAACAACCACCTTTTTGCCTACAAGGTCCTCGGGCGCATACCATTTTGCGATACCGCTCGCCACGGTTCTGTCCTTGCCCGTGCCGTCATCGAGCGTGAGCTTTAACAGCTTTTTCGCTTTCGGAACCTTTTCGCACGCCTTGACCTCGGCCACGCGAAGCTCAACCTTTGCGAAATCGTCAATGCCTATCTCGGCAACGCCCTCAAGCGAATTTATCATTTTCTTTTCGGCCTTCTGCTGCTCCTTCTGCTTGGCGGTCAGCTCCTCTATGAGCTTTTCACCGTCTATACGGTTAAACAGCGGCGTGGGAGTTCCCACTTTTTCACCCGACTTTAACGCGCCGAAGGCTTTGAGGCTCTCGTATGAGCGTTCGTTTGTGCCTATCTGCTCAAATATTTTTTCTGCCGTATCGGGCATAAACGGAGTTAAGAGCACCGCAAGGAAACGTATACCCTCAAGCAAATTGTAAAGCACCGTGCCGAGTCTGCCCTTTTTGCTCTCGTCCTTTGCGAGTGCCCAGGGCGTAGTCTCGTCGATATACTTATTAAGGCGGCGTGCAAGAGTGAGAATGTTCTCCGTAGCGTCGCTTATCTTGTATTCGTCAAAGCACCTGTCAACCTCCGCCACGGTCTTTAAAGCAAGCGACGATATTTCGTCGTCAAGCGGCTCTTTGTCGGCGGGAGCGGCAATTACGCCGTCAAAATATTTATTCTGCATGGCAACGGTTCTGTTAACAAGGTTGCCTATGGTGTTGGCAAGGTCGGAATTGTATCTCTCGATAAGCGATTCGTATGTTATGGAGCCGTCCTGCGCGTGCGGCATCTCGGAGAGAAGATAGTAACGCACCGCGTCAACGCCGAAATCCTTTACAAGGTCGTCGGCATAAATGACGTTTCCGCGGGATTTTGACATTTTATCCTCGCCGAAAAGCAGCCACGGGTGACCGTATACCTGCTTCGGAAGAGGCTCGCCGAGAGCCATAAGCATAATCGGCCAGTAAATGGTGTGGAATCTCACAATATCCTTGCCTATGATATGAACATCGGCAGGCCAATACTTTTTATACATATCGCTTGAGCCGTCGGGATCGTAGCCGAGCGCCGTGATATAGTTTGAAAGTGCGTCTATCCAAACATAGATGACGTGATTCGGGTCAAACGTTACGGGAATGCCCCATTTAAATGACGTTCTCGAAACGCACAAATCCTGAAGTCCGGGTTTAATAAAGTTGTTGAGCATCTCTTTTTTGCGAGCTTCGGGATAAATGAAATCGTCGTGGCTCTCGATGTAGTCCTCAAGCTGCTTCTGATATTTTGAAAGGCGCAGGAAATACGCCTCCTCTTTTGCCTTTTTAACCTCTCTGCCGCAGTCGGGGCACTTGCCGTCTACAAGCTGGCTCTCGGTCCAAAAGCTCTCGCACGGGGTGCAGTACATTCCCTCATACTCGCTCTTGTATATATCGCCCTGTTCATAGAGCTTTTTGAAAATCTTTGCAACTATTTTTTCGTGGTACGGGTCAGTGGTTCTTATGAACTTATCATATGTGGTGTTAAGTACGTCGCAAATGGCGCGTATTTCGCCCGACACCTTATCGACATACTCCTTAGGAGACACACCGGCCTCTTTTGCATATTCTTCAATCTTCTGCCCGTGCTCGTCCGTTCCCGTAAGGAAAAACACATCGTAGCCCTGAAGTCTTTTGTATCTCGCTATTGCATCGGTCAAAACTATTTCATAGCTGTTGCCGATATGCGGCTTACGCGAAGTGTACGCAATAGCCGTAGTTATATAGAATTTAGGTTTTTCGCTCAAAATACAAACCCCTTTCAAATAATATTTATATAAGACCGTTTTGCTGCTTTGCGGCGGTAACGGTGTTTTTAAGAAGTGTCGCTATTGTCATTGGGCCTACGCCGCCCGGAACGGGAGTTATGTAAGACGCCTTTTTGCTTACCTCGGCAAAATCCACGTCGCCGCAGAGCTTGCCCTCGCTGTTTCTGTCCATACCTACGTCTATAACCACCGCACCGTCCTTTACCATATCGGCGGGGGCGGGGGAGAGGCTCCCCGACGGCGGCAACAAGAATATCGGCGCGACGTGTAACCTCTTTGAGATTTTTCGTCTTAGAGTGGCAAATCGTAACGGTGCCGTTCTGCTGAAGCAGCAGCATAGCCATCGGCTTACCCACAATATTGCTTCTGCCTACAACGACACATTCCTTGCCGCAGACGTCGATATTGTAATATTTCAGCATTTCCATAATTCCGGCAGGCGTACACGGCAAAAACGTGTGGTCGCCTATCATAATATGACCGACGTTTTCTGCGCTAAAGGCGTCAACGTCCTTTTTCGGCGAGATTGCCTTTATCACAAGCTCGTCCGAAAGTCCCTTCGGCAGCGGCAGCTGACAAAGTATGCCGTTTACCTCTCTGTCATTATTAAGCTCGTCTATAAGTGCGAGCAGCTCTGGCATAGACGTATCTGCCGGCAAAGCATATTCGCGCGAGATTATACCGACGGCCTCGCACGCCTTTTTCTTATTGTTTACGTATGTCCTTGAGGCGGGATCGTCGCCCACTATTATAACAGCAAGGCAAACGGAAACGCCTTTTTCCTTTAATTCAAGGCACTCCTTTTTTATACCGTCCTTCAAAAAGGCAGAAACGGCTTTACCGTCAATTATCGTCGCCATCGTTTTTGCGCTCCTTTTGTCTCATCATCTCGCGGCGTTTTTCCGCGCTGATTTTATTTTTCTTTTTATCCTCCTTGCCGTCCTTTAACGCGTCCGATTTTTCGGCGTCCTCGCGCACCTCTACGGGTGAAAACGGCTTGGGATGTTTTTTCAGCGAAACCAGCTTTGCCGTAAGTATCGCAAAGCAAACGACAGCTATAATCATTGACAAAAGCTGTGAAACACGAAGATTTGACGAGCCTATATAAAGACTGTCCGTGCGAAGTCCCTCGACCACCGCTCTCTCCGCTCCGTATATAACGCCGTAGCAAAGTATGAGCTGCCCGCTGAATTTGTAGAATTTGCGACAAATGATATATATTACCAAAAAGCCCAAAAGGCACCATACGGATTCATACAGGAACGTCGGGTGAACGGGAACATTCGGAGACATCTCTATGCCCTTTGCCCTGAACAGAGCCTGATTTGACACTATGTAATCGACAACCTTGGAGCTTGTCATGCCCCACGGCATTGTCGTATTTGTACCGAACGCCTCTTGATTTGCATAATTACCCCATCTGCCGATGCCCTGGCCTATCAAAAAGCTCATTCCGGCAAGGTCAAGCAACTTTAAAAAGTCCATTTTATCAACCTTACAGGTTATGGCTGCGGCGATTATTCCGCCGATAAGTCCGCCGTAGATTGCAAGCCCGCCGTTCCAAATTTTCGGAATTTCCGAAAGATTTTGGCTGTAATAATCCCACTCAAAGGCTACATAGTAAAGCCTTGCACCTATAATTCCGCCTATCGTTCCGTACAGCAGCACGTCAAGCATTTTGTTTAAATCCATCTTCCACTTGTAAGCCATTCTGCCGCCGAAAAGCACCGCGAGCAAAAAGCCGAACGCTATAATAAGCCCGTAGAATTTAACGCTGAACACGGAAGAACCGATATTGAACTCTACAAAGGTCGAATACACATTGAACGTGTGGTCTATTCCGGTAAATTTTACCGCCGTGCCGTCGGTCAAAAAAGTCATATCTTCTTTTCTCCTTTAATTGCTCTTTATAACCGAGAGCACGCAGTTTTCGGTGTCAACGGAGCTTAAAAGTCTCTTTTCAACATCTTCCTTGGTGAGATTTTCAAGCACCTCCATTCCCGAGAAAACGGTCTCTCCGTTAAAGGTCGCCGATACCATCTCGTTGGCAATAGACTCTATATCGTTAAAATCGAACACCGCTCTGCCATACAGCTTGCGGCGTATGCGCTCGAAATCCTTTTCGTCCACGCCGTCCCTTTTAAGCTCGTTTATCTTACCGGAGATCAGCTCTCTGACCTTTTCGGGGTCGCGGCTCTCGCCGGAATATATCTGGCAGGCATAGCCGTAGCCCTCAAAAAATTCAAAGCCGAATGCTGTGTTTATAAGCCCGTCTGAGAGCATATCGGAATAAAGCTTTGACGTCTTGCCGGCAACAAGCTCAAGAATTATATTACTGCATATAACGTCTTTAAGACTGCGCTCCGGGGTTTTAACGTCCTCCTTGTAGCCGAGTGCAAAAACCGGCGTGGCTACGGGTAAATACTCCTCCACGTAGCTTTCGCAGACCTCTTTCGGCTCCTCGTGGAATTTTCTCTCAATCTTTTTTTCGGGCTGCTTTTTAAGCACCTTGTCAGCTACGGACAAAACCGTGTCAACATCCACATTGCCCGCGACGCAGAGCACCATATTCGAAAGATTGTAAAAGGTGCCGTAGCATTTGTAGAGCAGCTCCGCCGTTATGTGAGATATAGACTCCACGGTTCCGGCAATGTCTATTCTCACGGGATGCTTTTTGTACATTCCGCGGAGCATGCCGAAGAGTACCTCCCAGGATGGCTCGTCCTGGCACATTTTAATTTCCTGACCGATTATGCCCTGTTCCTTTTTAACTGTTTCGGGCGTAAAATACGGATGGGTTACAAAGTCGAGTAAAATTTCGAGAGAGCCCTTAAAGTCGCCCGAGCATGAAAACAGATAACAGGTCTTATCAAAGCTCGTATATGCGTTTGCGCTTGCACCCGTTGCGGCGTAACGCTGAAATGCGTCGAGATCCTCGCTCTCAAAAAGCTTGTGCTCAAGAAAATGCGCTATACCCTCCGGTACTTCGGTAAACTCTTTTTCGCCCGAAAGCTTAAACTGCGTATCTATGGAGCCGTAGCGCGTACCGAACATGGCGTATGACGACGCATAGTTCTTTTTTGGATACACAAGAATTTTAAGTCCCGACTGATGCTTTATTTCGTAATAGCTCTCACCGAGCTTTTCGTTTTTGATTTCTGTGACGTTATTCATCTGCGCCGTCCTCCTTATCCGTTCCCGCAAGCATATAAACGGTATCGAGCGAGAGCGCACAAGCCGTTTTCTTGACGTCGTCCCTTGTAACAGCAAGGAAATTTTCTATTGCCTCATCCGGCGTTACTATATCGCCCGTCAGCTGCGTGCCGTAATATATGTCAAGCGCATCGGGAGTATCGTTGAAGCTGCGGTATGCGTCGCATATGGCTTTTTTGGAGGCTTCAAAATCCTCGTCCGAAAATTCGCCGTTCTTCATAATGTCAAGCTGCCTGTTTATTTCATCAAGCACCTTTTGCCTGTTTTCTTTTTCGATTCCGCTCTGTATAACGATTATGCCCTTGCCTCTTATAAGCCTTGCCGAGCAATAATAGCAAAGGCTGAGCTTTTCGCGTACATTCATAAAAAGTCTCGAATACGGGCCGCCGCCGAAAACGTCCGTCATAATGCGGCGCGAATAAAAGTCGTCGTTTTCATCGGTCATACCGCCTCTGAAGCCGAGAACAAGCTTGCTCTGATTCATGGTAAGCTCCTCGGTAAGCTCGGTTAAATCCTCCGCCTCTTCGACAAAAACGGTCTCCGGCTCATACGGCGTTCTCTCGCCGACGTCCGAAAAAGCCTCGCGTAATTTCTTTTTACAATCGTCCTCCGAAATATTGCCTATGGCGTTCAGCTGAATTATGCCGTTTTTCAGCATAAATTTCCACGCGGCAAGCAGCGATTGCGGAGTGACCTTTTTCACGTTTTCGAGAATTTCATTTTTGGTAAGTCCGTAGATTTCGTCGGCACACATCGTCTCGAGCATACGTGTCATCGCATATGAACGTTTATCGTTGATTTCACTCTCAATATCCTCTGCGGTAAGACGTATTTCCGTTGACAGCTGCTCCGGTGAAAATCCGTTTTCGTCTGCCGACGGTTTTGTAAGAAGCGACAAAAGCAACTCCAGCGACGCGCCCGTGACGCTCTTGCCGTCAAAGGTGAGACTGTCGTCTATGCAGGTTATCGAAAGCTGTATACGATAATTCTCGCCGTGTCTTGAAATGCTGCCCGACAAAAGTGCGCCGTAAAGCTCCTCCAAGCGTGAGTTCAGCTTTATAAGCGAATCGTATTTTTTTGACGAATGCACCAAATACGATGACAGCACGGCATATTCGGCCGCATATTCACCCATCGGCACCAACACGTTAAGCGTAAGGCACGCCGTTTTGAACATATCGGTTTTTACGGTCAAAAGCCTTATTTTATCTTCGGTAACAGAAAGCTTTGGAGTAATTTCCATATTGCGAGAACGCCTCCGAAATAGTTTTTTGAAAGCACCTCGCCCCGAGTGCTGTTTTTCTCGCGGCAAGGCACGGCTTTTAAAGCCTATAATTATTTATTATTGTATCATATAAGCGTCAAAAATTCCACAGCTTTATAAAAAATTTAATTACCGTAATCCCAAAAATCCGCAGTATTTTTATTTTTTTCGCGGCGGCAAACAAAATCAGCTTTTTGAAGTTAATAATCACATTAAACACGGACGGCTTATGATGTTCAAGCAGACATTGTTAAAAAATAAACAAATGCGTGATGAAGTGTATTAAATCGGCGAAACAGGCTTAGTTCGGTTTACAAAAAAATATATTTATGCTATAATTACGGCACAAAATGCGGCAAAATAATATTAACTATACCGCATTCCACGGAGGACTTACGAATTATGTCAGATTCACACAAGCTGCAAAGAGCGGCGGTTAAAGTAACGCTTGACAAGGTAATGAAATACATTGACAAGAATCCGCAGGAAAACATCTGCAAAATGCTGTCGGTGGCGGAAAAGCTCACCAAAAGCATCTTCCCCGCGGGTAATCTTGAAAAGATGAAGGAAGTCGTTCGAGATAATGATAATGTATGGACCAAGTACGCCCTCGGCATTTTAAACGACATTGACCGCGATGTAATCAAAAAAATGATTATGGCGTTCGGCTTTGACGCAGGATACTACGGCACAAAGACCGTTCGCAGAAATCGCGAAAAGCTTCACTGCAACGTGCCGTTCATAATCCTTTTTCCCCCCCCGAGCGCGTGCAACCTCCACTGCAAGGGCTGCTGGGCTGCGGAATACGGTCACAAGCAAAGCCTTACGAACGAAGAAATGCAGAGCATTGTCTCTCAGGGCAAGGCACTCGGCACTCATGTATATATGCTCACCGGCGGCGAGCCGCTCATACGCAAAAACGACATAATAGAGCTTGCCGCAAACAATCAGGATTGCGTATTTTTAATCTACACAAACGCAACGCTCGTAGACCAAAAATTCTGCGATGACCTTAAAAGAGTCGGCAACGTTGCCCTTGCCATGAGCATTGAGGGCACGGAGGAGTCAAACGACTGGCGCCGCGGCGAGGGAGCTTACAATGCCACGCTCAAGGCTATGGAGCTTCTTAAAAAGAACAAATGTCTCTTCGGCATTTCGGTCTGCTACACGCGCAAAAACGACGAATACGTAACGAGCGACGATTTCATCGACAAGATGATAGAAAACGGCTCGAAATTCGCATT
>ERZ780012.549-NODE-549-length-13651-cov-3.25574_pt1 | contig 13651 bp, 12 predicted proteins | sample MGYA00511869_ERZ780012 | MGnify/ENA primary metagenome ERZ780012 (study PRJEB29588, sample SAMEA2161608) | human gut metagenome | biome: human gut; feature: human-associated habitat; material: faeces | place: Denmark | collected 2008/2010 ... | reverse complement strand
TAAGCATGAGTACACCAAGGGTCTGATGCGCTCGATCCCGACCGCAGATACGGCCGGGCAGAAGCTGCGGCCCATCTCCGGAACGCCGATCGATCTGCTGAATCTTCCGGAGGGCTGCCCCTTCGCGCCGCGCTGTGACGCAGCGATGAAGATTTGTCTCAAACAGCGCTGCGGGCGGATGCAGATCAACGACTTTCATCAGGCGGCCTGCTGGGTGAACATCAGGGAAGGCGTCGAAAACGGCTCGATCGTGCTGGAACTCGAGCCTGCGGAGACTGCACAGGAAGGCGGTGCGAACGCATGAGTGAACGGAACAATCTGCCTTTGATCGACGTGCGCGATCTGAAACAGTATTTCAACATCAACGTCGGCATGTTCAAGACAAAGCCGCTCAAGGCGGTGGACGGCGTGTCGTTCTCGATTAAAAAGGGGGAGACGCTCGGCCTTGTCGGCGAATCGGGTTGTGGGAAGACTACGGTGGGCCGTTCCATCCTGCACTTGTACAAACCGACCTCCGGCCAGATTTTCTACAACGGAAAAGAGATCAGCACCCCGAAGGAGATCCACGACTTCCGTAAAAAGGCCACCATGGTCTTTCAGGATCCGTACTCCTCGCTGAACCCGCGCATGACGGTATCCGATATTATCGGAGAGCCGCTGGATATCCACAAAGCCTATGCGACGAGGGCGGAGCGGCAGGCGCGCATCCTTGAGCTCATGGAGCGTGTCGGCCTCAACAGTGAACATGCGTCCCGCTATGCGCACGAGTTTTCCGGCGGCCAGCGGCAGCGCATCCGCATCGCACCGTCGGCGGCGAGCCGGTCTCCGCGCTGGACGTTTCCATTCAGGCGCAGGTCATCAATATGTTCGACGAGCTGCAGGACGCGCTGGGGCTTACCTACCTGTTTATCGCGCATGACCTGCTGGTCGTCCGGCATATCAGCGATCGTATCGCGGTCATGTACCTCGGAAAGATGGTCGAGCTTGCGGATGCCGAGGAGATCTACGATCATCCGCTCCATCCGTACACAAAATCGCTCATGAGCGCCGTGCCGGTTCCGGACCCGAAGATTGCGCGCGCCAATCAGCGCATCGTGCTGTCCGGCGACATTCCGAGCCCGCTGAACGCGCCCTCCGGCTGTCCGTTCCGTACCCGCTGCGCCTATGCGGAGGCCTGCTGCGCGGAATCCATGCCGCCGTTTGAGGAGATCAGCAGCGGCCACTTTATCGCCTGCCACCGGGCGAAGGAGATCGACTGAGCCGCAGGACGCTGTGCGTGCCGAATGCGGCGCGCGCAGGGAAACGCACGATATTTGACACGGGATTCCCTGTTCCGTTCAAAGAACGAACGAAACGGTACCGCTTCAAATATAGATAGAAGGAAGGAAGGAAATCAATCATGAAGAAATTGCTTGCTTTGTTGCTTGCAGTGGCGATGGTGCTCTCTCTGGTCGCCTGCACAAAGACGCCGACAACCGAGCCGACCGCCAAGCCTACTGCTGGTGAGCCCGCAGCGGCCATGGGACCCAGCTCTATCGCCGTCTGCCTCGCATCCGAGCCCGACACCATTGACCCCGCGCTGAACTCCGCTGTTGACGGCGCAACGCTTGTCGCGCATCTGTTCTCCGGTCTCGCCAAGTGGGACCAGGATGAAAACGGCGCGCTCGTGATCGCTCCCGACGCTGCAAAAGAACTCGTTGAGGGCGTTGTCAATGAGGACGGCACCGTGACCTATACCTACACCCTGCGCGACGGCCTCAAGTGGTCCGACGGCAAGGATGTCACCGCCGCCGATTTCGAATATGCCTGGAAGCGCGCTGCCTCCACGGCGCTCGGTGCAGACTACGGTTACATGTTCGAAGTTGTCAAGGGCTATCCGGATGAGCTCGCAGTCAAGGCACTGGACGAGAAGACCCTCGAAGTGACGCTCGCCAACAGCGTTGCGTACTGGAACGAGCTGCTTGCGTTCCCGACCTACTTCCCGGTGCGTGAAGATGTTGTTGCGAACGAAGCTTGGGCAACCGACGCTTCGACCTATGTGAGCAACGGCGCGTACAAGATGACCGGCTGGGAGCACAACAGCGTCATCACCCTCGAGAAGAACCCCGATTTTGTCGACGCAGATCAGATCACGATGGATAAGATCGAGTTCTATCTCTCCGACGACGCCAACAACATGCTGACCAACTTCGAAAACGGCAGCTGGCAGCTCATCGACGACGTTCCGACCAACGAGATCGCGAACCTTAAGGTGAACTACCCCACCGAGTTTGTCGTTGCGGGTCAGATCGGCACCTACTATGTCTGCTGGAACATCAACGAGCAGATCCTGCCCGCTTCCAGCACGCTGACCGGTTCTGAGGCAGAGGCTGCAAAGGCGGAGATCCGCAAGGCGATCAGCCTGCTGTTCGACCGTAACTACATCGTTGAAGAGATCGCCCAGGCCGGCCAGATTCCCGCGTCCTCCTTCGTCGCCATGGGCATGACGAACCCGGACGGCTCGCAGTTCTATCAGACTGCCGGCGGCAATGACGGCTACTACGGCTACTACAACGTTTCCGCCGATGCGCTTGAGTCGAACTTTGCATCCGCTATCGAGACGCTGAAGAAGTACTACACCTTCGACGAAGCGACCCAGATGTTCACCGACTTCCCGACCCTGACCTACCTCTACAACACCTCCGACAGTCACAAGGCGATCGGCGAATACCTCCAGAACGCGCTTGCAACCGTCGGCATCACGATGAACCTCGAGAACCAGGAATGGAACACCTTCCTGAACACCCGTAAGAACGGCGATTACTCCATCGCGCGTAACGGTTGGATCGCGGACTACAATGATCCGATCTGCTTCCTCGATATGTGGACGACGAGCTCCGGCAACAACGACGTCCAGTTCGGCAAGGGCGATCACGAGACCGTCGCGATCTACAACCTGGATCTGACCGCGCTTGGTTATGACGTCAAAGTCGAGAACGGCACCTGGGCACAGACCTATGACGTGCTGATCTCCCTGATCAAGGGCTGCACGGACAATGAGGTCCGCTACCAGCTCATGCACATCGCTGAGGATCTGCTCATGTCCACCGGCTGCATCTGCCCTCTGTACTTCTACACGGACATCTACATGCTGGATGACAGCGTCCACGGCTTCTTCTCCAACCCGCTCGGCTACAAGTACTTCATGTACTGCACGATCGAGAAATAATCGGGCGCGAAACGAACCGAAGGAACCGTCCCATTGGGACGGTTCCTTTTTGTATTCGGATATGCTGGGCGCAGCCCGAAGAGCGGTATGCCGAGGGACGAATTGCAACGGCGCAGGGATTCTGCTATACTGAAATCGAAAAGAGATCAGAACAATTGCACTTCTGAAAGAATCATGCGGAGGGATACCGATGGCAAAGTATATCATGGCGCTCGATTCCGGCACGACGAGCAATCGCTGCATTCTGTTCAACCGCAGGGGCGAGATCTGCAGCGTCGCACAGAAGGAATTTGCGCAGTCCTATCCGAAGCCCGGCTGGGTGGAGCACGATCCCGTAGAGATTTGGAATACGCAGCTGAGCGTTGCGCAGGAAGCCATGAGAAAGGTCGGCGCGCGGGCGGAGGACATCGAGGGCATCGGCATCACGAACCAACGCGAAACGACCGTCGTCTGGGATAAGCGGAACGGCGAGCCCGTCTATCCTGCCATTGTCTGGCAATGCAGAAGGACGGCGGAATACTGCGACGAGCTGCGCGGACGCGGCCTGTCCGAGCGGATTAGGGAGAAAACCGGGCTCATCATCGACGCGTATTTTTCCGGCACGAAGCTGCGCTGGATCCTTGAAAACGTTCCGGGTGCGCGGCAGAGGGCGGAGCGCGGCGAGCTGCTGTTCGGCACGATCGACACATGGCTCATCTGGAAGCTGACGGGCGGCCGCGTGCATGTGACGGATCCCTCCAACGCGTCCCGCACGATGCTCTACAATATTCGCGAACTGCAATGGGATGCTGCGATACTGAAGGAGCTGAATATCCCGGCGTGCATGCTGCCCGAGGTCAGACCGTCAAGCTGCGTTTACGGCGAGACGGAGGCCTCCCTCTTTGGCGCGCCGATCCCGATCGCGGGCGCTGCGGGCGACCAGCAGGCGGCGTTGTTCGGGCAGACCTGTTTTTCGCCGGGCGAAGCGAAAAACACCTACGGTACCGGGTGTTTTCTTCTGATGAATACGGGAGAAACGCCGAAGGATTCCAAGAACGGACTTGTTACAACGATCGCTTGGGGGCTGGACGGAAAGGTCGAGTATGCGCTCGAGGGCTCGGTCTTTGTCGCGGGGGCGGCGATCCAATGGCTGCGCGACGAAGTACGGCTCGTCGAATCCGCGTCCGACACGGAGTACTTTGCGGCGAAGGTGTCGGATACAAACGGCTGCTATGTCGTACCGGCATTCGTCGGCCTCGGCGCGCCGTATTGGGATCAGTATGCGCGCGGCTGCATCGTGGGCCTGACGCGCGGCGTGAACCAGGCGCACCTGATCCGCGCAACGCTGGAGTCGCTCGCATACCAGACGAACGACGTGCTGCACGCCATGGAACAGGATGCAGACATTCGCCTCGCCGCACTGCGCGTGGACGGCGGCGCGAGCGCCAACAACTTCCTCATGCAGTTTCAGGCCGACATCAGCGACGCGCCTGTGCAGCGGCCTGCGTGCGTGGAGACTACGGCCATGGGCGCGGCATACCTTGCGGGACTTGCCGTCGGATACTGGGAAAACAAGGAACAGGTGCGCAGCAATGCTGCGATCTCCCGCGTATTCACGCCCGACATGGGGGAAGAGCGGAGGGAAATGCTCTTGAAAGGCTGGCGCCGCGCAGTGAATTGCGCGCGCGGCTGGGCGAAGGACTGAGCCCGCTTTCGGACGTGAGAATAGGAAGTTCACATTTGAAGTGGAGCAGAGACTTTGACAGTATTTGTCGGACTGTGCTATACTTCATTTGATATGCATGAATACACGCGCGGCTGTACATGGAATAGCCGCCGAAAGGACGCAGAGAAACCATGAATCTCCGCTATCGACTGCTTGGCGCAGTCACTCTGTCAATGACGCTTGCCGGTCTATTCACCGGCTGCTCGCTGCTCGGCGGTCCCGAGGCGTCCCCGACGCCGGAACCAACGCCGGAAATCACGCCGGAACCGCAGCAGGTCGTGTTCTCGGCGGTCGCGACGCCCATGCCTGCGGCGATCACGCCGACGCCGACGCCGGAACCCACGGCAACGCCCATTCCGTTCTCGCAGTATGCGCCGACGGTCAACATGACCTATGAGGAGCTTGTCGGGAGCACGGACGACATGAGCAAGAAGGGAAGCGAGCTGCTCAAGGATGGGTATCCCGATCCCAAGACCTACTATATCATCGTAGATAAGCAATGGCAGGTCGTGCTTGTGTACAAGCGCATTGACGACGGTACGAAGTGGGGCCAGCCCGACTATGACCAGCCCGTGCGCTACATGCTTTGCTCGACCGGCAACCCGGACTCGGAGCATGGGCATGAAACGACGAGCGGCAAGTGGGCGATCGAAAAGCCGAAAGAACGGTTTTATCAGTTTGTAAACCTTGAGGCGGCGCAGTATCTCACGCTCATTCACAGCCGCACCTATTTCCATTCGATTCTGTACGATAAGGCGCGCGATCTCAGCACGCTCGTTCGTTCCTCTTACGACGACCTCGGGAAAAAGGCGTCCCATGCCTGTATCCGGCTGACCGTGCCGGACGCCCGCTGGATTTGGTACAACATCGGCTACGGCACAACCTGCGAGATCCGCGACGGAAGCATTGACGACGCGGTAACGCAGAACATTCGCGCACAGCTCCGGCTGCCGCCCTCCGAAAAGGGGATCCGCCTGAAGGCGGGTACGGCGCCCTGGACGGACAACTGGTCCATCGAAGACGTCGAGCATGTGCTGCCCTATAAGTATGAAAAAGCGCCGCTGCCGGACATTGGCGACGGAAAGGATGAGGATGCGGGCTCGACCCCGTCTGCGGGCGGCGGCTCCGGCGGCAGCGTTCTTGTAACGCCGGATCCCTCGGTCGGCGGCATTACGCTGCCGGATCAGGGATAACGGGCGCAGCCGCAGCGGCGACAAGTGAAGAGCAAAAGAGAAATGAACGAAAACGGACGGTCATATTTGTCCCGACATTGCGCCGCAAGGTGCGGTTTTTGAACAAATATGGCCGCTTCGCGTTCGAACAAAGCGGATACGAATGCAGAGGACACAAAGGAGGCACGAAAGAATGGAGGCAAAGCCCAAACGGAGACTGCCGCTCATACTGCGGCTGCTGATCACGATCGTACTCGCCGTCATCCTGCTGGCAGCTGCGCTCATTGCCTATCTCACGGCTGTGGAGTTCCGCCCGGATGCGGAGCAGCCGGCAGAGACGGTGGCTGCGCGGGGCGCGGATCTTGAAAGCGCGGTGCCTGCAACGCCGTATACCCTTCTCTCGTTCAATACGGGGTACGCGGGTCTTGGCGAAGAATCCGATTTTTTCATGGACGGCGGCAAACAGACCGCGCCGCGTGATCCCGCCATTGTTGAAAAGAACCTTGCAGGCATTCGTGCCATCCTTGAAGCGCAGAAGTGCGACTTTCTGTTCTTGCAGGAGGTCGATCGGAATGCAAAGCGCAGCCGGCGCATCGATGAGGCGGAAATGCTCGCATCCGTCGGCGCTTACAGCGCAGCGTTTGCGCCGAATTATGTTTGCGCCTATGTGCCATACCCGATTCCGGATACCATCGGCAGGGTCGAGTCGGGACTGCTGACGCTTTCCGCCATACAGCCGGCAGAGCAGACGCGCGTTGCGCTTCCGGTGCCGTTCTCGTGGCCGCTCCGCATCGCAAATCTCAAACGCTGTCTGCTCGTGAGCAGAGTGCCGGTCGCGGACAGTGAAAAAGAACTGGTGCTCATTAATCTGCACCTGGAGGCCTACGATGACGGCGCGGGAAAGATCGCGCAGACAAAGCAGCTCGCGGAACTGCTTGAGACAGAGTACGAAAAAGGCAACTATGTGATCGCAGGCGGCGACTTTAACCAGACGTTTCCGGGGATTGATTCCGTGCGATATGCCATGCATGACCCTGAGAATTGGACGCCGGGTGTGATCGAGGCGGATATGCTGCCGAGCGGATGGAAGATTTTAGCGGATGATCGCACGCCCACCTGCCGCCTGCTCGACCGGCCGTTCGACAGGGAGGAGCCCGATTCTATGCAGTACTATGTGATCGACGGGTTTCTTTGCTCGCCGAACGTAACGGTGCTGTCGCTGGAAACGCTGGACGCGGGGTTCCGCTATTCCGATCACAATCCCGTGCTTCTGCAATTCGAACTGCAAAAATAAAACATTCGCATATGCGCTCCCTCCTGCGGCATACCTTTGTTGCAGGAGGGTGTTTTTATGGCGCAGGATCATTTTTCCATGGAACCGTTTGTGACGGACGGATATACGGAAAGCCGACCCGCCGCGCCGGCCCGCAGCCGGATGCAGCGGAGGAACAAGCGGCAGAGAGAGGGCGGGATGCTCGTTCAGACGGTGATCTGTATCGCAGCGTTGCTGCTGTTCATCGGTCTGGAGCTGTTTGTGTTTAAAAAGGCGGAGGCTGCGGAGCCGGTCAACGCGTCCCCCCGGGAGCAAACGCAGGGGACGGAGAGCGGATCGGGTGAGGATGAGGAGACCCTTGGCAGATTGCAGTTCGTGAACGGCAGAGTGTACAGCGTGTTTCCGAAGAGCCCGCGTTGGGCGCTGCCGCTTAAGTCCGATTCCGTCGAAAGCCTGGAAGAGGAACGGCTTTTGAAGCTCACGGCGGAACCCGGCGAAAGCATCCGCGTTTCTGCCGCGGGACAGGTGCGAAAGGTCGGAGAGGATCCGAATTACGGAAGCTTTGTGCTTGTGAGCCACGGAAACGAACTGGAAAGCGTCTACTATCATCTGGACGGGATCTGCGTAGAAGAAGGGCAGCCGCTTCGCGCAGACGATACGCTGGGCAGCGTAGGAGCGGACGGCTATCTCTATGTCGCGGTGCTGGAGGAGGGAACGCTTCAGCGCGTGTTCCAATACTATACGGCGCCCGCGGGGACTTAATATGCGGTTCGGACTGCTCGGGGGAACGGAGCTTCGCGTGCACCCGCTGCTTCTGCCGGTACTTGCGGCAGCTTGCGTGCTCGGGAAGCTCAACGCGCTGCTCGCCGCATTGCTGGCGATCGTACTGCATGAAACGAGCCATGCAATCCTATGCTATGCCTTCGGCGTGCGTGTGTACGCATTGGAACTTATGCCGTTCGGCGCAGTGGCGCGGGTGGACAGGCAGGGCATGATGGGTCAGGCGGAACTGTGTATCGCGGCTGCGGGACCTGTCACAAGTCTTGTTATCGCGGGCTGTACGGCGATGTGCGCCGATCTGTTCCCGCGGACGATGCCGCTGCTTAGAACCTTTATGACCTACAATATCGTGCTTGCGGCGGTCAATCTATTGCCTGCGCTCCCGCTCGACGGCGGACGGGTGCTGCGCGCGCTTTTGCAAAAACGCATGACGCTGCATACGTCGAGCGTGCTGCTCTCCGGACTTGGCATTTTGTTCGGCACAGGTTTTTTGACGCTTACGGTCTGTTGCGCGCTGCGGGAGATCTATAATCTCACGTTTCCGACGATGGGACTGTTTCTGATCGTGGCAGGGATCCGCGAACTGCGGTTGCTGCCGGAGACGGAGGTTCGGGCATACGTTCGGCGGCTTGACGCCCTGCAGCGCGGGGCGGGCTGTCAGGTGCGGCTGCTGCTCGCCCATGCTTCTATGCCCGCATCGGAAGCGGTGCGCCTGCTGGAACGCGACAGTTTCAATGTGCTTCGCGTCGTGGACGAGAAAATGCGGCTGCTCGGAGAGCTGGATGAAAGCGCGCTCCTTCGCGGCGTTGCAGTCTATGGCGGGGAGCGCAGCGTGGGGGAACTGCTCACATTTGACCGGGAAGGTTGAGTATGCTATGATATAAAAGGAAGTTTATGGAGGTAAGCATGCTCAATCAGGAAACGTTGGACAAGCTGTATGCAGCGGTAGAAAAGCCGGCGCGCTATCTTGGCGGCGAATGGAACGAGATCGTGAAGGACGAGGCGGCTTTGCGCTTTGCCATGTGCTTTCCGGATGTGTATGAGATCGGCATGTCGCATCTGGGGTCGCGCATCCTTTACCATGTGCTGAACGAACAGCCGGAGATCGCCTGTGAGCGCGTGTACGCGCCTTGGACGGACATGGAACAGCAGCTCCGCGCCGAAAAGCTGCCCGTGTTTTCGCTCGAAACAAAGCGGGGACTGCGCGAGTTCGACGTCGTAGGCTTTTCGCTGCTGTATGAGATGTGCTATACCAACATCCTGACCATGCTGGATCTTTCCGGCATACCGTTCCGCGCGGCGGATCGCGGCGAAGACATGCCGCTCATCGTTTGCGGCGGTCCCTGCTGCTGCAATCCGGAGCCGATCGCGCCGTTCATGGATGCGATCATGGTGGGCGACGGCGAAGAGGTGATCGTTGAGCTTGCAAAGACCGTGGAACATGCAAAAGAAGCGGGCGAGGATCGAAAAACGCTTCTGAAGCGTCTCTCAAAGATCGAGGGATTGTATATCCCGTCACTGTATACAGTGACCGAACACGGAACGCTCCCCCTGGAGGAAGACGTTCCCGCCACGGTCACGCGCCGCACGGTCAAAGACCTTGACAGCACGCCGTTCCTTGGCAAGCCGGTCGTCCCGTATATGAACATCGTTCATGACCGCGTTTCGCTCGAGGTCATGCGCGGCTGCACCCGCGGATGCCGGTTTTGCCAGGCCGGCTATATCTATCGCCCTGTGCGCGAACGAAAAAAGGAGACGCTGCTGCGCCAGGCGCAGGAGCTCGTGGACTGCACGGGCTACGACGAGGTTTCGCTGCTCAGTCTCAGCACGGGCGATTACTCCGAGGTGCATTCGCTCGTACCGGAGATCATCGACAGCATGGAATCGCAGAGGGTCTCGGTCTCACTGCCATCGCTCCGGCTGGATTCTTTCCTGAAAGAGGATCTCGAAAAAATGCAGTCCATCCGAAAGGCAGGTTTGACCTTTGCACCGGAGGCCGGGACGCAGCGCCTGCGCGACGTGATCAACAAGAACGTCACGGAGGAGGATCTGCTCCGCGCGACGACGGACGCGTTTTCCTGCGGCTGGACGGGCGTGAAGCTGTATTTCATGCTGGGGCTTCCGGAGGAGACAGACGAGGATATTCTCGGCATTGCCGACCTTGCGAAAAAGGTCAGCGACGCATTCTACCGTCTGCCCAAGGAACAGCGCGGCAAGGCGCTGCGCCTGACGGTCAGCGCATCGACTTTCGTGCCGAAACCCTTTACGGCGTTCCAGTGGTTCCCGCAGGTGCCGCTCGACGAGATCCGCCGCAGACAGGCCATCCTGCGCGACGCGCTGCGCGGCATTCGCGGCGTACAGTTCCAGTGCCACCTTTCCGATCTGTCCGTGCTGGAAGCGGCATTCTCCCGCGGAGACCGCAAGCTTGCGGATGTTTTGGAAACGGCATATGAACGGGGCTGTCGGTTCGACTCCTGGTCGGAGCATTACCGCCCGGACGCGTGGCGGGAAGCGTTTGCAGCACACGGCTGCACGATCGAGGATTACGCGCAATGGGCGCCGTCGCTCGACGAGACGCTGCCGTGGTCGCATATCGACATGCTGGTCACGGAAGACTACCTGAAACGGGAATACAAGAAAGCCATGCAGGGCGTCACAACGCGTGACTGCCGGCAGGGCTGCAACGGTTGCTTTGGAGGTCGCCATGCGGATGCTTGCAGTCTATCATAAAACGGAAAGCGCACGTTATATCTCTCATCTCGATGTGCAGCGCACCTTGCAGCGTGCATTTCGCCGCGCCAAGCTTCCGCTGCGCTTCTCCGAGGGATTCAACCCGCATCCGGAGCTTTCCTTTGCCTCTGCGCTCGCAACGGGAACGACGAGCGATGCGGAGTGGTTTGATGTGGAGCTGACGGAGTGCGTGCAGCCGGAGACGTTTCTTGCACAGGTCAACGCTGTGCTGCCGCAGGGCATCCGGCTTTCGGACGCGCGGGAGCTGCCCGCGGGCATCAAGACGCTTTCGACTCTGACACGGGCCGCGGAATACGAGGTACAGACAACATTTGCGCGCACGATGACGCGCGAAAAAGCCGAAGCGGCGTTAGAATCGCTGCTTTCCGGCGACATTATAGTGAATAAGCGGACCAAGGGCGGGATCAAACCCGTGAATATCCGTCCGCAGATCATAAGGGCGTTCGTGGAAGACGTTGAGGGAAATACCATCACCCTCCGCGTTCTGGGCAAATTGCAAGCCGATGGCGGACTGCGCGTCGAATTGATGATGGGCGCGCTGTTCGATTGTTTGGATGCACAGGGCACGCTGCGGATCCACCGCGCGGCCATGTATTTTGACGCAGATGGCGTTTTGCCGCGCATTCCCTTAGAGTAAAAGAAGGGAAGAGTATGAACAAAGAAATATTGGTGGATGCAAACGGGTTTTCGACCCGCGTTGCGGTCGTGGAAAACGGCGCGCCGGTCGAACTGTACGTCGAACAGGAGAGTTCGCAGCGCCTTGTCGGCAACATCTACAACGGCAGAGTGCAGAATGTTCTGCCGGGCATGCAGGCGGCGTTTGTCGACATTGGCCTTGAGCGCAATGCGTTCCTGTATGCGGGCGACATTGTGCTGCCCGACGACTCGGATGACGAGGTGGAAACGCCGAAGGAAACGAAGAGCATTCGGGATCTGCTCAAGCCCGGCCAGACCATCATGGTACAGATCGCAAAGGATCCCGTCGGGACAAAGGGCGCGCGCGTCACAACGCACATCACGCTTGCAGGCCGCTCGCTCGTGCTCATGCCGACGATGAATTATGTCGGCATCCCCCGCCGCATCGAGCGGGATGAAGAGAGGTCGAGACTGCGCAAGATCCTGAACGAGATCAAGCCCGACGGCATGGGCGTGATCGTTCGCACGGCTTCGGCGGGCAAAAGCAGGGAGGCGTTCAAGGAGGATCTTGACGGCATCGTCAACCTGTACAGGGAGATCGAAAAGCGCGCAAAGAACAAAAAGGCCCCGGCGCTGCTGCACGAGGAACAGTCCCTGCTGTTTCGAACGGTGCGCGATCTGCTGATGAAGGATGTTGACCGCGTGTTCGTGAACGAAACGGGGACCTTCGAGCAGATCAAGGAGATCGCGGACATGATGGCGCCGAAGCTCAGACCGCGTATCCTGCTTAAGGAGAGCGAGGCGCTCTTTGAACGCTATGAGACGGAGAGCAAGATCGATAAAGCGCTTGCCCGCAAGGTTTGGCTGAAGAACGGCAGCTACGTCATTATCGACCGCACGGAGGCGCTGACCTGCATCGACGTCAACACGGGAAAATTCGTCGGAAAAGACGATCTCGAAAAGACGATCACCGCGACCAACTGCGAGGCGGCGGTCGAGATCGCGCGGCAGCTGCGGCTCCGTGACATCGGCGGCATCATTATTATCGACTTCATTGATATGGAGCGTGAGAGCAACCGCACCATGGTGCTGAACACGCTGAAAAATGCGCTGAAGGACGACCATACGCGCTCGCATGTATTCGGCTTCACGCACCTGGGTCTTGTCGAGATGACGCGCAAAAAGACGGGGCGCAGCCTCGGAGATACGCTGCAAATCGTCTGCCCCTATTGCAGCGGCGATGCGCATGTGCTTGCGGCGGAGACCGTGATGGGAAAGGTCAAGAAGCAGACCATGCAGGTGCTCAAGGGCAGCAACAACAAGCGAATGCTCATCGAGGTACATCCGGATGTGCTCGCGGCGATGGAGTTCGCGGAGAAGAAGCATGGCCGCGTGTTCCCGGAGGACGCGGGCGGCAGCTATTATGTGCGCGCAAACCCGCAGCTGCATATCGAGAAGTTTTCGGTACGGCCGCTTGCGGAAAAGCGCCTTGCGGAAGCGAAAAAAGAGTGCAAAATCATTCGCTGACGGGCATTGACAGCGGCATTTCGCTGTGATATGATTTGTCGGTGAGCCGCACTGGGACGGTCGAAGTATGCAGTTTTGCATCACCGCGCTCGGGCGAGTCTGGTAAGAGGAGGTGCAGCACTGTGTATGCAATCATTCAAACCGGTGGAAAGCAGTACAAGGTCGAAGCCGGCGACGAGATTCTCGTCGAAAAGCTGGATGCAGAGGTGAACGCTGAAGTCGAATTCGACGTTCTGCTCGTGGCAGACGACGACGGCGTCAAGATCGGTACGCCCGTTCTGGATGGCGTGAAGGCCAAGGCGAAGGTTGTGGAGCACGGCAAGGGCAAGAAGGTCATCGTCTTCAAGTACAAGCCGAAGAAGAACATCCGCACGAAGCGCGGTCATCGTCAGCCGTACACCAAGGTCGAGATCCTTTCGATCGGGTAAGGCGAGATGATCCGGATCGTGATGCTCCGGCGAAACGGTGCGACGCTCGGATTCGAGTGCAGCGGTCACGCCGGATATGCGGAAGCGGGAAGCGACATCGTGTGCAGCGCGGTCTCCGCGCTCACGGCGGCAGCGGCGAACGGACTGACCGAGGGGGGGGAGATTAAAACC
>ERZ780012.543-NODE-543-length-13795-cov-2.86361_pt1 | contig 13795 bp, 15 predicted proteins | sample MGYA00511869_ERZ780012 | MGnify/ENA primary metagenome ERZ780012 (study PRJEB29588, sample SAMEA2161608) | human gut metagenome | biome: human gut; feature: human-associated habitat; material: faeces | place: Denmark | collected 2008/2010 ... | reverse complement strand
GATTTTCCTGACCCCGCCGTTTCGCCGATGGCGGCAATGGCGGACTCCGTCAGCTCTGTGTAAGGTACAAGGATCGCAGCGCCCGAGGGATGCGACATGAGCCAGCTTTCGTAGTCGCTTTTGCTGAGTGTGTTCGTGCTGCCGTTTTCCGTGACAAGATATACGATACCCGCGCCTTCGCGGTCGATATCATTCGGGTACGGGTTGCCGTCAAAGTCCGTATCGGAAACCGCGCGGCTCCATGCGTCCACGGTCGCTTCCAGGGTATAGCTCTGCCCAGAAATCCCCGCCGCTCAGTCCCTGGTTGTGCGAGAACAACGCGGTCACGGAGCCGTTTGCACCGTAGGAGAGAGGGGGGTATTCCGACAACTCGGAAACAAGCGCTCCGCTTGCCGTGTCATAGCGATACACGATTTCAAGCTGTCCCGCCACCGGCGCCGTGACAAATTGAAGAATCAGTTCATCCGCACCGTCTCCGTCCACATCGCAGATCGCAAAGCGGTTGCCCGTTATTTCGCCGAAGTCGGCGGAATAGCCGGAGTCCGTACCGTCCGGGAAACGTCCGGTCGAATAAAAGCTGGAGAGCGCCTCTCGATACGCGGCAAGCCGCTGCGCATCGTCGTCCGGCGTATCGGTCGATTCGCCCTGCACGGGAGCTGCAGTATCGGGCAGATAGACCATCGTGGGGTCCTGCGTATCCTCTGCGGGCGTTGCTGCCGTACCGGCGGAGGGGAGCGTCCCAAACTGACAGGCGGTAAGGCTCAGAACGAGCAAAAGCACTGCTGCAAGCAGGGAAACAGTTTTTGTAAGTTTCATCGGACTAGATTCCTTTCTGTTGATCGTTTTTCATGTGGTGGAACGGTATGCGGTCCTTCATGGAACGGTGCGTTCCAGCCGGTACTCCGTGACGGATCCGAAGGGTACGAAACCGATTTTCTGATACGCACGGTTGGAAGCGGGATTGTGTGCGTCCGCATAGAGCATGGGCAGCGTCTGCGCTTGGAGCAGCGGAGCGCACATGGCGGAAACGAGCATTCCGGCATAGCCGCTGCCGCGATGGCTGCGGTCTGTGACGACCGTATTGATGCGCGCCATGAACCGACCATGGCTTCGGCAAAGCTGCGGGCGGCCTGCGCGGGGATCGCGCTGTGTTCGCCGTCCTCCGCAAGCTGCGAGAGGAGCGCAGCGATCGTGTCCTGATGTTCGTCGGCAGGGGACAGCAGCCGTCCGCGCGAAATGGCCGGATGCAGCGTCGGACAGGCGTATGCGTTCATCGGCATGACGACTTCTGCACACAGCCCATGGCGGTCGCGCAGCAGCTCAAGCGCGGGCTGTACGGCGTCCGGTTCAGCGTTGAAGTGTAATCCGGGGTTCGCCAGGGCACGTTCATACAGAAGCTTCGCAGCTTCATCGAACGCGTCTGCGGGAGCATTTTTCCGCAGCCAGAGCCAGAGCGGCGCATGGTCGTTCGATTGCCCGAACAGGATGGATGCACCGTCCGTTCCAAGCAGCGGAGCGTCCCCGCCTTCGATCAGTTCAAACAGGTTCATGCGGACGCGATCCCGTTCGGAAAACAGACGGGATCGGATTTCATCAAATGTTCGCCGATCGACCTGCCGCAGCATTACGAAACGCCTCCCTGCAACCGAATTTGTACGTTTTAAACACCGCACACTTATAGAATACGTTTCGCGACGGAGATCCCTTGCAAACGACGCAAAAGTTTTTTCCAAACCGCCGCAATGGTTTCGTTAATCACATAGTATAGCACGGCCAACCGAAAATGCTTGTAAACAATTTGGAATGTTTTTCGGAACCAACGGAGGGTATGGGATCGCAAATGCGCCGCGTCGATACTTTGTTATGATAAGACCCCCTATGAAAAAACGGCGATCTCTGCTATAATATTGCAACACAAGATGGGTGCGTGTGCAACCCCACATTTGTAACGAACGAAGGAGAACGAGACAAGTATGCGGATCGTCATCGTAGGACTGGGCAAAGTGGGAAAATCTCTTGCGGAACAGCTTGCCGCCGAACATCATGATGTGATCGTGATCGACAAAAACGCGGAGCTCGTTTCGCGGATCGTCGATGTGTACGACGTGATGGGCGTTTGCGGCAACGGCGCAAGCTACGACATGCAGGCGGAGGCGGATGTTGATGAAGCGGATCTGCTGATCGCTACGACATCGAGCGACGAGGTGAATATCGTTGCCTGCCTGGTCGCCAAAAAGCTCGGCGTACAGCATACGATCGCCCGCATTCGCAATCCGGAGTATGAAAAACAGCTGCGTTTCATGCGCTCAGAGCTGGGACTGTCGCTCGTGATCAACCCGGAGAAAGCGGTCGCCCGCGAGATCTCGCGTGTTTTGCGTTTTCCGAATGCGCTGAAGGTCGAATCCTTTTCCAAACGCCGCATAGAACTTGTCAAGTACAAGATCGGCGAGAAAAACCCGCTCACGGGGATGCAGCTTTCCTCGCTGTACGGAAGCATGCGCGTCAAAGTGCTGGTCTGCGCCGTGGCAAGAGGCCGGCAGACGATCATTCCGACCGGCGATTTCGTGTTTGAAGAAGGGGATAGGGTGTTCCTTACGGCCTCTCCCAAGGAACTGGAAAACTTTTTCCGGCATCTTGGCCTGTTCAAGGCCAAAGCATCGAGCGTGATGATCGTCGGCGCAAGCAAAATGAGCTATTATCTGGCCGCGGAGCTCACAGAAATGGGAATGCGCCTGAAGATCATCGATATCAACGAGGAACGGTGTCAGGAGATGAGCGAACGGCTTCCCAAGGCGCTCATGATCGTCGGCGACGGTACGGACAGCGATCTGCTGAACGAAGAAGGAATCGATGAGATGGACGCCTTTGTCGCGCTCACCGGTCTGGACGAGACGAACATCATGCTTTCCATGTACGCGAACAGGCAAAACGTCGGCAAGGTCGTTGCAAAGATCAACCGGCAGTCCTTTGCGGACTTTGTCGCCTCCGAGGGGATGGTCGATACGGTGGTATCCGCGGGGACGGTCACAGCGGAGATGATCCTTCAGTATATTCGCGCCATGCAGAACGTGCAGGGCTCGAAGATCAAAACGCTGCACCGCATCGTAGAAGGACGCGTGGAAGCGCTCGAATTCGGCGTGCCGGAGAACCTTGCCTTTCTCGGGAAGCCGTTTCGCGAACTGCGCCTGCGGGACAATCTTTTGATCGCGGGGATCGTCCGCCAGAACGGGAAGATCGTCATTCCGGGCGGCAGCGACGCGCTTCAGGCGGGCGACGACGTCATCGTGGTGACGACGGATACATCGCTGCGGGATCTCAATGATATTATGAAATAAGGGCGGCGCGAGACATGAACTATCGAATGATCGGCTTTGTGCGGCTTTGTGCTCGGACGTATCCTGCTGGTAGAGGCGGGGCTCATGGCGGCGCCGCTTATCGTAACGCTGCTTTACGGAGAAAGCGCGGTCGCAGCCTTCTTGATCCCGATCGGGCTGCTGCTCGTTTTGGGGCTGGCGCTCGGCCTGCGTGTGCCGAAGGACACCACGATCTACGCCAGAGAGGGACTTGCCGTCGTGGCGCTCTCATGGGTGACCATGTCTCTGTTCGGCGCGCTGCCGTTTTGTCTGTCACAGGCCATCCCGAGCTACATTGACAGCTTTTTTGAAACAGTGTCCGGCTTTACGACGACGGGCGCAAGCATCCTCAGCGGGATGCACCTGATGCGTGCGGAGGTGCCGGGACCGTCGGTCGGCAAGCTGTCAAGCAAGCTGAGCGACACGGCAAAAACACTGTACGCCATGTATCTTGTTCTGACTGCGCTCGAAGTGGTATTCCTGATCGCCGGCGGTATGCCGTTGTTTGATGCGCTCGTGAATGCGTTCGGAACTGCCGGAACGGGCGGATTCAGCCATTTGAACCGCAGCATCGGGCAGTACGGCAATCCCTATTACGAGATCGTGATCGGCATTTTCCTGCTTCTGTTCGGCATCAACTTCAATCTGTATTATTTTCTCCTGATGCGCAGATTCCGCGAAGTGTTCCGCTCCGAGGAACTGCTGACCTATCTGTCGATCGTCGCGCTCGCAACGGTTGGGATCGCGTTCAATATTCGATCGATCTGTGCGTCGCTGCCGGAAGCGTTTCGTCAATCCTTTTTCCAAGTCGCTACGATCATCACGACTGCAGGCTTTTCCTCTGCAGACTTTGACCTGTGGCCATCCTTTTCAAAAACGGTTTTGGTCATGTTGATGTTCTTTGGCGCATGCGCGGGATCTACGGCGGGCGGCATCAAGATCGCGCGCATCGTGATCCTGTTCAAGTCCGCTGCGCGAGACGTCCAGCGCATGATCCACCCGCATGCGGTAGCAACGGTTCGATTTGAGGGAAAAACGCTTGACGACAAGACCATACGCGACACCCACCTCTATCTCTCGGCCTATCTTATGCTGTTCGTGCTGTCCGTGCTTCTGATATCGCTCGAAGGGAATGACCTTGTAACGAGTTTTACCTCTGTGGCAGCCTGTTTGAATAACATCGGACCGGGACTCGGGAAGGTCGGACCGATGGGCAATTTCGGCTTCTATTCCGTTCCAGCAAAGCTGCTGCTCAGTTTTGACATGCTTGCGGGAAGACTGGACATTTTCCCGATGCTCGTACTGTGTGCGCCGGCCGTCTGGCTGAAGAAACTGCGCAGAGAGGCTCGGTAAGATACAGCCACGGCGATAGAACGAAAGCCGGCATTGGCTGATCGCAAAAGACCGCACATACCCATACCGTAAAACACAAACACAGCCACGGCAGGGTGACCCGCTGTGGCTGTTGGTCGGTTTACACAGAGCTTTTTATTTCAGCAGATTTCCGAGGATGCCGCCGATTAGTTCCGCAGCGGCGTCTTTTTTGTCCTCTTTCTCGTCCTTACCGTCATCGCCGCCGAGCAGTGCGCCGACAAGCCCCGTGCCGTTGCCGGAGGAAGAGCCGGAACCACCGCCCAAGATCGCGCCGAGCAGAGAACCGGTCAGCTCCGTGCCGGAGGAGGCGCTTTCTGAGGAGGAATCGCCGAGCAGGGTGTTCAGCAGCACGCCGCCGAGACCGGAACCGCTGTCTGCGCTGCTGCCGGAACCGCCGAGCAGGAGACTCAGCAGTGACGTGATGCCGGAAGCGTTTTCATTGTCGTTCGTCTTGCCGAGAAGCGACAGCAGAAGCGGCGACGCAAGCGCAAGGATCGTGCCGGTCTTGCTCTTGGAAACGCCGGTTTTCTTTGCGACAGCTTTCTGGATCTCGTCGTTTTCGCCGCCGAGAACGTGCGCAAGGATCTTCTTGCCGTCCTCTGCGTCCGCCTTTTGAAAGAAAGCGGCAATGTCGCTCGTATCGTCCGCGGCATGGTCGCTGATCGCCTTGGTCAGCGAAGCCTCGCCGGATTTTGTTCCTGCATTGTTCTGCATACCCTGCAGCAGCACCGGGACTGCGGCGGTCAGAACGCTTTTGACCTCGCTCTTGCTTGCGCCGCTGGCCTTTCCGAGTTCGCTCAGGGTATCCGCGCTGATAATCTGCGACAACAGCTCTGCCGTATTGCTCATATTCCAAATTCCTCCCTGAATAACAAGATGATCTGCATTCAATATATAATCATACGCGTCTGAAAAAGTCAAGGAATTCGCCCGCATGGCCATATGTTTCGGAAACGCAGCGGGAAGCATTCCGAGGTACTACCAAAGAAGCCGGTTTTGTGCTATGATAATATGTATTTTTTAAGTGAAAGGACGCAAAGCACCGTTGAAATCCCCGACCCCGAACTGTAATCGCATGGCGCAGTATCTTCACGGCTATCGCCGCGAGGCCGTGATCGCGCCATTGTTTAAAATGCTGGAAGCGTTGTTCGATCTGTTCGTACCGATCGTCATGGCGGATATCATCAATCATGGCGTTGCGAACGGCGATTCCCGCTATATTCTTTCTCGCTGCGGACTGCTTGTCCTCCTGGGGGCGATCGGATTCGGCTGTTCGATCGTTGCGCAGTATTTTGCGGCAAAGGCGGCGGTGGGCTATGCTGCGGGGCTGCGGCACGCGCTGTTTTCCCATATCGGATCGCTTTCCTATTCTTCGCTCGATACCCTCGGCGTCAGCACGCTGATCACACGCATGACGAGCGATGTCAACCAGGTGCAGAGCGGACTGAACCTGTTTCTGCGGCTGTTTCTGCGCAGTCCGTTCATCGTGTTCGGCAGCCTTGTCATGGCCTGCACGATCGACGGCCGCGCCGCGCTGATCTTTGCGCTTGTGATCCCGCTGCTTGCGGTCGTAGTATTCGGGGTCATCCTCTCGACAATGCCGCGGTACCAGAAGGTGCAGTCGCGCCTTGACCGCGTGCTTTCGCTCACGAGAGAAAATCTTGCGGGCGTTCGCGTCGTACGCGCGTTCCACAAAGAGGCGGAGGAAACGACGCGCTTTGAGGAGGCGAACGGCGCGCTCACAAAGCTTCAGCTCCGAGTCGGACGGCTGTCTGCGCTCATGAACCCGCTCACCTATGTGATCATCAATCTTGCAGTGGTCGCCGTTCTCCGCACGGGCGCCGTGCGCATCGAAGCCGGAAGCCTTCTGCCGGGCGACGTGATCGCGCTCATCAACTACCTGAGCCAGATGCTCGTCGAACTTGTCAAGCTCGCAAACCTCATCATTCAGGTGACGAGGGCGCTTGCGTCGGCAAAGCGCGTGAATGCGGTCCTTGAAACGCCCGCGGGCATGGAGTTCCCCGCAAGCGCGTCGGCGACGCCGAATACAGACGGATTTGCCGTGCGGTTCTCGCACGTCGGATTGCAATACGCGGGCGCGGGCGCGGAGAGCCTTTCCGACATCACCTTTGCGGTTCGTGCGGGCGAGACCGTCGGTGTGATCGGCGGTACCGGCAGCGGAAAAACGAGCCTTGTCAACCTCATCCCGCGATTCTACGACGCAACGAGCGGCACGGTCGAGGTGTTCGGCGTACCTGTCAAAGACCATCCCGCAGGCGATTTGCGTGCGCGCATCGGAATCGTACCGCAGCGCGCGCAGCTTTTTTCCGGCACGATCCGGTCCAATCTGCTCTACGGCAAGCGGCGCAGGTGGCGCAGGCGGCAGAGTTTGTGAAAGCAAAACCTATGCAGCTCGACGAGCCGGTCGAACAGGGCGGACGCAATTTGTCGGGCGGACAACGACAGCGCTTGACCATTGCACGCGCGCTTGTGCGCAAACCGGAGATCCTGATCCTCGACGACAGCGCGAGCGCGCTCGACTACGCAACGGATGCCGCGCTTCGGCAGGCAATACGGCGGCTTCCCGGCGGCGTCACGGTATTTCTTGTGAGCCAGCGCGCAGCGAGCCTTCAAAACGCCGATCAGATCCTTGTGCTGGATGACGGCGAGCTTGTCGGCGCAGGTACGCATGATACGCTTTTGCAAAGCTGCGCCGTCTATCGCGAGATCTACGAAAGTCAGTTCCGGAAAGGGGGCGAGGACTGATGCGCAAACAGGATACTGTATTGGCTGCTGTCGCTGCTTGCGGCTGCGCTCTCGGTTGCTGCGCAGCTGTACGTCCCCATCCTGACGGGCGATGCGATCGACTGTATGCTCGGCGCTGGCCGGGTGGACTTTGCGGGGCTTGCCGAACGGATCGTGCTGATCCTTGCCGCGACCGGCGTTGCCGCTTTGGTACAGTGGCTGCTGTCCGTGTGCAATAACCATATCGCGTATTGCGTATCACGGGATTTTCGGAACGCGGCGATCAAAAAGATCCAAGCGCTTCCCCTGTCGTATTTGGATTCCCATGCGTCCGGCGACCTTGTGAGCCGCGTCATCGCGGATGTGGACACGTTTTCGGACGGCCTGCTCATGGGCGCAACACAGCTCTTTTCCGGCGTGTTGACCATTCTGGGAACGCTCCTGTTTATGCTGTCCGTGAATCTGCCGATTACGCTTGTTGTCGTGGTCGTGACGCCGCTCAGTCTCATCGCCGCAAGCTTTATCGCAAAACGCAGCTACCGTCATTTCCAAGCACAGAACGCCGTGCGTGGTGAACAGACCGCCTTTATCAACGAAATGGTCGAGGGGCAGAAGGTCGTGCAGGCGTTCGGACAGGAACGGGCGGCGCTCGAACGCTTCGACGAGCTGAATGAGCGGCTGCAAAAGACGAGCCTGCGCGCCATATTTTTCAGCAGCCTGACGAATCCTTCTACGCGATTTGTCAACGGCATCGTGTATGCGGGCGTCGGACTGGTCGGCGCGCTGTATGCGGTCGCGGGCGGCATCACGGTCGGACAGCTCAGCATTTTTTTGAGCTATGCGAACCAGTATACCAAGCCGTTCAACGAGATCTCCGGCGTCGTGACGGAGCTGCAAAACGCGCTGTCCTGTGCGGCGCGCCTGTTTGAATTGCTGGACGCGCCGGACGAAAGCCCGGACGCGCCGGACGCTGCAACGCTTGTGCCGGACGGACATGTGACGCTGGAAAACGTCGCATTCCGCTACGTGCCGGATGCCGGCCGGATCGCCCGCTGATCGAGGGGTTCGACCTGGACGTCGCGCCGGGACAGCGCATCGCGATCGTCGGCCCCACGGGCTGTGGCAAGACCACGCTCATCAACCTGCTCATGCGCTTTTACGATGTAGACGGCGGCGCGATCCGCGTTGCGGGAAAGGACATTCGAAACGTGACGCGAGGTTCGCTCAGGACGAGTTACGGCATGGTTTTGCAGGATACGTTCCTGCGCGCGGGGACCATTCGCGAGAATATCGCTTACGGAAAACCCGACGCGTCGGACGAGGAGATCGTTGCAGCGGCAAAGGCCGCCCACGCCCATGGGTTTATCCGCCGTCTCCATGGGTTTACCCGCCGTCTGCCGGAGGGCTATGACACCGTGATCGCAGAGGACGGCGGCAACCTGAGTCAGGGGCAGAAACAGCTGCTGTGCATTGCGCGCGTCATGCTGTGTCTGCCGCCGATGCTCATTCTCGATGAAGCGACGAGCAGCATCGATACGCGGACGGAGATCCAGATCCAGTCGGCGTTTTCGCGTATGATGCGGGGACGCACAAGCTTCATCGTCGCACACCGGCTTTCGACGATACGCGAAGCTGACTTGATCCTTGTCATGCGCGACGGACATATCGTCGAGCAGGGCAGCCATGAAGCGCTGCTCGAACGGAACGGCTTTTACGCGGCGCTGTACAACAGTCAGTTTGCCGGAGCGCAGGACGGCTGACGGATGGCTGCGGGGAATGGGATCCCTTGCAGGAGAAGCGTCTGCTTTTGATGGGAAGAAGGAATACCGCGTGCGGGTATTCCTTTTTCATTTCTGCACTGTGTTCCGCACCCGCTCCGGCCGCGCGCCTGCCCGGTGTTACAGGCCGATATACCATCAGCGTGCGGCTTTTCGGAAAATGCGCGGCGCTTCAGCAAAAAGACTTGCTATTGTTCCCGGATTCCCGCATAATAGAGGTATCATATCATCGCGCGAGTGCCACTCCACTACATGGACTCGTGACGTCTAAAAAAGGAGGCAGTTCTACCGCGGACTTGCGGTGCGGCAGTGTGGAGACCTGTCGTAATGCGGCTGCCATGCATACGGGGAGCCGCGAGTCGGGCAGTTGATGAAGTTCGTGCCCGTCAAAGTCAAATGGTATGGCAAACGTAACTCTGAAGAACATCAAAAAGGTTTACCCCTTCTCCGGCAGCGACGGGAAACAGGCCAAGAAGAAAAAGGGCGAAGCGCCCGCAGAGGGCAAGGCCAACCTCCTCGTTACCGACAAGGGCGTGGTCGCCGTGCAGGATTTCAATCTTGAGATCGCGGACAAGGAATTCATCGTGCTCGTTGGGCCTTCCGGCTGCGGAAAGTCCACAACGCTGCGCATGATCGCACATTGCAATGGTGTTCCAGAACTACGCGCTTTACCCGCACATGACCGTGTACGAGAACATGGCCTTTGCGCTGAAGCTCCGCAAGATGCCGAAAAAAGAGATCGATAAGCGCGTTCGCGAGGCGGCGGAGATTCTCGACATCACCGAGTACCTCGGCAGAAAGCCCAAGGCGCTTTCCGGCGGAAACCGCTCTCCAACCTGGACGCAAAGCTCAGAAACCAGATGCGCGCGGAGATCATCAAGCTCCGTCAGCGCATCGATACCACGTTTGTGTATGTAACGCATGACCAGACCGAAGCGATGACGCTCGGCGACCGCATCGTCATTATGAAGGACGGCCTCATCCAGCAGATCGGCACGCCGCAGCAGGTGTTCGACTGCCCGTCCAATCTCTTTGTCGCAGGCTTCATCGGTACGCCGCAGATGAATTTCTTTGATGCAAAGCTGCAAAAGAGCAACGATGAATACTATGTGACCGTTTGCGGCGTGGATTTCGGCATTTCGCAGGAAAAGCAGCAGCTTCTCCGCGAAAAGGGCGTGGAGCCGCAGGACATCACTCTGGGCGTGCGTCCCGAGCATATCATGTTGTGCAGCGAGACGGCGCTGGAGAGCCACATCAAAGCGACTGTCGATGTTTCCGAGATGATGGGCAGCTCCATCCATCTGCACGTCAACGCGGAAGGCAAGGACGTCGTTATCGTGCTGGCCACGGTCGATCTGCCGGCCGAGCATCGCAACGGCTTCCACTATGGCGACACGGTCAATTTCACCTTTGGCGCGAACGTCGTACACCTCTTCGGCAAGGATGGCAAGAGCCTGCTCTATTAAACCGGACAAACGGCATCAGGCCTACGGTCTCCGCGATACCGCGGAGACCTTTTTTATATCGGCGCTGCTTGCGTCGAATGCGGAAAACGGCAGGCAAAGCAAAAAAAATCCGCCCGTCCGTGTCAGATTTCCGGCCAGCGCCGCGCTTTATTGGACGAGTACTCAATCCGTTCGGCGGCAAGCCGGACGCCATTTCAAACCGGAGGTGAACGACCATGGAGGAATTGTCCGAAAAGCTCCGCGAACACCCGGAAGCCGCGCTGCAAGCCATGATTCGGGACTATGGCGCGCTTGTGCTGTTCGTTGTGCGAGGAATTCTTTCCGGCTGTCCGGCCGAGGACGTCGAAGAATGCGTGAGCGATACCTTCCTCTACATCTATGAGAACCGTCAGCGGCTGGATTTCCGAAGGGGATCCGTGAAGGCGTATCTTTGCACGGTCGCAAGGAGCAAAGCGCTCGACCGCGTCCGCAGACTGCGGCGCGAGAGGATCGAGCCCAAAGAGCCGGAGCAGCTCAGAAACCTGTCTGCATATCCGTCCGCAGAGGAAATCGCGCTTTCAAACGTGGAACGCGAAACGCTGATCGATGGCATCCTTGCCCTTGGCGAACCGGACTCCCGCATTCTGCTCTGCCGATACTATCTCAACATGCGCACGGCGGAGATCGCGGCGCTGCTCGGCATGCGCGAGAACAGCGTCGATCAGCGGGCGCGAAGAGCGCTCAAAAAGCTTGCAATTCAAATGAAAGGAGCCGACAGCAATGCTGAATCACTTGAATCCGCTTTCTAAACATCTTCTTGACGGCACGCTCGAGGAAACGGAGCGCCTGACCGAAGCCCTTCCGAAGCTCCCGCTCGATGAGGGAACCGCGCTGCGCCTTCGCCGCCGCGTTCTGGACGCCGCGGAGCGCAACAAGGCCGCCGGGGATCGCGCCGTGCGTGCGACCCGCACCGCCCCGCCAAAAAAGGCGGAAACGCGCCGCAAGACGCAGGGACGCGCCCTGCCCTGGCTCGCTGCAGCCGCCTGCCTGCTGCTTGTTATCGGGGGTGTCTTGAGCGTTCCCGGCGTTGCAAAGGCGCTGCGCGATTTGATCTATCCGGAGTACCGCGGCGCAAGCAGGTACCTGACCGAACAGCCCGAGACCGAACAGCCCGAGAACCGCACGCCCGTAGCCGACATTGCGGAAACGCTGTCCGCCTCTGCGCCGCAGGACGTTTCCTACAAGATCGAGCTGCTCGGAGAATATGAGGGCAATCTCACGCCTTACGACGAGGAATACAATGCGAACATCGGCAAGCTGCGCGCGGACATGGGGTTTCCCGCCTTTGATAAGGAGGCGTTCGCGTTCCTGCGCGACATCCGCCCCGAGGTGCGCGAGGTGCTCTATGACGGCGAACAGCTACTCGTCAACACCTTCCTCTACACGGATCATGCGGCGGATTTTGCCACGGGATGGGGCGTGAACGTGGACGCGAAATATCGCCTCCATCTTCGAGTACAGGCTGTCCGTGGACGGCGCGGATCTGACGGAACGGTATAACATGGGCTTTTCCTCGGGCACAGCGATGACCGTGGCCGGACAGAGCCCCGCGCAGATTGAAAACGCGGAGGGCGTTTGGCACACGGTAGACTGCGACCGCCTGCCGGAGCCGCTGCCGGACGGCGTCTGCACGCTGACGCTGCTCTACTACATCTATGACGGCGCGATCGACGACATGGGCGCCGTCGGCAACATTGGACGCATCATCCATACCATCTCGTTTGACACGCGCCCCGGCAACCACATTGAGACAGCCAAAGTCTCCGCCCCGCTTTCCGGCGGCGCCCGGATCACCGTCAGCGACTGGTCGTCGAACCCGGTCATTTACAACGTCGAAAAGCATCTTGACGGCGTCACGCTGCACGGCGAGGCCAAGTATACGGGAACGGGCATCAAGCTGCGCGTCACGGCGGACGGGTTTGCGGCGGACTGGACGGAATGGGAGAAAAAAGCGCTGCTGACCATGGGGGAACGCGAGGGGCGGGAAGGGCTCTGCTTTGACCTCTATGTGGACGGCGCGCTCGTAAAAACGGTCCAATCCCTCGCAGGCCCTGAAAATGAGCTGCGGCTGGAGCTTCCCGTCTTTCCGGCGGACTATGCCGCAATCCGTGAAATCCGGCTTGTTCCGGGCATTGTCACGCTTGAAAGCGTAACGGCGTTCGCGGCGCAGGGACAGGGCGAAGGCACGGGAGGAGGCGAACCGTTCACAGTTCCGAACGGGCGGGAAAACGCCAAGTCCTGCCCGGCGTACATCGATCCTGTTTTCAGCTATCAGGAGCTCACGGGCTGCGGCTTCGTGATCCCTCTGCCGAAAAGCTGAGACTGGGACCGAGGCGGCGCCAGCCTGGGAAAGACGGCGTAAGGCGCATGAGCGCAAAAAGAACGGGGGCGCGTCCCCCGTTTTTTTTGCTGCGCAGCGGGGAAACGGCGCTTCGCAGGGCCTTTCCAGCCTATGCGAAACGCTGCCGGCTGTGGTATAATATAAAATAATGGTGTGCCGGCGGAGCGCAGCACACAGAGGACGAAAGGGAGGATGGCGCATCATGATTTCCGTAGCCGTATTTGCCGCCATGGCGGTCACAGTCCTGCTTTGTTATCTGGTCCCGGTGATGCTGTGCTGGGCCGCGGGCAGGCGGGAGAAGAAGATCATCGTATGCATACTGCTCGGCGCGTTCGGATTTGCTGCTCCGCAGCTGCTGATCCGGATCCCGGCCTTGCAGCTGCTCGGCATGGCCGCCGCCGTACAGCGCTTTCAGAGACTGCATACGGCGCTCTATTGCCTGCTGCTTGCGTTCAGCGCGGCGCTGCTTGAGACGGCGGGGCGCGTGCTCGTCTTCGGCGTCCTGCTGAAAAAACGGCGCTCCTACTGGTCGGGCTTTGCCGCGGGCGTCGGACATGGCGGCGTTGAGGCGATCGCGCTTGTCGGAAGGACGTATGTGATCCAACTCATCCTCGCGCTGCTGCTGATAGCCGGCGTTTCCCTTCCGGAGGAGCTGATACGGGCGTTCGCGCCGCTGCTGGAAGCGCCTGCGGGGGGGTT
>ERZ780012.540-NODE-540-length-13826-cov-3.1355_pt1 | contig 13826 bp, 6 predicted proteins | sample MGYA00511869_ERZ780012 | MGnify/ENA primary metagenome ERZ780012 (study PRJEB29588, sample SAMEA2161608) | human gut metagenome | biome: human gut; feature: human-associated habitat; material: faeces | place: Denmark | collected 2008/2010 ... | reverse complement strand
TTCTCAGGCTCGGCCATTGGCGTTCTGAACACCAAAAACGCCGCTGCGGCAAGCGCCAGCGCCACCAGTATGCCGATCAGCGTATTCCGTTTTCTGCCTTTACCAAGCATCGTATCCTTGCTCCAAACCGCCGCTCTAGGCGTGCCGTCTCATCTTGTTATTTGTCTGCGTCCCGCATATCATATAGGGCGTTCTTTCCTGCCAGCAGTCTTTCATATGCTGCGATCGCATTGGCCGCCTGCTCCGTGGCCATTGCATCCGCCTCCGTATCCTCCCTGTCGTGAAGATAGCCGTTTTTCGTTCGAAACGTCTCCAACTCTTCCCGCATTTGCGCCGCCTTATCGCGTTCTTCGAGCGCCGCATATGCGATCAGGGTCTGCGAAACCGTCTCGGAATAGCGCATTTCGCCCGCCGCATACACACGTTCCAAATATGCCCCGGCGGCGCAGATCGCAGGCATTCCCCCGCCGTCTTCACGGCAGGGCGCAAGCGCTGTCAGCGCCATCGCCGTAAGATCCGGATCGGAGGCGTCCCCCGGCATCATGCCGTATCCTCCATCCGGATTCTGTGCGGCAAGCAGTGCCGAACGGAGCGCCGTTTTTACCGTCTCCGTGCCGGAATAGTCTCTGGCCGACAGTGCGATCAACGACCAGATGGTTCCGTTCAGGCCCTGCATCCCGTCTCTTTTCACGTCCTTCAGCTGGGAAACGAGATCAAATCCGCGAAAATCCGCTGCGTCCTCCCCGAGCGCCGCAAGCGCAAGCGTCACGCGGGCGGGATCCGTGGCCTTGACTTTGCTCAGCACGCCGTTCTTTTGCACAAGCGTCCGTTCCAGCCGATCAAGATATGCGTCGTAGTAGCTGTGCGGGACAGGCGTATCGCCCCGGGAAAGCGCGATCACCGCCCACTCCCCGCCGATACTGCCGTAGCCCGCTTCCGGCGTTGCCGCAAGCAGGAGCTCTCCCGCGCTCTTTTCTCTGCAAGCAGCAGTGAACAGCAGCAGAAGCACCAGCAACAGCAGCGGAATACGACGTCGTTTCATTCCCAGTCCTCCCCGTGATCTCAGATCCATTTTGCGTAAAGCCGGATCGACTTCCTGACTTCATCCTCGCCAAAGTACCAAGGTTCCGTCAGCGCCGCATCCTTGTACCAGCCGCAGAACACGCGCCCCGCACGCACCGGGACCGGCAGGTCGTCCTCATCGAGCGTGTCGCCGTGCCGCACGCGGATCGCGGCAATCTTTTCACCGCCGTTCGTTTCGAACCGCACGGTATGCTTTCCCCGCAGCAGAAGCAGCAACAGCAGCAACAGTGCTCCCACGAACAGCAGCAAGCCCCAAACGGGGATACGCGTTCCGAGGATGGCTGTGCCAAGCGCCGCGGCAGCCGCACCAAACAGATCCGCGAAGAAATCACCGATCGTGACAAATATGTTTTTCGGTGCAGCAGTGCCCTCTGCCCATGCGGCATACAGGGTCATGTTCTCGCGAACGGTCATACTCCGGAAATCCCATTCCGAAGTCAGATCAATATCCGAATACCAGCCCGTCAGACGATAGCCCTCCCGCACCGGATCGTCCGGACGCTTGACCGTGTCTCCGATTTTGACGGTCTGCTCCGGGAGCGCGCTGCCGCCGTTCGTTTCAAACCGAACCGTGCATACGTCGGATACGATCAGCGTCAGATCTTCCGCTCCCGCAGCATAACGTTCCGTGCCGTCGCGCAGCGACACCTTGTAGTTTTCATTCTTCAGCACGGTCGCACCGGCCGCGGCGTCCACCTGAATCTGGAACGTGCCGATGATCTGATCGGCATTCCACGTCAATCCATCCGTGAACGACACAAAGTTCATATAGTAGGCCCGATCGCCGTCCCGAAGCGCAATGTCCCGCGTTTCAATACCGGTGTATACGATGGAGCCGTGCGGTACCGGGTGCAGGAATGCATCGTCATAGCGAATCTCGTCCTGCATTGCGAACATCGTATAGACATCCCCGCTGTCGCCGCGCCGCAGCGTCAGGGTCACCGTCACGATCTCGCCGGGCTGCACATGCACCTCATGCGCGCCGTTGACCGACAGATCAAAGGTAAAACTCCGGCTGTTGTCCTCGCCAAGCGCCGTCGCGCTCACGGCGAATGCCAGCAGCAGCGCAAGCAGCGCCGCTATGATCCTTCGTCTCATTCCCATCCTCGTTTCCCTTTTCGGCCCGGCAGCTCCTTTGCTTTGGAGCTGCCGGGCTTGTTTTCTGCTACCGCACTGTTTCGTATGTGCAGATGCGCCGCTCAGTCGCGAACGTTCGATACGATATACGTTGCATCCTGCACGTCGACCGTCTTGTCGCCGTTAACGTCCGCGCGCAGGAACTTCTCTCTGGAGACAAGCGCAAAGTCGGAATACCGCGCGTTGTACATGTCATAGACGAGCTGCGCGTCGTTCACATCGACCGTCCCCGTGATATTGACATCGCCCGTGTAATCCACCTTGGAAGCCTCCGCCTTTTTGAAGGACAGTTTTTTCAGCACTTCCGCCTTTTCAAGCGTCGTACTCGTAATATCGACCATCGCATATCCCGCGTATTTTTCGGACCAGAAGAACTCCGTGCCCTCATAGACGGGAAGCATGCCTTCGGGCAAGCCCTTCATCACGATCAGCATGACTGCCTTGCCGTCCATCTTGACATATTCGCTGATCTCGATCGTATAGTCCGCGTCCTTCAGCGTCACGACGATATCACCCGTAATATCTTCGCCCTTGATCGAATAACTGCCGTCCTCGTTCAGCTCAGGCGTATAGTCCTTGCCGCCCACGGTCACTTTGTCCACGGTCTTGCCCGGCTCGACCGTGAAGGTGTATTCCGTACCATAGGTCGCCTTCGTCTCGCCGTTCGCGCCCTCGGGCAGCGTGACCCGATAGATGCCGCCGTAATACAATTCGATATCGCCGCTGACCGGTGCGATCTTCCAGCTTCCGTCATCCTCTGTCGCTTCAACCGCCGCGCCGCCGACCGTGATCTTCAGCAGCTTCCACGCCGACGTATCCTTCAATGTGAACGTATAGGCAGCCGCAGTCTTTGCAACGGTATCCGTCTCCTTGACAACGCCGTTCTCATAGACTCTGACCTGATAAATGTTCGAAACGTTCAGTTCCTTTGCAACCGTCACGACGATCTTGCCCGTGACCTTTTCCCCTGCGATGGTGTATTCGCCGTCGGTCTCCGTCACATCGACCGTTTCGCCGTTTACGCTCGCCGTCACGGTATAGGTATAGCGATCGTCACGATTGAGCTTGAAGCTGTAAGCAACGCCGTAGGTTGCTTTCGCGGCGCCGGTCGCATCCGACGCGCCCGCGCCTGCAAAACTGACGTCGAATGTTTTCGCCGCGTACTGGATGGTAACGGTATGATTGTCCGTTACGCCCGCAATCGCGTATACGCCGTCCGCAGCCACAAGCTCCGTCTCACCGTCCATGACCTTTACGACGTCATAGCCCGTCTTTTCGTCTACGGTGAAGGCGGCCGTCTCGCCCTTTTTCACGCTGAGCGCGCTCTTTCCGCCATTGACCGTGCCGCCGGAGAAGTTCACCGTGTAGCTTTGCAGCACCGTGATAACGGCGGGGGCGTTTTTGTTTGCGTCGGCTCGCCTTTGCAGCACCGTGATAGCGGCGGTCTTCTTTGCTTCGTCGATCGCAAACGGCTTTGCGTTCTCTCCGATCGCTTCGTCCTGCGTACCGCCCTTTGCGGAAAGGATGGTCACATCGGACTCCCCGCTCGCTTTTGCGGTGAAGCTGAACGTGATCAGCGCGTTCGTATCGCTCACCAGCTTTTTCGGGCCGACGCCCCTGACTGCAAGCTTCCCGTCGGCTGCATTTACAAAGTACAGCGTAGCGCTGTCCCCACCCGTGAATCCCGTATACTCCAGCTTGTCCGCATCGTAGCTGAGTTCAAAGTCAAACGCGCTGTAGCAATCATCCGCATTCGCGGATTTTACAAACAGATCGATCGCCGCCGTTTCTCCAACGCCGATCGTCGCGCCGTCGCTCAGTGCAACGCGAAGTCCCTCGGAAACGACCGGTGGTTCCTCTACGGTCGCCGTGCAGACCGCGCTTTTTCCGTCCGCCGTTGCGCGGATCTCGGTCTTTCCGGCTGCGACCGCCGTCACAAGGCCGTCTTCGACCGTTGCGACCGTCTCATTGGAACTGCTCCAGACGATCTCCGCCGACGCGCCTGCGGGGGTAAGCGTCGCATTCAGTTTCTCCGTTTCGCCGACAAGCAGTTTGCTCTCCGTCTTGTCAAGCGTAATGGCGTCAAGCTGGATCTTTGGCGTTACGTCCACAAGAATCGCGGGGCCGAACGATCCGCCGATCGTCTTACCGTTCGCGTCATGGCGGCTGAACCCGCCCACGCTGCGAACCGTCTTTGCGTCCGTCGTAACGGCGACGCCCGTGACGGCAAATTTCGTGTCGCTGAGCGTCTGCACCGTCATGCTCGCCGTATCGGAGGACGTGTAAGTAACGCCGCGCGAAGAACTGGGATACAGTGTCGCTGTCTCGGGATCCGCCTTGATCTCAAAGACCTTTGTCTCACCCTCGGCGACCGTGACCTTCCACGTCTTGTTGCCGTTTGCAAAGGTATGGTTTTTCTCAAGTTTTTCGCCGGCCTCGTTATAGAGGTCGAATCCGAGAAAATGCTCCGCACCGGAATACACCGTGAGCGTTGCAAGGACCAACTCCGTTGCGGCGCCGTCCACAAACCCGTTTGCTACGATCTCAACGGTCGCCACGCCCTCGCCGACGACGGTGATCCGACCGTTCGAGACCGTCGCAACGTCTGTGTTGTTCGAGCGCAGAACGATGGTGTTCGCCGCAGTCTCGTCCGCAGTCAGATTGGCGTTCTCATTCTTCAAAACATAAACCGGCTGAAACGTCTCTCCGACGCCCGCAAAGACGGGGCGGTTTTGATCCGTCGTAGAAGTCGTGTAGCGCGTCGATCCCAAACCGCTGAATGAGCTGATGTACAGTTTTCTTGCATACGCCGTGACCTCCACGCCGCAGCTCAGCGTGCTGCCGTCCGGCAGCGTTGCCGTGATCGTCCCGCTCGCGCCGACCTTTTTGCCATGCGCATTCACGTTCAAAACGCCGTCCGGATCAGAGCTCAAATGCTGTGCGCTCATGAACACGTTCGACCGGTTCTCGATCGTCCATTGATCTGCGGACACCTCCGCAACGACTTCGCCGTTGTTGACCACTGCCAGCTTGTACTCCTGCTTCCAAGGGCAAAGCGTCGTGTTATTTGCACGGTAATTATTGATCAGCAGCTTCTCGCCGACCGGCACCCACTCTCCTGCATTGTTCTTCAGGCAGATCTTTGCGTTTGCATATGCGGCTTCATCGCTGCCGACCTGCACCTTCGCGGGAACAACGCTGACCGCGATGTCCGACTTTGTCTCGCTCTGGAGCTTGACAACATCAACGCTGACCGTGTAATCGCCCGCCGCGGCATTCTCGTTCACTGTAAACGTCAGTTGGCAGAGCGTGCCGTTTTCGGTCTCATTCTCCGCAGCGGCATAAGCAATGTTCACTGTCTTGCTGCTCGCGTCCATATACGCGGTGTTTGTGACCGCGCCGGCGAGCAGCAGCTTTTTCGTCGTAATGCCGGTCAGGGTCAGCGCGGCATTGTCATAGGCAATGCGCAGCATCCCGTTTGCAAACCCGGGGTTTTCGGCAAGATCGACATTCAGCGTAAGGCTGTCGCCCGCGTGAACCGCCGCTTCCGGAGACGCGACGGTGATCGTCGCCGTTCCATCCGCCAGGCTGACGGCCGGAAGTACTGTCAGTACCATCAGGAGCGCAAGCACCGCGCTCAAAAACTTTTTCATTGCGTCCTTCCTCCTTTATTGTTCAAACTCGGAGATCATGCCGACCGCATACTGCAAGATCAGCATGGCGTCCGTTGTGTCCGTAACGCCGTCTCCGTTCGTATCGGCGACCTCAGCATCCATGTCCTCCGGCGCTTTTCCGATCGTGAATTGCAGAATATACATCGCATCCGTCGTATCGATCTTGCCGTCGTAGTTTACGTCGCCGAATTTTTTGCCAACCGCCACCCGGCAAACGGCAGTCTTGCTTCCGTCGTCGGTCGTGACTGTGATCGTCGCCACGCCGTTCGCCTTTGCGGTCAGATTGCCGAGATGATCCACATGGACGATTGAAAGATCGCTGCTCTTCCACTGACAGGACTTCTGACTCGCATTCTCGGGGAACACGGTCTGATTCAGTTTCAGGGTGTCGCCGACGCGCAGTTCCGTGAGCTTCCGGTCAAGCGTAACGCTCTCTACCGACACGCTTTCACGAACCGTGACATGGCAGGTCGCAGAAAAGCTGTTGCCCGCAGCATCCGTGACCGTGCAGGTGATATCCGTTTCTCCGCCCTGGAAGGTCTTGACCACGCCAATGTCGGAAACATGCGCGACCTCTTCATTGCTGCTCGTCCATTGATACGTCAGTCCGGCCGCGTTCTCAGGCGTGACCGTCGCGATCAGTTTCAGCGGTTCTGCAGGCGCCAGTTCGCAAGACGTCCGATCAAGCGTAACGCCTGTGAGCGGCTCAAGGCTCTCCACCACATGCACGATCGCCGTCGCGGGCGCGTAACGCGCATCGGACGTTCCGAGATTCTGATCCAATCCCATCAGCATGTAGTCTCCGGGCGTCACCTTGCTCTGCTCGAATGTGTAGCGCACGACGCCGGATGCATCGGTCGTACCGATCCAATCGATCTCCTCCGTGCCAGTCGCGTCATACAGTTTTACATCCACATTTTCCAGCGGCTTGCTCTCATAGGAAGAGCCATCCTCGCAGGCAATGGTCTCCGTTTTCAGAACAGAAAACTCGACGCTTGTGCCCGCCTGCACATAATACTCGTCGCGGTCGAAGAATCCGAACGCGCCGCCGTCATTCCAAAAGCTCCAGTCCGTAAACATCGCGACGTCGACCGTCATGCCGTCCTCAAGAAGAATGTAATCGGCGGTCGAGCCCCAACCGGCTGCCTGCAGGGGATACTGGTGATTGATGTAATACATGAGGTTCTCATCATGTCCCCAGAACTGCTGCATATACATCGAACAGCTGGAGCCCGTAATATTCAGGGCTTTCATGCCGCCGGTAATGTCGTTTCCGTTGCAATCCATGACAGCATCCGGCGTTTGATTCAACAGATCGCTCGATCCGTTCATGCACTCGCTGTCGTCCAGCCCGAGGCAGTATTTCTCAAGCATATAAATGTAGAGATGCAGTACTGTCGGCTGCTGGATCACTTCATCGCCGATATAGCCGCCGCCCTCTTCAAACGACGCCGCCTCATATCGGTAGAAATCGCTGAGTCCGTACGACCCGAGATCAAAGTACGGAACCGTAACCTTCACATGGGTGAGCACGGTCTCTCCATCTGCTCCCAGTACCGGCACGCCGTCGTTCGACAATGTAAAATACACGGTCTTTGACGACGGCTGTGTTTCCTCTGCCAGCGCTGCCGACGGGATCAGCAGCAACAGCACGAGCAGAAACGCGATCCATCTTCTTTTCATCATTTAACCCCCTTCAGCTTTGTTTCTATCATAGAAAGGATCATTTTGAGATCCAGTTCATCTACAACGCCGTCCCCGTTGACGTCCGCCGCAAGCAGCTTGTCCGGTTCCAGTCCGCCGGCACTGTACCGTCCCGCAAGAATGTCCATCAGAAGCTGGGCATCGTTGATATCCACCGTACCGGAAGCGTTGACGTCGCCAACGAGCCGATCGCTTCCGGACAGCACGAGAATGCCCTGTTTTTCCGGTTGCTCTTCAGTCGCGGCCGTCTGCTCCGGGTCGCCTGCCTCTGCCGGTTCTTCTTCCGGGAATACTGCGCCGACCCCCTCCGCATCCTGCTGCGGATCGACGCTCGGCTCCGGCGCGGCCGTTTGTTCCGGATAAACCGTCTCCTCCGGATCCTGCGGCTCTCCTCCGTCTTCCTCTGCCGGTACTTCTACTGCCTCCGCATTGGGCGGGCAATCGTCGATTCCCGCGTCCTCCGTCTCCGAAGGATCCGCCGAAAGCTCCGAAAGATCGGAGACAAAGAACAGGAACGGTTCTTTCGATCGTGTCTCGCGGAAGATCATATTCCCCGGGAAAGCACCGCAATTGTTTTCGTTCGCAGGGTCAAACACAACAAACGAGCCGTCTCTCTCATACCCCGTGAGCAGAAGGTAATGCCCTTCGCTCGCAAAATGTCCTTCTCCGATATGCACGACGACCGGGAGACCGCGATCCAAAGACTTCTTGACCGTCTCCGCGTCCGTATCCGTCCAGCAGGCAGGCAGACCGTTTTGTCTTGCGAACCGTGACAACACGCGATGCGTCAGCCCGTCGCCCGTATACCATCCTTCCTTTGCCGCCAGATAGAACAGGCTGTAAGGATCCTGCTCCGTATTCCCTGTCAGCATGGCGATGACCATCGCGATGCAGACCGCACCGCAGCCGGAGGTCGCAACGGATTTCTTCTCTCCGTTGACCAAACAGACCGTCTCTGGGTAATCCGCCTGCCAAAGGCGCATGGTGGTCAAGCCGGTTCCCTCTCCGCGCCATCCAATCGTTTCGTCATAGGGGCGCAGAAGGACGCCATCCGGCACGGGCGTTTCCTCCGCCTCCGCACCTCCGGGCGTCTCCCCGGCTGCCGGGGTTTCTTCCGGGAAAGGCGCAGGCGTAACGGTTATTTCCTCCGTATAAACCGGCACGATCGCCGGGCCTTCGTCCCCCTCCGTTTCGCACACGGCGAATGCGCCGTTCGTTCCGGAAAAAGCCATCGTGCAGACGAGCACGCAGCATACCCTTCGCATGAAACCGCGCTTCATCTCTCCCTCGCCTCCTTTGCTCGATCGTTCGGGCATTGCGGCATCTGCCGTGCCGCGTCGGCGTCAGGCGCTTCCGCAGCCGTGCGGCTCAGAGACCCGTCGTACGGGACCAGCCACTCCCACCCGCTGGTCGCCCCCGCAGACGCTTTGCGTTTCGCGTCGCTCATGCCGAAATGCGCAACAGGAGAATAGTCGTCCCCGGACTCTGCCGAGTACAGGTCGAGCGACAGGTCGGCATGATACCACTGCTGCTCCAACCGCAGCAGGATCCATGCGTTTTCGTCCGCCGCGTCCTGCAAAGACGCTTCTCCGCCGTCTGCAGCCATGGGCCGGACAAACTCGCCTTCGATCCCCGCTTGCAGCAGCAAATACAGATACGCCGCATTCACGACCTGCTTTTCTGTGATCCCCGCCAGCAGGGCATACAGCGCGCTCGGATAAAACGAGATTCTGGGGCTGTCATCCCGTGGCACTACGCCGGGTGCAGGGCAGATGGTATTCTCTGCAAGGTAGCCGTACAGCCGCGCCGCGGTCTCTCCTTCGGTTTGGTAAAGGTTCACTCGGACGATTCCCTCGACCGTCTCATGCCATTGCCGGATCAAAGCAAGATGATCCTCCTCCGGCAGTGCATAGATCAGATCCACTTGCCCATCCTCTTGCCTGTACTCCAGGTCGGCAAGGACATGCAGCGGGTTCAGCAGCGCATAGACTGCGGCGACTCTTTCAAACGCTTCGTTCTGAACGCCATAGCCCGCGCAAAAGTTCGCGCCCTGCTCCACCGCTTCACAGATCGCGCTGTAGAGCCGACGTTCCGGCTCTGTCATCAGGCTTTCCCAGCGCTCCGTCAACACGATCTCGCGGTATTCCCATTCACCCGGCGATACGAATCCGCCCGACCTCACGCTTTGCCCGTTCTGTACCTCTCCGCGCATACCGTCGTTAAAGACGCTTTCCCCTTCCTTCACGTCGTCGTTTGCGACCCACTTGATCTTCGTTCCCACAACGCCGAACAGTCCGTCGCCGTTCGTCGAAAAGGCAAATGGGCCTACATAATCCACGCCGTGGTCGCCCATGTAAACTGCGGACGCCCCATCCGCACGTGCAACGCCGATCTTCGTATATGCGCTCGCATTGAAGTCCGGAACGGGGATCTTCCACACGCAGGGATAATCGGCGCTCTGTTCCGCCCGCTCACCCGACACAGGATCCACGATCGTGATCCGATACAGCTTCAGCACACGCTTGCTTCCGATCAAAGCGGAAAACGTTTGATAATCCTCTGACGACCTTTCGGCGATGACCTCCACGCGAATGCCCATATCCCACGGAAGTCCGCTCACCGTGATCCCGGTCGCCGCATCCTTGTGCATCGCGTCCGCTGCCGCGCGGCGGTACTGTTCGAGCAGCGCATCCGTCTCCGTGAACAGCGCGCGTTCCTCCTCCGAAAACCCTTGGAGAATCTGCTCGGCTTCCTTTGCGTGACGTACAACGCTTCCCGCATTGTCCGCATTCACCGCGCCGGGCGTGGCCGCTGCGGCTCGGATCGCAGCGATCGCACGTTTCAGTTCTTCTGCACGCGCTTCCAATGCCGCATACTGTTCTTCAAGCTCCTTCAGCCTTGCTTCGGCGGCGAGGAGCTTTTCATAGTTTTTGACCTCTTGTTTCGCAGCGTCCGTCAGTCGGTCGTAGGCCGACCGTGCGCGCACAATGGCATTTTTGCGATCGAGCGTGACCGTACCGATCGCCTCGATGCGCTCCTCCGCAAGCCGTGCGCTCGCTCCGATCTGTTCGAGAAGCCGCGCATACGCTTCTTCGGCGGCTTCCAATACGGCAAGATTCGTCACGAACGGTTTCACGTCCTTGGGCAGCTTGTCGTAAGCGTCACGCGCGCTGTCGATCAGTGCGCCGCTCGTCTCGGTGACCGTACCGATGGACGCGATCCGCTCCATGACCTCAGCGGCGCGTTCGCTCGACTGTCTGATCAGCGATGCATAGATCCTCTGTTTTTCCAGCAGCTCCGGATAACGCGTTACAAATGTTTTCCCCTTCTCCGACAGCGCTTCGTACAAACGGAATGCGTTCTCAAGCGCCGCGGCGCTTTCCCCGGTGATCGTGCCCAGGTTTGCGATCAGCCGGTCGACCCGCGCGGCGTTCTGCCGCTCCGCCTGCAAGAGCAGCGCATATGTCTCTTCCGCCTCCGTCAGGCGGTCAAGATTTGTTACAAGCTCTTTCAACCTCTCGCTGAGCTCGTCATACAGTCCGCGCGCTTCCTCGATCCGATCCCCGCTGTCAGCCGTCACCACACCGATCGCATCGATCTTTTCCTGCGTCTGTTTCAGCGCGTACATGTCTGCGTGCGAAAGCACGATGATCTCCACCGTTGTCTGCGGGCGGTCAAGCGTTTCCGCATCATTGTTGTAGCAGTAATAATTGAAGTACAGCGTAATGTCGGTATCCTGTACGCTGAGCGGTTCTTCCGAATACGAAACAGCCGATGTTACATCGCGCGTGCAGCCGTTTGCAAGGTGCTCCGCTACGCGAAGGCCTTCCGCTTCAAAGCATTCTCCTTCTTCATACAGGGTCTTTACGGGCTGCGCGAGCACTTCGAGCGAAACGACGCGGCTTCCGAGCGCCATCATGTAGCCCGAATCGTTTTTGAAATACAGCGTACCGTATTCATCCACAATGGGACTGCAAAGCGCATACTGCCGCTGTGCGCCGCGCGGTGTAAACAGGACTTCCGCCCGTGTGATCGGCTTGCCGTCATAGATCGACAGCGCTTCCTTTTGCCCCGGCGCGTCCCGGATTACGCACAGGTTGCCTGGCGACATGTTTTCTAGAAAATAAACATAAACAAGCCCCGTCTTTTCATAGGCCTTGGTGAGAAGTCCGCTCGTTTGCGGATATCCCTTTGTCGGGCAGCGGTACGCGATCGAAAAGCTCTTCAGGTCAATGACCGTGATGCTGTGCCCGCCATAGGGCTCAAACTGTGCCGCGCCCGACACGCCGACATAGGCGCGCCCGTTGTATACGACCGGCGTTGAGGTGCTCATGCCCTCGATCGCCTGTCCTCCGCGCAGATCGAGCGTTTTCAGTGAACTGCGGTCAAAGTATCCATCTTCCGATACGGCAACGGAAAAGAACTTTCCGCCCTTGGACGTAAAGTAATACCGCTGCGTTGCCGCATCGTAACAAATGGTGCTTCGGATGTCCGCTCCGAGATGGTCCAGGCAGTCGATAATACGGCCGCTTACCGGGTCGATCGACAAAAGCGCCGCCGTATCCGCGCTGTATCCACTCTGTCCGTCATCCGTTCCCACGATCAAAAAACGGTCGCGTACGCAAGCGCCCGCCCAATAGAACCCGCCGTTTGCAGTATAGACCCAGGATGCGAGCTTCTCCTCGTCCGTTCTTGCGGGGTCCTCGTCTGTTACGGAGATACAGACCCAATTCGCCGTCTCGGTCTCCCCGCGCCAGAAGCCAGTATAGATATAGCCGTTTCGATAGGTGATCGGCGCATTCGGCTGACCGCCGAGCGCATCCTTGTAGATCCAGATCGATTCCAGCGTCGCCGCATTGAACGCCTGGATGACACCGTCCGCAAGTGCGACGAACAGCATCCCCTTCGCATAGGTCGGCGGCGTGATGTTGAACGCCGACTTCTTGACCATCGTGCCGGTCTGCTCGACCTCGCCCGTTGTTGTATTGATCTTAAAGATGTACTGTTTTGCTGTGCAGATGAGATACCCGTCAACGAGGATCGGCGAGCTGACGGCGTCCGCGCCATAGCTGATACCGGCCTGATTTGCCCAATACAGAACGGCGTCCGCGGCGGACACGGGCGTGCGCTGTTCCGTTACGGCGTTGTTATCTTCATTCCCGCGAAAATCGTTCCACTCGGAGGGAATCTCCTCCCGCAGGGTTTCGTTCTTTTCGGCCGTTTTAAGCGAAACGTTCAGCCGCATTGCCGGCATATCCGCATCAAACGTTCCGCTCTCGGCTACGAACCCGTATTTTGACGCCGTATAACAATACGAATCGCCACGCAGCAGATGAAAGCTGCCGTCCGGCTCCGGGTACACGGTCCCGTTCGCGCCCGTCAGCGCAAAAATCAGATCCTCCGGCTCAAAATGTGTCGTAAGGATCGTCTCCGCAAGTTTTGTCACGCGGAGTTCATACCGCGTTTCCAACCGCGTTCCCATATCCGATTCGCGCACGACCGTCAGCTCATGCAGTACATCGGGTTCTGCTCCCACCTTTCAGGAGACAACGCCCGTTTCGTCTGCGGCGAGCTTCTCACCGTCCAGCAGGATCGTTTCCGAGGCAAGCGTCGCCTTCGCACGGAACGTTACCGTTTCCGTGCTGGACGGAACGGCCGCCGCATATACAAACCAACGCCCGTCAAACGCTGGCGTAAAACGCGCGTCAAAGCTCCCGCTCAAGCCGGAAAGGGTCTCCAGCGTCGGAAGCACTCTTGTTTTGATCTCGTAACGCTGAACGGCGAGCTCCCCGTCGAGGTTCGCCTGCGCCGTCAGCACCAACGTGTTTCCGTTTACATAAGCGCGCTGCGCCGTGACAAAGCCCGCCAGCATCTGCGCGCGGCCTGGTCTGACCGCACCGGTCTTTTCCGTCGGCGATGCGTTCAGCGGCATATAGCTGTACCGGGCTGTCACACTTTCCTTGAGCGTGGTATGCAAATAGACCGTAGCGCTCGTATCGTAGACCGTCAGCGTATAACGGAATACGCGAACGCCGTCTCTGATCTCCGTGTTTTCATATTCCAGCGCATAGTCCGCGCTTTCCGCGCTCTGCTTCTCCGTAAAATGAAAGGCGGAGATAAGCATATTCGGGAGAACGCGCACCATAATGAACGGAAGCTGCACACCATCCGCCAGCCGATAGTCCTCCAGCAGCTTGGCCGCATATCTGTGCTCCGTTTCCGTATCCG
>ERZ780012.532-NODE-532-length-13911-cov-2.03176_pt1 | contig 13911 bp, 7 predicted proteins | sample MGYA00511869_ERZ780012 | MGnify/ENA primary metagenome ERZ780012 (study PRJEB29588, sample SAMEA2161608) | human gut metagenome | biome: human gut; feature: human-associated habitat; material: faeces | place: Denmark | collected 2008/2010 ... | reverse complement strand
AAGTGCAAGAAGTCTGGTTTGGAACTCGAAAATTACATATGGGGCTTTAATGCCGCAGCGAATTGTGGAAACACCTGTACTCAATTTACTCTGTCTGATACCAGCCGTAGCCAAAGCTGATAAAAAAACAAATTGGGGGTATCATCGTGTGTGGGGATACTCTTCTCCGCAGCGTATGGACGTTGTTATATTCAAGTGGGATGAAAATGAAACGCAGTTATACGTTAAACGAATTATAGGGATGCCGAAAGACACAATACAGCTTAAAGATGGGATCGTATATATTAATAATAAGGCTATTGAGGAAAAAGGTAAACGAATTGCTTCTCATGATAATTTTGGTCCTATCGTTATAAAAGAGGATTGTTATTTCGTCATGGGAGATTTCAGGTATAATTCTTTAGATAGCCGGCAAAGAGGACTTGTTCCGCTCCATTGCATATCAGGAAAAGCAATTCATAAGTTATGGAATCGAAATAGTGACTTATCTTTATTTGAAGCGATTGAATAGTGTAATCAAACTTCAGCTCATGTTTTTCGATCAGAAGTTCAACATCTAGTTGGAATTTTCCGTTGCTGTTGACTACTCCAATATAAGTTCTATAACCGGTAACTCGACATTTGGGCGTTCTACAGGTAAAGTGATGATAACATCGTCAGCTCCTGTGTTTTCGGTCATATGGCTTCCTTTTTTGGTTTCAGTCCGAAATTTGAGTTCTGAATTGTCATTCAATAATTGAGCATATTTGATTTTTCCTTTATATTGTTTTAGATATAAGGATTTGAATGGCCATTCTAACACGTGTATATACAGTCGGTTAGTATTGGGGTTATATGTGAGAATACAATTGTTGGGACAAGCATATTCAGTTGGTGCGGCAGTACATCCATAAATGGCGCTACTATGAAAACGCATCCAATGTGCCAGGCCGTTTAAACGTTCTATAGCACGTTCGTCAAAAACACCTCTTGCTGTTGGCCCGACGTTTAGTAATAGATTTCCACCCTTACTGACAGTTTCGGCTAACATAACAATTAGTTGATGTACACTTTTCCAACTGTATTCATCACGATGGTAACCCCATGAGCCGGAGAATGTTTGACAGGTTTCCCAAGGAACTCGTTGGCTGTTTACTGTGGGCCACTGTTGTGGCATGAATTGTTCTGGAGTGATGTAATCCCAGCCTTGTCTATTTTCTGTTAGTCCGAGGCGGTTGTTTATAATAATCTGTGGTTGCAATTTTCGTGCTAATTTGACAATACCTTCTGCATCCCAGTCTTTACTATTCTTTCCATTCTCTCCTTCAGCATACGTATAATCCATGAAAAGTTCATCAATTTGTCCAAATTCAGTGAGCAATTCGGTTAATTGGTTTTTCATATATTCCCTGTATTTTGCCATATTACGGTTCTTATTTAATTCTTTCAAGAGTTCGGGGTTTTGTGGCATTTGGGGGTGGTTACGGTCAATGGTGAAATCGGGATGATGCCAATCCAATAGCGAATAATAAAATCCGATACGTATACCTTCGTTACGAAAAGCATTAACTAACGGTTTTAAGATATCCTTTTTATAAGGTGTATTGGTTATTTTATAGTCCGTATATTTACTGTCCCACATACAAAAACCATCATGATGCTTAGTCGTGAAAACCATATATTTAACTCCGGCTGCTTTTGCCATATACGCCCATTCTTCCGGATTATACAAATCGGGATTAAATAAGTTTTTGTAACGGTTGTAATGTTCATCGGACATTTTTTCTCTGCTTTTTACCCATTCGTGGCGAGCAGGCATAGCGTAAAGTCCCCAGTGGATAAACAGACCAAACCTGTCATGTGTCCACCAAGACATATGTTCCGATTGGTTCAATGAGGAATCATATTGATTTTGAACAATATGTGTCGCATTCGCCTGTTGACAAACGAAAGACAGGAGAAAGAGGGTATATATAATAGTTCTTTTCATACTTAGTACTTTATAGGTAAAATTCTGTTCATCGAATCTACAAAAATAGCTGCCATTCGTTGTTGCATATATGATTGTTCTCCCCGTATGGGATGATGTCCATAAGCTATGCCTTCTGTAACTTGAATATCCGTGGAATATAATTGGCTGAAAGGTTTTCCTGTGACAGGATGTAATACATTTTTTGAGAATCCGATATATTTATCAAATTCAATTAAAGGAAATCCCCATTTAGCGGCGAGTTTTCTGATACTTTCATTGTAAACGGTGCGACAATCATGCCAGTGTGTACATAATACAATAATTGCAGGTTTACCATAAGGAGTATTATAGTATTTGGATGTAGTATCGTTACGTAATTCATAGCATTCCGTGAGGTAACGTTTGATGACATAATCATAGGCTGCCGCGTAATTGCTGCGATCAAATGGTACTTCATAATCCGTGTATTTATCTTTCAGTTGAAGTTCTTCATAAACATCTTTATTGTGTACTTGCATAATGACTAATGCATCAATATTTTCCAGTTCTTCTTTAGAGTAGAGGGTACCATTGGCCATTCGGTTAGCTGTATTGGCTATGGCTTCTCCACCTATGGCCCGGTTTATGGCTTCGGCATTCAGTTTGCGACAACCGATTTCGAACCAACCGTTTTGCGGAGAAGCGAATGAGGCTCCTGTCAATAAGATTTTGTATTCTGTTGTTTTTGACAGGTTTTGTGCTACTGCTATTCCTGTGAAAATATAGAATAACAGCACGGTTAGAAATGTCTTCTTCATATTTTCTTATTTTTTATGGTTTATCTGTAATTCTGTATTTATCTACAGTAGGATTTAGTCCTTGTTTTAAATCGTGATACAATGGAGGTTTGTTAAAGTCAAAACTATAAGGCTCATAAAGTGTGGCACAATCCGGATGAGTCTCTCCGAATAGTTTGTATTCTTTCCATAACCGGTCATAATTATCGATGGCTTTGCGAATACTTTTTGTGTCATATTGGCCGTTCATATCTCCTTCGTAGCCTTTGAGCATGATGATCCAACCCTGTTCATAGATTGAATATAAAAGTAATCCGTACTTGGCGGAAGTTTGTAAGTAACGTCTTAGTTCCGGATTGCCTGTTTGTATTTTATCGGCTAATGCTACAATCTCTTTCCAGATAGCAACACTTTGGGATTTTTCTAGTATGATTTTATGAGTTAGTCCTTGTTCTATAATAGTTTTGAGATTCTGTCTCAGTTCTTTCTCTCCTCCGATGAATTGATCTCTCGTCCACCATACATTGATGGGGAGAATTAAAGATGCTCTTCCTCTGACAATCGCGTCAGCAGACAAAAGAGAAAGACGATGAAAACGTTCGATGTCTTTTCCTTTGAATCCGTTGGCTATGGCGTATTTCTTAAATAATTCCTTTTCCGGTAACGACATCCGGTTTGCCCAATTGGCCAATATTGCAACGTTTATGTCACACCATAATTCATTTTTGATATAGGGACCTCTCCAGCCTCCTCCTCTTGACCATGTCCAAATACCGGCAAAATTGGGATTTGATTTTAACTGGTTCAAACAGTAAGGCTGGGAATCTGATTTTAATTCTTCAAATCCATTAAGTACACCGTCTGCAATATAGTTCGGGTATGCTCCTTTGCCTTCATATTCGCGTTGACATTCAATTTCTACAATTTGTTTGTGCTTACCTATTCCTAATGTAGGGTTGAATTTATACGTTCGGTGATAATCCCCCTGTACGTGTTTTATGCATAGATATAGATTGGGGTGAGGTTCAACGTTGTTTGTTACGGAAAGGTAATATTGGGGATTGATATGGAAGTAACCGAAATCCCATGTGCGATAGAAGATTTTTTTATTTTGACGTATGCATACTTCTTCTCTCAGCAGATTTATTAGATTACTGTGTATTTTTTCTCCTCCATCGGTTTTATAAGCAGAATTATGTTCCCATGATTTTTCGTTTCTGGGTATGGGACCATTACCTGTGTGGTAAGGAGTATTTTGCAAGTAAGTTTCTCCTACGCGAATAACCAGACCGTCAAGTTTCGGGAAACGTTTAAATATTTCTTGAAGCATGATTCGGTGTATCTCTTGTGTTTTGGGGCGAGTGAAGTCAATTCGTCCTGTCGCGTCACAAATTTCATTTTTATAAATTTCCACCAGGCGTTTGGGAAGTACGATGATATCAGTAAAGTAATATGCTTCCAATCCGGCTTTATGGATAGCTTCAATCTTGTTTTCTATACGGGTGGCAACAGAATCGATCCATAAACGTTCTTTAGAACCGGTAGGACATATTCTCGGGTCTAAACTGCTATATGTTATGGCTGTATGTACAGATTGAAATTCGTTAAAACCATATTGCACTAAATTCCCAGGTTCATTGAACCATGTGTTTGTGAAAGGTTCACCCGGATTATGATGAACCATATCCATAACAATAGGAGTTTGAGCAAACAGGCAACTCCACAGTGTGTTCGCTAGCAAAAGGACTGGAAATAGGTGTTTTCTCATGATAATATTATTGATTGTTATTAGTAACTTGTTGATCTTCGATAGAATCAAAACCCTTTTGTTGTTGTTTTATAGAATTGATTAATTGTACTCTATCCGGTAAGGAAGTGCGATATTTATCTATATATAGTCCGCATTTCTCTAATTGGTATTCTGTTATAGAGCTAACTCCCAGAATATTTTTCAGACTTTTTAGAATAGATATTTCCCGGAAATTTAAGTTGGGAATAACCAAGTCTGTATTACTGCCGAAGTATGAATATTGAAAATCTTCATCTTTCCCTTCTTTTCGTAATCCGCAACGGCAGTTGATAAATGTGTTATCTGCTATGCTGTTATTAATGGGTAATTCCAGATGGTCGGTCTGTAAAAATGTACTTATGCCTGGGTAGATGTTGTCCCAGTTGCCTTTGTTAATCCGGAAAACATCGAACAAATGGGTGAATTCAGGATTTTGTGCATTATAATTTCGTTTTTTTCCACGGGCATCAATACTTATGCCTGCTGCACTACAATCAAAATATAGATTATCGTGAACGTAATTGCAGTGGCCTCCACCTATAATGGTACCGGAAACGACTTGATGGACTATGTTTTTATAAATTGAGTCCCCCGCATGTCCATCATCTGCATACAATGCATTAGCTCGTGGTGAATGATGAATAAAATTGTGGCGTAAGACGTTGCCTCGTGAAGTCCAGTCCCAACGACTATAAAAGGCTCCGACATCACCTGTGACCCGAGCTATGTCGAACACTTCATTATATTCTAGGATGTTGTTGTTTCCTCCATAGATAAAGGCTGCATGGGGAGCGTTGTGTACCATATTGTGCCGGACGGTAATTCCCACTGCATTGCCTTCTTTTATGCCGATTCCTGTAGTAAAGGTTCCCAGTTTTACAGCAGGAGCATAACTGCGCTGTATTTCACCAAAACGGGTAAAATAATTGTTCTCTATTAAGTGTTTGCAAGCAATCAGATTTTTTCGGTCACCTCCTGATACCTCAATACAGGTGCGACCGATATATTCAAAGTTGTTGCTTTGTATTCTATTTTGTTTTCCTCCCTGAATGATTAATGCGTCTCCTAATATATTTTTGAAGTTACATCCGGCAATCAGACATTCTGTGGCATTTTTTATGATGACGCCATCGCCTAAATGATTTTTGAAGGAGATATTTTCTATTTTTATATGATTTGAATTTATAATGTTAATCAATGGGGTAGTGTCTGATACAATACTCAATAAGTTTTCATCAAAATGTTCGGGAGGGAAAAGATATAATTTTTGAGTTGTAAAATCAATGCACCATTCTCCTGGATGATCTATTTCTTCGAGAAGATTCTCTACATAATATTCTTCTTTTCCCGAACCGTACGGACGATGATATTTGGAACCGATGCCGCCAAATATGCCTACATCTTTTCCTTCCTTTGTTTCTATCCCTACGCTGTGAGTGACAGTTTGTTTGTTCGGGTCTATTTCCTTTATACGTACAGTCCAGGCCTGCCAGGGGATACGCCAGTATCCTGTAAACCATAGACCGTTTTTGACGGCATTCACCCATTTGCCGTGTTCCGGATCACTATATTCAAAAGTACCTCCTTGTTCGTTTGTTCCGAAATTGTCCAATACCCTTTTCATATATAGATAACCTTTGTTGGGGTAACGCGAAAGAGGGAGTAGCTCATTGTTGTAAATGAGTTGTGGAAAGTTCTTACGCTCTTTCATTAAATCGGGAAAAAAAGGGACATTGATACCTATTTCCGATAAGTCTATCTCCATAATAATACCTTGAGCATTCGGGTGAACTCTGTTTTTTATTTGAGTATCTTTGACAGGTCTCAGTTTTCCTTTCAAGGGTTTATCACACCGCAACTGTACCTTTCCCGGATTTTTACCTTTTATTATTATCCCTTTCTTGCAGTTTTTTATATCTATGCTTTTATGAAGGATATAGTCTCCGTCATGAAGTAAAATGGAGCTTCCGTTCATAGATGCTTTTTCGATGGCTGCTTGTATGCCCCTCTCTCCTTGGAGTGGGGAAAGCTGGATAATACTTTGCCCCCGGCTGGGAAAGGAAAAAGTACAGGCTAATAATAAGATCAGTAAATGTTTCATTGTATTATATTGATTGTTGAAAATAGAACAAGTGCAAAAGTACCGTGATTTAGCCAATCTTTTTAATAATGGCATTTCAAAATATATGAGATTTGTTTCATGAGTTATTCGAAGTATTTTATATCATTGCAGAAAATATGAAAAACATGACGGTTGAGACTGACATAAATCATTCGAATTTGCGTATCATGTAACATGTATTATATAAATGTAACCAGTGTTGTTATGAAGATGTTATTCTCATATATTTTGAAGCATGAGTATTAATTGCCGTGCTGTCTAATGCCTAATTTTGCATCCGTAGTTAAACAACACTAAGTAACCTTTATTAAATTTTTAATTATTATGAATTCATTTACACGTATTGGATTACGATCTCGGTTCCTGTTGGTGCTGATGATTGGACTTATTTTACCGACGTTGTCTGTTTGGGGACAGAATGCAACAATTACTGGTAAGGTAGTTGACCCCAAAGGAGAGCCTCTTGTAGGTGTTTCGGTTTTAGAACAAGGTGCAACGAATGGTACTGTTACTGATATGAATGGTCGGTATAGTATTGTTGTTCAGAAAGACTCTTCTCCTCTTCGATTTAGTTATATGGGGTTTGATAATCAGGAAATTGTTCCGGGAAAACGTCGGGTTATCGATGTTACATTGACAGAAAACTCTGTGGTGATTGATGATGTGGTGGTGATTGCCTATGGAACTAAGAAACGCCGTGATATGATAGGGTCTGTTTCTAAAATTAAAAGTGATGAAATGTCGCTGATGCAAGGTGGGCGTTTTGAGAATTCTTTGCAGGGGCTGGCTTCCGGTGTACAAGTTGTGAATGACGGTATGCCGGGTAGTACTCCACAGATAAAGATTCGCGGTATCGGTTCTATTGCATCGGGGAGTGATCCGCTTTGGGTGGTTGACGGTATTGTAGGTGGAGGTTCTACGATGGTGAACTCCAATGATATTGAATCAATAGAAGTATTGAAAGATGCTGCTGCAACTGCAATTTATGGTTCCCGAGGTGCGAACGGTGTGATCATTGTTACAACGAAGAAGGGAAAAAAGGGAGGACTTAAATTCGACGTTCATTATGAAGGCGGTATTACTCCTATCACTAATTCAGATTTAGGGCTGGCCAGTACGAAGACATACTTTAATATAATGGATGAGGCTCGTGCTAATGTGGGATTAAATCCGCTTGACCCACAGAAAGATATTATCGAACCGTATTATTCCAATTGGACTTCTCCGATAACTCGTGAGGAAGCTATGAATACGGATATGGATTGGGTTGATTTGGTGACTCGTATGGGACATTTCCATGATATAAACGTGGCCTTGAACCAAGGGGGAGAGAACTCAACGACTTACGCGTCTGTTAATTACCGTTCTGATGAGTCCAGTTTGAAAGGGCTTAGCATGAATGCGGTCAGTGCACGTTTGAATAGTGAATTTAAGAAAGGAATTGTGACTTTGGGAACTCAGTCTTTTCTGAAGTTCGACCGTAAAAAATCGACGAATAAATGGGCGGTAGTTTCTGATAAGTTTCCGTGGCGCAAAGTGTATGATCCGGAAGACCCTACAGGGTATTGGAATCCACAAATGGCGGATGGTCATCCGACAGCTACTCTTGACAACGATTATCAGTTGAGTACAGGTGAGAATTTTAGTTTCCGCACAACATTATATATGGATGTTAACCTGAAGTGGATAAAAGGGCTCTCAGTTCGTGCAGATGCAAGTTATGGGTATGGATTGGCGCAAAGTGATTATTGGTTGTCCGGCTTGATTACGAATACTGGCAATGTAGATGGTAACCAAGGTAATAAAAGCAAGAAAACGACTAAGTCCCAACAATATCATGCTTTTGCCAAATATAACCGTGAATGGACAGATCATGGTCTGGATATTGTAACGGGTATTGAAGCAAATAGGAGTTATACGGATAATGCTGTTGTTGCCGGTAAGAACTTGAGTGGTGAGTTTCAGGAACCCAAGATTATTGGTACAATGCTGGGGAATAACAGTGCTTATATAGGTGGTGAGAGTTACACATTCAGTTTCTTTAACCGTATCGACTATAAGTTCAAGCAACGTTATTTACTTGGAGCATCTTTTGTACGCGAAGGATCATCTAAGTTTGTGAAAGAAAACCGTTTTGGAGACTTCTATTCAGTATCAGGTGGTTGGATTATTTCTGATGAGGCTTTTATGCGTAATGCCGGTTTTATTTCATTGTTGAAGTTACGTGGCAGCTATGGAGAAACAGGTAATCAGAACATTCCTTCGGAAGTGACGAAGAATTCGTATAGTATAAAGAGCAAGCAATATTACAATAATATGCAGAATATGTTCTTATGGAATATCGCTAATAAAGCAGCTAAATGGGAGAAAAACAAAAGTATTGACTTGGGACTTGATTATGCGCTGTTCAATAATAAAGTAAATGGTTCTATTGCTTATTATCGTCGTACGACAAGTGACATGTTGATGCGTGTGCAATTACCCGCATCTGCCGGTATCACCAATAGTGGCGGTAATGCTGACAATAATTCTATGTGGGCAAATGTTGGTTCGATGTATAATCAGGGATTTGAATTTGACATTAATGTTACTTTGGTCAAGAAAGACTTTGAATGGAACATGAACTATAATTTGACGACAAATATGAATAAAGTGACAGCACTTGATGCGAGTGTTGATGCAAAAGGGACCGGTATCATCAATACACGTCCGGGAGCGATCACGAAGAAAGATCTGGCTTTGGGTACTTATTTTATGGCTGAATGGGCAGGAGTTGATCCGGAGAAAGGTATCGGCATGATTTATGAAATAGATCTTGACCGTTACAATAAGACCGGTGAGACAGTGAAAACCGGAAGATTGATTCCCGCTACTCAATCAAACGTAAATAAACACCGTATAATTCAAGAAGGTAAAACGGCTCTTCCGAAAGTTTATATGGGCTGGACAAATAACTTTAAATATAAGGCATTCGATTTATCATTTATGTTCTATCTCTCATTAGGTAGTTATACCTTTAATTATCATAGATATACAAAATCATTTGTAGGAGATGGACGTAATAATGTGACTGCTGATATTTATGAGAACTCATGGAAGAAACCGGGAGATATTGCAGAGTATCCGCAACTTCGTTGGCAAGATAAATATAATTATGATGACAATGGAAATGACAAGCAAAATGTAACTTATATAAAACATGATGCCGGTCACACCAAGTATCTGGAGAAAAGTGCTTATTTACGTTTGCGTAATTTGACTTTAGGATATACACTTCCACAAAGAATCTGCTCGAAAATAAATATTGATGCTTTAAGAGTGTATGTCTCAGCTGTCAACCTTTTCACCATTACTTCATTTAACGGCTATGACCCTGAAGTAAGAGTAAAGAACCAAACAGGTGCCAATGCGCAGGGAGCTGTATTCTCCGGTAGTGAAATGCCGCAGACCCGTATATTCTCCGCAGGTATTAACTTTAAATTTTAATTAAATATTTGATAGTATGAAAGCGATAAAAAATATAATGATAGCCTTATCCGGTATTGCACTTCTTGCTTCCTGTGATATGGATAAATTTTTTGAACTGGATCGTCCGGAATCTAATCCTTGGTTATCGGTTGATGATTTGGAATATTCTGTTGCTGATCCTTATAATACTCTTTTTCAGAATCCTAACTGGCAGGCACCTATCGGTATTATCCCTTATTATCAGGAATTGGTGGCAGATTTGTCTACGGTTAATCCGCAAGGGGCTTATGAGCAGGAAGCACTTTACTGGTATCCTCGTCAGATGTCTACCTTTGATGTAACAGGACAACAATTTGAGAAGACCTTTTCAATATTATATCGTTCTGTAACAGGAGCTACTTCTCCGTTGACTTATATTGAGGAGAAGGAGAAAAAAGGAGAGCCAGTTTTTGCCAATATGACTGAAAATGATAAGAAGACGTTGGCACGTCAGACCGGAGAACTATATTTTATGAGAGGGTATACCTATTGGCTGATTAGCCGAGCTTTTGTTGCTCCTTACGACCCGGCAGGCGGAGAGGGGAATAATCGTAAGTTCATTCCGTTAATCAATAGGCTTGATTATTCACAAGAGTCTGCACGCAATCCTTATATGGGGACTGTGAAAGAAGTGTATGATCAGATGTTGTCTGATTTTGCTAAAGCTAAAAGTCTGATGCCTGAAGATTATTTTGTGCGTGGTCGTGCCAATAAATTTTCAGCTGCTATGATGTTGATGCGTGTAAAATGGTTAATGGGAGATAAAGACGGAGCATTGGAAGAAGCTGATTATGTGATTACTAAAGCGGAAGCCGGAGTAGCACCTTTTGATTTGACTGAAGAACCGATTGTTGCTTTTAACCGGAATGCCGAACAACAATATACAGTAGACCCGGTATCAAAGGAAGTTATGTTTGAGTGTGCGTTCACTGAAAGCAATCAGGGAAATAACGTAGCTATTCCGTTAGCTCGTATGTGTAAAACTGGTATTTATAATTTCAAGTCAAAGACATTTGATGCTAGTAATAAATTATGGTTGGAAGGAGCGCGTGGCAGTCAGAATTGGCAACATGGTGGTTGGGCTTGTGCTTACTGGAATCCTCGTTTAATTAAGTATATTGGCTGGGCGGTAACAGATGATCCTATGGATTTGACGAATTATGTTCCGAGTGCAGAAGCCTTGGCTGATAAGAGATTTACTCAACTGCATTATTTCCTGAAAAACTATACGGATGGAGGAGATAAAACCATACACGAAATGGCATATAACAAGACAAAATGGAATGCTTTTTGGAATGATAAGTATTATCGGGCTCCGTATGGGAAGTATTCCCAAGTACCGTTGATTCGTTTGGCGGAAGCATATCTGACGCGTGCGACCTTAGTCCTGTCTAAGAATGTATCTCAAGCTTTAGGAGATGTGAATAAGATTCGTCAACGTGCCGGATTGACTCCTTTGAAGAATGTAACTGAAGCAGATATAGAAAAAGAAAGAATCAAAGAGTTTGGTTTTGAGAATGGAGACCGCTTGCTTTATTTAGTAGCTATGCAGAAGACAATTGATGGGCAAAAGAGAAATCCGGGAGCTGTTTATGATAATCCGAATACTGATGGGGATCCGATTCCTGCAATGAATCCGCCTTACAGTACTATGTATGTACCGTTGCCTTCCATTGAATATTTGTATTCAGGATCTTATCAGCAACCTTAAAAGAAGGTGAGGTTCTAAAAAAGAAGTGCCGCTATCGTAAGACATAGCGGTACTTCTTTTTGATAATAACTCTGTTATTTCCTGTACTTCTTTATATATTCGGAAGGAGATAAGCCGTATTCTGTTTTGAAGCATTTTCCGAAATAAGATATTTCATTAAAACCGCATCGATAAGAAACTTCGGTCACTGTATATTCTGTGTTTTGAAGCATATCTAGTGAAGTTTTCAACCGTATGTCAAGGATGAGTTTACTGGGCGACATACCTGTTACGGCTTTGATCTTGCGATATACCTGTACGCGGCTCATACCGATTTCTTCACTGAACTGATCAATGGAGTAGGCAGGGTTTTCTATGTTTTTGTTTATTATTTCCATTACTTTTTTCATAAACTTTTCTTCCATGGCACTATAAACAGAAGTTTCTTTAGCTTTCTGTGGCTCTCTGTTGATTGATACCATTTCCGTTCCATATCGTTCTGCGAGTTTTTTCCGATTAGTCAACAGGTTGGCAACACGTACAACCAACAATTCCGGATCGAATGGTTTCATGATATAATCGTCAGCTAACGATTCATAGCCTTCGCGCACTTGCGATGAAGTGACACGGGCTGTGAGCAATATGATCGGAATATGTGAAGTTACCATATTGTTTTTAGATAATCTTGTAAACTCAATACCGTCCATATATGGAGTCATAATGTCACTAATCACCAAATCAGGTATTTGTTTTTGTTCTATTTCATAGCCTTCTTTACAATTTACGGCAGTATAGATATTATAGTATTTGCTGAGCAATGATACCAGGTAATTACGTACATCCTCATTGTCTTCTATTATGAGCAGAGTCATTTCCTTGGGTGAAGTATTAGTCTGAGATATCTCGCAGGGATTGACATCTGTTGCAATAAGTGCTTCTACATCAGAATAAGTATGGGTGGATTTTACTATCTTGTCTTTGCTAAGTAGTTGGTTTTCGGTATAACTGTCTTTACCTAATGGGAGGGTGAAAGACACGGTCATTCCATGCCCTTCTTTATTATCTATCCAAATACGTCCGCCATGGAGCTCAATGATACTTTTTGTCAGATTCAGCCCAATTCCGCTTCCCAACACTTTCTCACCTGCCTGGAAGAAAGCTTCGAATATACGGGGCATCATATTGGCAGGGATTCCGGAGCCGCTATCTTCTACTTTAATCAAAAGAATCTTTCCTGCGGGGGGGCCCCCCCTTTCCGGGAGGCCCAAATTTTCAGGCTTCTGAATATCTTCAGTATTGGTTTCCATACTTGAGATGATAATATATCCACCGTTGGGAGTATGCTTTAAAGAGTTGGAGAGCAGGTTAAAGAAAACCTTTTCCAATAGAATGGCATCAAACCAAGTGTCTGTTGAGGAGGTCGTATCATTAAATTCGATAGATATGTTTTTCTTTTCGGCAACAGGCATAAATAGTTTGATGATTTCAGGTATGTAAGTACCTAGATTGTAATTGCTGACGTGAAGTTGCATTTTCCCGGCTTCCAGCTTGTGAAAGTCCATTAAACGGTTTACCAGCCATAATAAACGTTGGGAATTACGGTTGATCAGCTCCAATGGTTGGCGATATGCCGGAGGCATATCTTCTTTATGCAACAGGTCTGTGAGCGGAGCTATGATTAAAGTGAGCGGAGTACGTAGCTCATGTGAGAAATTGGTGAACATCTGTACACCCATATTGTGACTGATTTCAATATTCTGTTTCTCCATCTGTTTTAACTGAAGATCCATTTTCAGTTGTGCTTCCCGGGTTTTATAACGTATGAACAGCATAATCATGCTAATAGTGAATGCTAGATAGAACAAATACGCATACCATGTTTTCCATAGAGGAGGAGTGACTGTAATTGATAATGAAGCATTTCCATTGCTCCATATATCGTCATTATTGCAAGCTCTTACTTTAAAAACATACTTACCCGGCGGGATATTAGTATAGTTAACACTCCGTTCGTGTGTCGGTTCCGACCAACCCTTATCAAATCCTTCAAGCATATAGGAAAATTTATTGTTGGAG
>ERZ780012.530-NODE-530-length-13932-cov-3.79707_pt1 | contig 13932 bp, 7 predicted proteins | sample MGYA00511869_ERZ780012 | MGnify/ENA primary metagenome ERZ780012 (study PRJEB29588, sample SAMEA2161608) | human gut metagenome | biome: human gut; feature: human-associated habitat; material: faeces | place: Denmark | collected 2008/2010 ... | reverse complement strand
ATTTGATGGCGCAGTCTGTACGGCCCATGCGTTGTGCGCGCATACCGTCATACTTGAATATCTCAAAATTCTTCTGTTCGTTTTTTTGTTTCTCATTTGCCGGACTGTCTGACTTGCCGGAGAAAAAAGATTTAAAGAATCCCATAGGTGATTAAAAATTAAAGAATTAAAAATTAAAAAGGAAAAGGAGGGGCATGGCTGATAGGAGATGTTCCTCTCAGCGGCAGGACATTCTTTTCCAACGGCAAAAGTAATGAATTATTTTTTGATTTGAAGCATTCCGTTGACAGCAATTACCTTGCCTTCGTCCAACAATTCATGTAACACATCGATGAGCATGTTTTTATCGTCTGCTATCTGTTCTGCCAAAGTGGCTGGAGTTTGTCGTTTATCAGATAGGGCTTGAAGAATCTTTTCAGAAAGTTCCTTTTCCGAAAGGTGGCCGGAAGGTTTCTTGTTCTTCAAATTGATGCAAGTGTCGCACTGCCCGCAGTTATGCTCGTTCTTCTCTCCGAAGTAGTGTAGCAGCATCCGGCTACGGCACACGGTATCGCTGCTCACGTAATCCAGCATGGCACTTATGCGTTTCTCATATCGCTCTTTGCGTTCCTCGTACACGGTGGAAGGGATTTGCAGGTGGCGCATTTCAACCCTCTCTCGCGTGTATATTATATATGGTGTCTTTTTGCGGGGGATGTAACTGACGATATGTAGCTTGGCTAGGTGGATGAGCTGTTCATACACTTGCCGGCGTGTGAGTCCAGTGCGTATGGCCAGTGAATCTTCATTGATGAAAGCATGGTCTGTGAAAACCCCGGTATAGGAGCGGAGAATGGTTTGGATGAGTTTGTCCATATCTTCGCCGAGCTCTCTCAGTTTATAAAGTTCATCTCGACGGATAGTGAACAGTAGCCGGGATGCATTGTCTTGTTCGTCTGTATATTCCAGGTATCCCGCTTGTGTCAGAATCTTCAAGGCACTGTCCACGGGAACGGGGAAGTACTTGAACTTTCGGCAAAAGTCTTCTATATTGAACTCGCGTACACAGCCTTGTCCATCTCCCATTGCCATCTGGTAATAGTATTGAAGATGCTCATATACTTCCTTTATATACTCTTTTTCAGGAAAGGTGTCGGGAATGCGTTTGTGCAGTGTTGCCTTATCCGACTTGGCGTAAAGGACGACCGCGTAGGCTTTTTGTCCGTCCCTTCCGGCACGTCCTGCTTCCTGGAAGTAGGCTTCTATGGAATCGGGCAGGTCCATGTGGATGACAATCCGTACATCCGGTTTGTCGATACCCATACCGAATGCATTGGTGGCGACCATGACACGGCTTTCTCCTGTTTGCCAGCGTTGTTGGCGGATGTCTTTGGTGGCGTCATCCAGTCCGGCATGGTAGAAATCTGCGGTGATGCCTTCGTTGTGCAGCAGTTCGGTAATTTCCTTGGTACGGCGACGGTTGCGCACATAGATGATGGCGCTTCCGGGCATACGGCGCAGGATGTGCAACAGCTCTCCCGTCTTGTTTTCCGTTTTACGGACGATATAGGCGAGATTTTTGCGCTCGAAACTCATGCAGAACACATTTTCCTCACGGAAATGCAGACGGGCCTGGATATCTTTCACTACTTCCGGAGTGGCAGTGGCTGTCAGTGCCAGCACGGGTACACCGGGTAGCAGTGTGCGTATCTCGGCTATCTTCAGATAGGCAGGACGGAAGTCGTAGCCCCATTGCGATATGCAGTGGCTTTCGTCTACCGTAATCATACTGATTTTCATCTTCTGCAGTTTGGTGCGGAAGATTTCAGTATCGAGCCTTTCGGGGGAGATATAGAGGAACTTGAAATTGCCGAATATACAGTTCTCCAGTGTGACGATGATTTCCTGCCTGCTCATGCCTGAGTAGATGGCAAGCGCCTTGATTCCCCGCTTTTTCAGGTTTTGTACCTGGTCTTTCATGAGGGCAATCAACGGAGTGATGACCAGGCAAAGTCCTTCTTTAGCAAGTGCCGGAACTTGGAAAGTGATGGATTTTCCTCCTCCCGTGGGCATTAGTCCCAAAGTGTCCCGTCCCTCGGTAATGCTGTTGATGATATCTTCCTGGATTCCCCGGAAGGTATCGTATCCCCAGTATTGCTTCAGAAGCCTCACCCCCAATCCCTCCCCCATAGGGAGGGGAGTTTTGAAGTTACTACTGCTGCTCATGGTCTTATTGAACTTTCTTGCTACTTCTTATCGTTGAATTGATATTCTTTCCTTCTCTATGCTAATAGTAGTGATTACTAATCTTATAGCATCAACCAATTTTCATCATTTCCTTAATATAAGGAGACTATTCTTATTCCCCTCCCTGTGGGGGAGGGGTTAGGGGAGAGGCTTTCAGTTCGGCTTTATGTCTTCAATCTGCAACTGCACTTCACCCCTCTTATGGGTATTCTCTTCAATGGAATAGCAGATGTCGAAGGAACGTTTGGTCTTGATGAAGCGTACGTGGGAACTTTGCCCGAAAGCGATGCCGTTCATTACATTGTTCGATTTATTATCCACCAGTTCTAGCTTGATATGTTCCTGGTCGCGGCCTACGACTTTGCTGGTACCATAATCATAGACATTGTGCGTACAGAAAATGGGTTTGGCATTGTCCGGTCCGAATGGATTGAATTTCTTCAAGTCGCTGAAGAATTTCGGAGTGATGTCTCTGAAATCAATCTCGGCATTGATGTCGATGACGGCGCATGTCTGTTCCGGCAGGATATTTTGTGATACGAACTCTTCGAAGCGTTCGATAAAGGCCGGTACATTTTCCACCTTCATGGAAAGACCGGCGGCGTAGGTATGACCTCCGAAGTTTTCCAGAAGGTCGCGGCAGTATTCAATGGCTTTGTAGACATCGAATCCGGAGACGGAACGGGCAGAACCGGTTGCCATGTCATCCGTACGTGTCAGTACTACTGCCGGCCGGTAATAGATTTCCGTCAGCCGGGAGGCTACGATGCCGATGACGCCTTTATGCCAGTCTTCATTGTACAATACGATGGAACGTCGGTCGGCAAGTCCGTCCAGGTCAGCTACAATCTTGTTGGCCTCCTCGGTCATGGTCTTGTCCAAGTCCTTGCGTGTCTCGTTGTATTGGTTGATTTGTCCGGCTTTCTCCAGGGCAAGAGAGAAATCTTTTTCAGTAAGCAAGTCAACAGCTTCTTTCCCGTTCTGGATACGTCCGGAGGCGTTGATGCGGGGACCTATTTTGAATACAATGTCACTGACGGTGATGTCCTTGTCCGTCAGTCCGCAGACATCAATGATTGCTTTCAGGCCTACGCTGGGATTACTGTTCAACTGCTTCAAACCGTGGTAGGCGAGAATGCGGTTTTCACCCATAATGGGGACAATATCCGATGCGATACTGACGGCGCAGAGGTCCAGTAAAGGGATAAGGTGATGGAACTCGATACCGTTGTTGAGGGCAAATGCCTGCATGAACTTAAAGCCTACACCGCATCCGGACAGATGTTCATAAGGATAGGTGTTGTCTTCCCGTTTGGCATTCAGAATGGCTACAGCAGGGGGCAGTACATCATCGGGGACATGATGGTCGCAGATGATGAAATCAATGCCTTTCTCCTTGGCGTATGTGATTTCTTCGACGGCTTTGATACCGCAGTCCAATACAATAATCAAACCTACACCACTCTCTGCGGCATAGTCTACTCCTTGGATTGAAACTCCATACCCCTCATTGTAACGGTCGGGGATATAGTAGTCGATGTTCGAATAGAACTGTTGAATAAACTTGTAGACCAATGCCACAGCCGTGGTACCGTCTACGTCATAATCTCCATAAACAAGAATGCGCTCTTTCTTTCCCATTGCCTTGTTCAGGCGCTCTACGGCTATATCCATATCCTTCATCAGGAATGGGTCGTATAAGTCCGGTAGTTGGGGGCGGAAAAACTTCCGGGCATCCGCTGCCGTTGTTATTCCCCGCTCCACCAGCAATTTTCCCAATATTGGGCTAATTCCCAATTCTTGGGCCAGTTGTTGGCTTGCTTCTGCCTGTTCGGGTGTAATGGGTTGATAATTCCATTTGTGAGTCATTTTATATATTATTTTTTCTTTTTCTATCTCAAGATGTTGGGGGAGTAGAGGGGGGCAATACGTGCACTTTTCTCCAACAAGGTGTAAAGGTATGAAAAACTCTTGAAACGGAGGTGAATTCTGCGGAAAAACTTTATAAGTATATGTATTCTCCACTAAAAAACTTTATTTTTGTATCCATTAAAAAATATCGCTATGCTTGTTTTTATCTCTTGTGCAAAGACCATGGCAGCGCGCTGCTCTGTTGTCGTGCCCGAAGTCACAGTCCCGAAATTCGAAACGGAGGCTGTGCGGAATGCGTTGGAAATGTCGCAGTATTCAGTATCCGAATTGGAAAGGCTTCTTCGGGTGAATACCAAAATTGCTGCCGAGAACCGTTTGCGTTTTCATGATTTCTGTTCGGAGGAGAATCGTTCGATGCCAGCCGTTTGCGCCTACACGGGAGCTGTTTTTAAACGCATTCTTCCGAAAGATTTTTCAGCGGAGGATTTTCGTTATGCGCAAGAACATCTACGTATCACTTCTTTTCTTTATGGGTTGCTTCGCCCGCTGGACGGTATCAAACCCTATCGTTTGGAAGGAGATGTCCGTTTGCCCGAAAAAGGTGGAATATCCATGTTTGATTATTGGAAGCCTTTGTTGACGGATTACTTCATAGAGGAAATTAAAAACTGTGGCGGTGTTCTCATTAATTTGGCAAGTGCTGAAATGAAAGATTTGTTCGACTGGAAGCGGGTGGAGCAAGAGGTGCGTGTTATTACGCCCGAGTTTCAAGTTTGGAAGGCCGGACAGCCGAAGACTGTCGTTATCTATGCCAAGATGTGTCGCGGAGAGATGACGCGTTTTATTGTCAAGAACCGTCTGGAGTGTCCTGAGGAGTTGAAATCCTTTTCTTGGGAGGGCTTCGTCTGGGATGAGATACGCAGTACGGAGAATGTATGGCATTTTTCGTTAGGTACATTTATGTAATGAAAAGGTACATTACGTTTGGCTCAGATGTTACTATATGTTGCTTTCGATGTTTGCGCAAAATGAAGAACTAAATACGCAATTTAGGATGAGGGAAAAGAATGAACTCTCTACATTTGCATGCAGTAAACTTAAAAGCAATATACTATGAAGAGAAACGGATTAAGAACAGTTGTTGTATTAGCTTTGACCATATTTCTATTGAATGCTCCGGTTTGTGCTACAGCTTCCAGATTGCAGGATACTTGTGCGGAGGCGCGGGATGAGGTTGCACTGCGGCCTGAGTGGATGAGGATTCTCCATGATACGCTTCCTATATGTAAGATTTCTATTCCTGGTTCACACGATAGCGGTAGTATCAAAGGAGGGCATATGTTGAAAACACAAGCAACAGATATTCCTGCTCAATTACGGCAAGGCATCCGTGCTTTCGATATCCGTTTGGAAAAGAAGGGTAATAAACTGGGGGTGTTTCACAGTCATGCCTTTCAGGATATATATTGGGAAGATGATGTTTTACCTGCTTTTATACACTTTCTGCAAACATATCCTTCTGAGACTTTGATTGTTTCCTTGAAAAAGGAAGGGGGAGAATTGCGGGATTATGCTTCTCTGCTGTCCGTTTCTTTAAGCAGCCCTGAGTATCAAAGTTATTTCGTGATGGACTTTCGCCCTGAACTGACGCTGAAAGATTGCCGTGGAAAGATTCTTTTCCTGCATAGGGATCATGCTATGGATAATTATCCTGGAGCAGCATGTGTAGGTTGGGAGGATGACAGTACTTGCCTGCTCACTCTTCGCAATAAAGATGGTAAGGAAGGAGTGGCTTTGCTCGAAGATGAATATCAATATGAATCGGGTGAGGAGGCCGGGAAGAAGGTAGGGGTTTGTGTCCGTAATATTGAAGGGATGTCTGCTGAGCCGGTTTCCTCACGTCGGTGGGGAATTACTTTTGTAAGTGCGACGGGGCTGCCCTTGGGAACCCCTAAAGTCTTTGCTGATAAGGTAAACAAGCCTATTGCTGACTATTTAAAACAAAAGAATAGCCGGAATTGCGGTATTGTTTTTATCGATTTTGTCAGTGAACCTGGAGGAAAAGATTTGGTGGAATATTTGATTGACAGTAATGTTTGCGCAAAATGAAGATTTATATGCGCAATTGGGAATACTGAAAAAAAAGCATTTTCTTAATTTTGCACATGTTGAACACCTTAATGTTATATACTATGAAACTGTCAATAGATTTAGGAGGAACCAATATTCGAATAGCCCAAGTGGAAAAAGGGAACTGCTTGAATAAAGTGTCGGTTCCATGTTTAGCTCAGCAAGATGCTTCTACTGTGCTAAACCAGCTTTCCCAGCTTATTCGGAATATGATGAATGAGCAGGTAGATGGTATCGGTATCGGTGTCCCTTCAATTGTTGATCCGGAGAAAGGAATTGTATATAATGTAGCAAATATATCTTCTTGGAAAGAAATACACTTGAAGGAGATTTTGGAGAACGAATTCAAGGTGGCAGTTGCCATTAATAATGATTCCAACTGTTTCACTTTGGGGGAGAGCCTATACGGCGAAGGAAAATCTTATACCAACATGGTAGGCGTTACTATTGGGACCGGAATTGGAGCTGGCGTTGTCATTGGCCGTCGTTTGTATGGTGGGCAATATATGGGAGCCGGTGAGATAGGCTCATTTCCTTATTTGGACTCTGATTTTGAACATTATTGCAGTAGTTTCTTGTTTAAACGTTATGGCACTACCGGTGCGGTAGTAGCTGAAAAAGCCCAGCAAGGAGAACAAGCTGCATTGGAGATTTGGAAAGAGTTTGGGAGGCATTTGGGTAATCTTATAAAGGCAATTCTTTTTGCCTATGCTCCCCAGGCTATTGTTTTAGGAGGCGGTATTGTATCGGCTTTTCCTTTCTTTAAAAATGCTATGGAACAAACAATGCAAAGTTTTCCCTACAAGATTATATCGGATAATGTGAGTGTGGTGGCTTCGCATCAAAAGGATTCCAGTTTATTGGGTGCTGCCGCTCTTCTTGAGTAATAATCCCTATACGGTTTGATTGAAAATAATAAATATTTTGCAGTTATATTATTTTACGCATAAATAAGGACTGTTAGGGAATTGTTCCTTTTGTAATAACTATGTAATTCTGCTTTCTGACCTTTGTGGCGGAATTATAATTTTCTATATTATAAACTTTAAATTTTGAATGCATGAAACAAGTAAATCTTAGAATCTATCGAACGATTCTGACCCTATTGTTGGGACTGTTCTTGTCGGCAGGTGCTTATGCACAGCAGATTTCTGTGAAAGGAACAGTAAAGGATCAGACTGGCGAACCTGTGATTGGTGCCAATGTGTTAGTAAAGGGGACGACTAATGGAGTGATTACGGACGTTGACGGAAACTTTAATGTTTCGGCCGATAAAAACGGCGTATTGGTAATCAGTTTTGTCGGCTATGTGACTCAGGAAGTACCAGTGGCAGAAAAACAAATGGTAATTGTGCTTAAAGAGGATACAGAACTTCTGGATGAGGTTGTTGTATTAGGGTATGGTGCGAATACACGTAAGCAGGACTTGTCTGCTTCAGTGGGTGTAGTAAGTAATACTGAAGAATTGGCTGCTCGCCCGTTAACTTCTCCCGAGGGCAGTCTGCGGGGACAGCTGGCAGGTGTTACCATTACGGCCGATGGTGGCGACCCAACTTCTTCTCCTAACATTGTGATTCGTGGTCAAGGCTCACAAGATGGAGACAATGTACTTTGGGTTGTGGACGGTGTTCCCGGTGCACCTATCTCATCCATGAATGATATTGAAAGTATCGTTGTTTTGAAGGATGCTGCTTCTGCTGCTATCTATGGCGCACAGTCTGGTGCAGGTGGTGTTGTGTTGGTAACTACCAAAAAAGCGAAACAAGGTGCTCCTTCGTTGACTTATGACGGCACTTTTGGTATTCGTCAGGCTACCAATTTGATAGAACCACTGAATGCGGAGCAGCAGATTGAGATGCGTAAGATATCTCATCAAAATGCAGGACTTTCGCTTCCAGTCGGTTGGGATGTTACCAAAAATCCATGGATAGGTACGACTCGTACTGATTGGATGGATGAGATTTTCCGCACTGCCTTCTACCAACGTCATAACGTAGCGTTGAATGTAGGTTCTGATAATTTTTCAAATCGTATATCTTTTGCTTACGATAATGATGAAGGTGTTTTGATTAATACTTTCAAGAAGAATCTTACATTACGTTATAATGGTAAAATGCAGCTGAACAAGTGGGTGAGCGTCAGTGAGGATTTTGTATGGCAGAACACTACCCAACGTTCCAAAGCTACGGATAACGATGCTTATACAGGACCTATCCTTTCGGCTATCTACATGCCGGCAAGTGCCACTGTCTATAATCCGTTGGACGGAAGTTATGGTGGTGTGACTACGGAAGATCCTGCCTATATTGAAAAATATGGTTCGAATTTCTCTGATATCCACGGGGATGCTGTAAATCCGGTACGTCTATTGGAAGCAGAGAATTTGTATGACAAGATAAGTGACATATGGAGCACTACCAGCTTGGAGATAGCTAATGTACTTCCTGGATTGAAGTTTACGAGTCGTTTTACTTATAATATGAAGACTAATCATTACAAGAAGTTCAATCCTATTCGTGATGAAGTAGGTAAACCGGCTTTGTCGAATAATCTTCAAGAAACTACTTACCGTAGAGATGCTTGGAAGACGGAAAATACCCTGACTTATGATAAGACATTCGGTGAACATACGGTTGGTGCCTTGTTCTCGACTACGGCAGATCATTCTGAAACGCGTGGACTGGAAGTGACGGGTAAGGATTTTGCGGATGAATCGGAATTTTTACAATACATGGCGTATGCAGGATCAGTGACAGCATCTGACTATTTGACTGGACCTGATGCCAATGTGTCGTTGATTGCCCGTTTGGCTTATTCTTATAATGACCGTTATTTTGCTACTGCATCTTGGCGTCGTGATTATGCTGGACGTTTGCCTAAGGAAAATAACTATGGTGATTTCCCTGCAGTGACCCTTGGATGGAAAATATCTAATGAAAAATTCTTTAAGAAGAGTGATTTTATCAGTTTGCTGAAATTGCGTGCTTCTTGGGGGCGTGTAGGTAATTTGAGCTCTATAGGGCTTAATTATAAGTCTGCTTTGTTGAAGAAAAGCTCGTGGACAGAACAAGCACAATATGGTCCTGAGGCAAATAATATCTGGAATACTTTGATTTACAACGGCTCTGCGTTAAATCCTGATTTGACCTGGGAAACTTCAGAACAGACTGACTTGGGCTTGGATGTTGAGATGTTTAAAAACCGTTTGTCGGTATCATTAGACTATTTTGATAAACGTACTTTCAATTTGATTCAGACACAATCAATGGGGTGGCCTTCTACTATGGGACTCGATGCCATGTTAATCAATCAAGGTGAAGTGCGTAACCGTGGCTTTGAGATTCAAGCTAATTGGAGCGATAAGATTAACAAAAACCTTTCTTATTTCGTATCGGGTAACTTCTCGTATTTAAAGAACTGGGTATCAGATATAGGTGTGAAGGATGCGGATGGCAATCCGGGTTTGTGGCCTAATGATAAAAGGTTCCGTAGCATCCCTTATATGATGCAGAGTACGGAAGGGGAACCTCTGAATTCCTTCTACTTGATTAAGACAGATGGTTTGTTCCAAAGTGATGCAGAAGTTGCCGAGTGGAATGCTAAACATGGAACATATGTGACCAATGATAATGGTGAAAAAGAGTGGGTAGGTATTCAGCCGAATGCCAAGGCTGGTGACTTGAAGTTTGTGGATCATAATGGCGATGGTAAAATTACGGATGCAGACCGTCAGTATATGGGTAGTGCGACTCCGAAGACGACTTTTGCCTTTACATTGGGAATGACGTGGAAAAAACTTTCTTTCAGTGCCATGTTCCAGGGAGTAGGTGGAGCAAAAGCTTTATATGTAGGAAAGTACATGCTGTTGAGTGATGTAGAAGGAAACTTTAACCGTTCCAGCGAGATATTGAATGCTTGGAGTCCTACAAATACCGGTTCTGATATTCCTCGTTTGTCAAAGAATGACCCGAATGGAAACTTTACGACTGCATCTGATTGGTATTTGGAGAATGCTTCTTATCTGCGTTTGAAGAATGTAACCCTTTCTTATGATTTAAGCGATGTATTCCGCAAGTGGTCTCATTTGAATGACCGTAACAGCCGTTTGTCTGTGTACCTCAGTGGTGAAAATCTTGCTACTATCACTGGATATTCTGGTATGGATCCTGAATGTGGTGGCTGGGATGCTTTGAAATATCCGGTATCTCGCGTATTATCTGTTGGTGTAAAATTGACTTACTAATAATTAATAGAGAAGAATGATTATGAAAAAAAATATATTATTTTTTGCGATGTCTGCCACATTGCTTATGAGTTCTTGCAGTGACTTCCTTGATGTGCAACCAGAGGGAGATGCTACTACAACGACTTATTTTACCAATGACCTGCAGGCTATTGATGCTGTAGATGCATTGTATGAAAGATTTCATCAGGAAGCTGTATATGGACGCGAACTGTTTTGGGAACAAGGTGCCGCGTGCGACGTTGTGTGGGGAAAGACCCGTGATTTTCCAACACTTGCTACATTGAAATATACAGGAGACGAATCCCCTTTGCGTACTATTTTTGATACTATGTACAAAGTGATGGCACGTTCCAACTGGGTAATACAAGAGTTGCTTAAGAAAGGGAAAAGCACCACTTTGAGTGATATTGAAAAGAGAAGTCTCGGTGAAGCTTACTTCACTCGTGGATGGGCTCATTTCTTGATTGCTTATCGTTACGGTCTTGATACACAAGGGGTACCTTTTGTCCGTTATGAAGATTTTGAAGGTGGCTATGACAATTCTATTCCTCCTCAGCAAGCTTCGGTCATCGATAATTATAAATTGATTATCTCGGATATGGACAAGGCAATAGAGTATTTGCCCCGTTTTGAAGAGTATGGAGATAATGATAGAGGACGCGCGCACGATGCGGCTGCAGTAGCTTTTAAAGCTAAAGTTTATGCTTATTGGGCAACTTGGGATGCTACACAATGGGGAAATGTAATCAGTATGGTCAATGAACTGGAAACTGCTTACGGACGTGATTTAGCCGGTACTTATGAAGAGTTGTTCTCTTCTGATTTCTCTAAATGGTGGAATAAAGAGTATATTTGGACTATTCCTGGAAATGGTGGCTCTCAAGGTGGCGGTTCGGAGTTTCCGGGAGTTGTCCTTGAGAACAAAGGCTGGGGACAATATAATGGCTGGGGACAGAACAAGCCGTCTTATGATATTTACGAAGAGATGTTGAAAGACGGAGCTGGTAATGACCGTTTGGTTCGTACGGTTTTAGAGTATGGTCAGGAATTTCAATTCTTGGGTGAATCCCGTGCTTTTTATTCAAGCTCGGATATTGAATCCGGTTTTATGATTAATAAATACATGGATCCCTTTAAGTATGAAGATGCAGCCAATAAGGGGTATATCAATACAAACGGAGACTGGCCGACGGTACGTATTAATTTCCCGGTTATCCGTTTTGCAGAAATGTTACTTTTCCGTGCGGAAGCTTATTTGATGACTAATAAAGCGGACTTGGCTACGGCTGATTTGAATCGCATTCGTAAACGTGCCAATGTTGCATTATTGACGGGCACTGCTACTATGGCTGACCTATATCATGAACGCCGTTGTGAATTGGCATTTGAGTTTACAGACCATTTATATGATTTGAAACGCTGGTATCGCTCAGGCAATACTGAAATAAAGGCTTTGGCTGCTGCCGAATTGAATGCCCGTCCGCGCGTACGTCATTATGCCAACCGCCAGGACCCTGCTTCCACATTCGTTGTAGGTGAGTATGAGGATTATACGGATAAGATTGCTTATCAGGATTACATGATCGTATTCCCTTATCCTTCGGTTCAGATTACCAAATCTGATGGTAAGTTAAAACAGAATCCTCATTATGATTGATATTTTCTCTGAAAGAGATAAAATATAAAAAAAGACCTCATTGCCATTGGTCTAATCTGCAGGGGTTGGTATTTTCGGGTATTGATCCTTGCAGATATTTCTTCTTTTTCTTTCATTTGCAAAGGCTATTCATAAAATCATTTTAATATACGGAGAGACGGCATTCCCGACAGTCTGCAGCGCTCTTCAAATATACAGTCTGATGAAATTAAAAACTCTTATATGTGCAACTACTGCCTTTTGGGCTTGCTGCTCTTGTACATCCGGTGAACTATCTCCCGTAGACTATGTAGACCCTTTTATAGGTACCGGCTTTCATGGGCATACTTATCCGGGGGCAACCGTTCCGTTCGGGGCGGTACAGTTAAGTCCTGACACGCGTGCCGGAAACTGGGATGCTTGTTCGGGGTATCATTATAATGATACGACTCTAAAAGGTTTTTCACACACACATTTAAGTGGGACCGGATGCATTGATCTTGGGGATATACTGTTTCGTCCTACTACGCTGAAACCGGATTTGACTACGGAAAGCATTTACCAGCCAGCGGCTTTTTCCCATAAAGACGAAGATGCTTCTGCCGGATATTATTCGGTTGTTCTGAAAGAAGAAGGAATAAAAGCTGAATTGACGGTAACGGCACACGCCGGTATGCACCGCTATACGTTTCCTTCCGGCAAAGAAGCATCTATTATTATAGATTTGACTCATTTGCTTGATAACGAATATATTTATGAGGCTGAACTTGAACAGACTGCCGCCAACGAAATAACAGGTATGCGCAGAACCAGGGGATGGACGGACAATCAGTACGTTTATTTTGTAGCCCAGTTCTCGAAACCTTTTCAGGCCATAGACTTTATACAGAATAAAAAGATGGTTTCTGCAGGAGTTAAGTTGAACGGTACCGATTTGCAGGCTTGCTTGTCCTTCGATAATAGTAATGGAGAGCCGGTTATAGCCAAAGTTGGATTATCCATTGTCAGTGAAAAGAATGCACGTGAGAATTTGGAAACCGAGGTGATAGGTTTCGATTTTGATGCCGTGCGTAGTGCTGCCCGTTCCGCTTGGGAACAAGCTCTCTCTGCTATTACGGTAAAAGGCGGCAATACGGACGACTTGAAGAATTTCTATACAGCCATGTATCATTCTATGGTTGTACCCAATGTCGTGAGTGATGTCAATGGGGAGTACCGCCGTCATAATATGGAAATTGGGCAATTGCCAAAAGGCAAAGTGCAATATTCTACATTTTCGCTTTGGGATACTTTCCGTGCATGGAATCCGTTGATGACTTTGATTGATACAACTTTGGTCAATAATATGATAAATTCCTTTCTGGACATTTACGAATCTTCGGGTGAACTTCCTATCTGGCCGCTTTCTGCCGGAGAGACGGGAACTATGATTGGTTATCATGCAGTGTCCGTTATAGCAGATGCTTATATGAAGGGTATTAGAGGATTTGACGCGGAAAAGGCGTTGGAAGCTATGGTAGTTTCTTCTGAAAAGAACAAAAAGGGAGCTGATTACTATATTCAGAATGGCTTTATTCCTTCTAATATAAAGAAAGAGTCCATCTCTTGTTTGCTGGAGTTTGCCTATGATGACTGGTGTATTGCACGTATGGCTCAGGAAATGGGTAAGGATGATATTTATCAAAAGTATATTCAACGTTCCCAGAACTATATCAATGTTTTTGATGGTAATACAAAATTCTTCCGCCCCAAGCGGATGGATGGGAACTGGGAAACTCCCTTCAATCCTATTGAGGTCGGTCGTGCCTATACGGAAGCCACA
>ERZ780012.526-NODE-526-length-13975-cov-3.0069_pt1 | contig 13975 bp, 10 predicted proteins | sample MGYA00511869_ERZ780012 | MGnify/ENA primary metagenome ERZ780012 (study PRJEB29588, sample SAMEA2161608) | human gut metagenome | biome: human gut; feature: human-associated habitat; material: faeces | place: Denmark | collected 2008/2010 ... | reverse complement strand
TCTATTCTGATCTGATTGGTTCGCGCCTGCCCTGCCTGTATGCGGCCGTTGATAACGGCGATAGCATCGCCGCGGGAAAAGCCGCCGAACGGATCGCAGGCTGCGGCGTAGGTCTCACACCCTCTTCGGACGATTTGCTGACAGGGTATCTTGCCGTGCTGAACGCCATGGCGGAGCTCGAAGGCGACGAAGAGCGGAAACGGGTCGCCCGGTGCATCGCGGATGCCGCGGCGCAAAAAACCAACCGCATCAGCGGCGCATTTCTCACCGAGAGCGGCAGAGGACAAATCTCAGAAGACGTACTGCTGCTTCTCAAAGCTCTCTTTTCCAATACAGACGCAGAGCGCATCGGCGCTGCGGCCAAACGTGTTGCAGCATTCGGCTCTACGTCGGGCACGGATACGCTGACGGGTATCGTGCTCGCAATCATTCATCATAATGGAGGGAAAAACAGTGGTCAAGCTGGAAATCAGAAAGAATGCCTATTTTGATTCCGTTACCCTCATGCTCATCTCCAAAGACCTGAAGAAGATCGACGGCGTAAAGGAAGCGCTGGTCGGCATGGGTACCGAGCTCAACGTCGAGATCGCCCATAACATCGGTCTTGCGACCCCTGAGTTTGACGCAAACGTCACGGCGAACGATTTCTTCGTAGCCGTCGAGTGCGACAGCGACGAGGTGTTCGAGGAGGCGCAGAAGAAGGTAGAGGAACTGCTCAACAAGAAGTCCGAGCAGAAGGAAGCAACCTACTATCCGCCCACGCTGGAAGGCGCCATCAAGATCGATCCCGATCTGAACATGGCCGTCATTTCCGTCCCCGGCAAGTTCGCGGCTGATGTTGCGCAGAGCTGCCTTGACAGAGACATTAACGTTATGCTGTTCTCGGACAACGTCACCATCGAAGAGGAGAAAGCGCTGAAAGAGTGCGCCTTCAAGAAGGAACTCCTCGTTATGGGACCTGACTGCGGAACCGCGATTATCAATAACGTACCGCTGGCCTTTGCGAACGTCGTTCCGAAGGGCAACATCGGTATGGTCTGCGCATCCGGTACGGGCACGCAGGAGGTTTCCTCCATCATCGCGCAGCTCGGCGCCGGCGTATCGCAGGTTATCGGCACCGGCGGCCGCGACCTCAAGAAGGAGATTGGCGGCCTCATGATGAAGCTCGGTCTTGACGCGCTCATTAACGACCCGAACACGAAGGTGATCACGCTTGTCTCCAAGCCCCCGGCCAAGGAGATCGCTTCCGAGATCCTCGACATCGCGAAGAACGCCGGCAAACCCGTTGTGGTCTGCTTCATCGGCGGCGACCGTGCCGAGATCGAAGCAAAGGGCCTGGTCGCAGCGGTCTCCCTTGAGGACGCCGCACACAAGGCGGTCGCGCTTCTGCGCGGCGAGCCCGTTCAGGACTTTGTCGAGTTCACCATGGGCGAGGAGAAAGCCGAAGCGCTGGCGAAGGAGATCGCAGGCAAGATGGCGCCGACCCAGAAGTATGTCCGCGGATTCTACACCGGCGGCACGCTCTGCGACGAGGCCATGAAGCTGATGATCGGCAACCTCGGACATATCTACTCCAATATCCCGCTCCATGCAGAGGATAAGCTCGAGAACGCGCGTACAGGCAAGAGCCGTGAGCATACGTTCCTCGACTTTGGCGACGATGAGTTCACCGTTGGCCGTCCGCATCCGATGATTGACCCGAGCCTCCGCGCTGAGCGCGTCATCACAGACGGTCAGGATCCGGAGACCGCGGTCATCATGTGTGACTGCGTTATCGGCTACGGTTCTCACGAAGATCCCGCCGCAGACCTTTCCGACGCGATCCGTACCGCAAAGGCGGACGCCGAGAAGGAAGGCCGTCACCTCTGCTGCGTCTGCGCAGTGTGCGGCACCGAGGGCGACCCGCAGTGCCTGTCCAAGACGCAGAAGAAGCTCGAGGACGCAGGCGCTGTCGTGCTCCCGTCCAACGCACAGGCAACGCGCTTTGTTGAGCGCATCCTTGCGAACCTGAAATAAGGAGGAACGGACAATGAGTAAGCTGAATGAACTGTTCCAGAAAGATCTTCATGTCGTCAACTTTGGTATCGAGTCCTTCTATAAAGATCTCGTGAGCCAGAGAGTTCCCGCGGTCCATGTGGACTGGAAGCCCGTTGCAGGCGGCGATAAGGTCGCGGCAGGGAACCTCCGCAAGCTGAAGAACCCGGAGCTCGCTGCAAAGATCGAAGAGGCGAACAAGGAAGCCCTCCGCCGCATTCTCGCCGCACAGCCGACGCTGGTCGGTTTGGGCATCGCGGGCGAGGTCATCCCCGGCATGACCAAGAAGACGATCCTGCATGCAGGTCCTCCGGTCACCTGGGAGCGCATGAGCGGCCCGCAGAAGGGCGCAGTCATGGGCGGCCTGATCTATGAAGGCCTTGCCAAGGATCTGAAAGAAGCCGAAGAGCTCGCCGCATCCGGTGAGATCAAGTTCGATCCCTGCCATATGCACAGCGCAGTCGGCCCCATGGCGGGCGTAGTGACGGCGTCTATGCCGGTCTGGATCCTCAAGAACAAGACCTTCGGGAATTATGCGTACTGCACGATCAACGAAGGCCTCGGCAAGGTGCTCCGCTTCGGCGCATGCGACGACGAGGTTCTGACGCGCCTGCGCTGGATGGAGAAGGATCTCTATCCTGTGCTGAAGGCGGCTGTGGAGTACAAGGGCGAGATCGACATCAAGGTCCTGATCGCAAAGCTGCTCCAGATGGGCGACGAAGCGCATAACCGCAACGAGGCCGGTACGTCTTTGCTCATCCGTGAGCTCGTTCCCGGCATCATGGAAGCGAACTTCCCCGAGGAGCAGAAGATGGCCGCTTATAATTTCATAAACGGCAACAACCACACCTTCCTGAATATCTCCATGCCCGCATGTAAGTGCACCATGGATCCGATCTTTGATATCCCGTACTGCACCGTGGTCGCTACCATGTGCCGCAACGGCACGGATTTCGGTATCCGTGTTGCGGGTCTCGGACCGGACAAGTGGTTCACCGGCCCCGCCGAGATGGTCAAGGGACTGTACTTCCCGGGCTTCGACGAGAGCGATGCTGCGCCGGATCTCGGCGACTCCTGCATCACCGAGACGACCGGTATCGGCGGCTTCTGCATGGCAGCGGCTCCCGCAATCGTCCAGTTCGTCGGCGGACAGGTCAGCGATGCGCTGAACTATTCCAAGCAGATGTATGAGATCACCGTGGGCGAAGGCCAGGCGTACAAGATCCCGGCGCTCGACTTCCGCGGCAGTGCGACCGGCATCGATGTGCTGAAGGTCATCGAAACCGGCATCCGCCCGATCATCAATACCGGTATTGCGCACAAGGATCCCGGCGTGGGTCAGGTCGGCGCAGGTATCGTCAACCCGCCGGAAGAGTGCTTCAAGAAGGCGCTCGCAGCCTGCGCGGAAGCTTGGGCATAAAGGACAGTCTGTCCGCATAAGGTCTCGAGAGCATACGCTCCAGACCGTAAACCGATAGGCGGGGGCATCCCCGCAAAACCGTAGGGTACAAGGCGTTCGACCGGCGAACACCGGTTGGATGCCGGGAATAACCACTCACTACATACAAGGAGGATATACTCATGAGCAAATGGTCCGACATCAAAATGTATGATCTTTCGATCCCGATTGGCATCAATACGCCCCCGTGGCCGACGTACGAGCCGCTCCAGATGAAGTTCTTCAAGCGTCTCGCTCCCAACGGCGCAAACGGCCAGTTGATGACCCACAGCAACCATGTCGGCACCCATCTCGACGGCCCCCTGCATTTTGACACCGCAGGCCGCGACATGGCTTCCCTCGAGCTCACCAAGCTCTGCCATCCCGGCGTTATCGTTGACCTGTCCGACGAGTTCGGCGAGGACGATTTCGGCATCTACACCGCGGCTGACATTGAGAAGCGCGTCGAAGTCAAGAAGGGCGATATCCTGATCATCAACACCGGCTACCATAAGTATGGCTGGGACGTTCCGGGCACCGCAGACGAGAAGCGCTACATGCTCCGTCACCCGGGTCCGTCGCTCGACTTCGTCAAGTGGGTCCGTGAAAAGGAAATCCGCTGGATCGGCGTCGACTGCGGCAGCGCAGACCACCCGATGAACACGAAGATCCGTGACTGGGAGCCCATGGAAGCCGCAAAGTGCGACAAGAAGTTCCAGGAGAAGTATGGCAAGACCCTGAACGAGATCTATCCGTGGCCGGATCACTATCAGGCAATGCACATCGAGCTCTTCTGCCAGCCCTATGAAGCAATCCATGCGGAGTGCCTGGGCGGCCAGATTGATGAGCTCTCCAACAAGCGCGTTGTCATCGGCTGCTTCCCGTGGAAGCTGGTCGAGGGCGAGAGCTGCATTTCCCGTATCGTGGCCTTCGACGGCTTCGATGATGTCTGAGAACTGTGAGACAGGGTGCAGGCGGCAGCAGTGCCGCCTGCATTTTTGCTTCGCATCGCAGGACGCCGCAGCGTCGAGGCGGCCCTGTTGCAGTAAACGTTATACTGTAAATAGGAGAACCAAAAAAATGTGAGAATCATTGAAAAAAAGTATGATGCAGTATAATATGATAATATCGTATTGAGAGTATTTGATATCTGCGTGCTGCAAGCCCTTGCACGCGTCGCAGGACCCCCGTTCAAACCAACCTGCTGAGGGCCCAAAAATGAATCAACTGTTATCCGTCGGACTCATCGCCGTTATTGCAATTGGAATCCTGTTTCTGTCCCAGATCAGGAAAAAACGTATTCAGCCGTATATCGACGCCTTCGCAACCGCGTTTTGCGAGGTCTCGGAGCATATTCTTCCGAAGGAGGGCATTGCGGAAACGCTTGCGGTGAAGCCGCTGGAAGCCGGGCGCGTCAGAGCCCTGCCGAAGGAGCAGCAGCCGGAGCCGATCCGCGCGCTGATCGAAAAGGGCATTGACGAGTATGCGCTCGAACGGCTGCGCACCATGTTCGCCATGCGGATGAAGGCGCAGGAACACCTCAGCTCCTTTAATCTTATCGGGAAAAAGATCAACGGTGTATTGAACAGCACATATGATCTGGTGAATCTGTCGCTGTCCATCATACATGATCCGAGCATCGTCAAAACTGCTGACGATGTGAACGAGTTCCGCCGCTTTACGCAGAAGCAGCGGGAATTGAGAACGCAAACGCTGGCCTCCGTTGCGTCGGAGGAGTGGAAAGAGAAATACGCCGCGTAGAATCGGGTGCGTGCCGATTTTCGGGGCATAAGTAGGCATAAACAAAACACAGGAGGGCTGCAAATGAGAGAATTCGAGTTTCTACAACCGAAGTCGATCGCAGAAGCGATCGCGATGCGCGTGGAGCATGGCGACCGCCTTGTGGTGTACAATGGCGGTACGGACATCGTCATTCAGCTGCGCGACCGACTGATCGCACCGGACTATGTGATGGATGTCAAGAAGATTCCGGGTTTGCATGAGATCACATTCTCCGAGAAAGAGGGACTGTTTATCGGCGCCTGCGTGACAATGAATGAGATCGGCGGCAACGAAGCAGTCAGAACGCACTATCCGTTCCTTGCGGAGGCCGCGCTGTCCGTCGGAAGCAAGCAGGTTCGCAACCGTGCAACGAGCGTCGGCAACATTGTGAACGCGTCGCCGCTGTGCGACACGGGTACGCCGCTCTATGCAGCGGACGCCGTTATGTGCCTCGAAGGCCCGCACGGGAAACGGGAAGTCCCGATTCGCGAGTTCATCACCTTTGTCCGCCGCACCGTACTGCAAAAGGATGAGATCGTCACGGGCATCAAGGTTCCGTATGACAAGGATCTGCGCGGCATTTTCACAAAGGTCGCCCGCCGCAGGGAGGTCGATCTTTCGACCATCTGCGCAACGGTCGCCCGCTCCGGAAACGAGTGGAAGCTCGCATTCGGCGCTGTCGCACCGACGCCGGTTCGCCTGCCGAAAACGGAGGAGCTTCTCCGCGGAAAAGAGATCACCGAAGCGCTGATCGATGAAGCGGCTAAGCTGGCTCGCACCGAGGTTTCCCCGATCGACGACGTGCGCGCATCCAAGGAAAACCGCCTGGATGTTGTCGAAGTCATCGTGAGAAGAAGCCTGAAGGCACTCGCATAAAGAAGGGGGAAAACGGATATGAAGTATAGAGTCAATTTCTTCCTGAATGATGATCCGGTCGAGCTGTATGTTGACGCGAACAAGACCATGCTGAATATCATTCGCGACGAACTGTGCTACACCGGGACGAAAGAAGGCTGCGGCGCGGGTGAGTGCGGCGCATGCACGGTGATCGTTGACGGCAAGCCCGTGAATGCCTGCCTTGTGCTGGCGCCCGAAATGGATGGCATGCACATCACGACCGTAGAAGGACTTTCCAAGAACGGAGAGCTGTCGCCGCTCCAAAAATCGTTCGTAGAACACGCTGCTTTGCAGTGCGGCTTCTGCACGCCGGGCTTCGTCATGAGCGCGACCGCGTTGCTGATGGAGAATCCGACGCCGACGCGTGATGAGATCAAGCGTGCAATTTCCGGCAATCTTTGCCGCTGCACGGGCTATATCCGCATCATTGAGGCGATCGAGGACGTCGCCGCCCAGTATCAGAAAGAAGGAGGCGCAGAGTAATGGAAGAACTCAAACACGTTGGCAAAGCGTATGAACGCAGCGACGGTATCCGAAAAGTAACGGGCGCCGCCGAGTATGTTGATGATATCCGTCTCCCGCGTATGCTGTACGCTGCTGTGAAGCGCAGCCCTTACGCACACGCGAAGATCCTTTCCGTCGATCTTGAAGAAGCGAAAAAACTGCCGGGCGTCAAGTGCGCCATCTGCGGCGACGAGTACCCGAACCGAGCCGGTCTGTACCTCGAGGATCGCTATTTCATGGCAAAGCCGGGCGATACGGCTAAGTACATGGGCGAAGCGGTCGCGGCGGTCGCAGCCGAAACGCCGGAGATCGCGCAGGCGGCTCTCGATTTTATCAAGGTTGAGTATGAGGAACTGCCCGCCGTGACGAATGCGGTCGAGGGCATGAAGCCCGACGCGCCGGTCATCCACCCCGATCTTGGAAGCTACAAGGTCGCGCCGATCTTCTATCCCGTTCCCGGCACGAACATTTCGCACCATTACGTTCTGCGCAAGGGCGATTTCGAGAAGGCCTGCGAAGAGGCGGACGAGGTCTTTGAGCATACGTTCTACATCCCGCATGTGCAGCATGTGCCGCTCGAGCCGCACGCCGCCATGGCCAAATATGACGCAGACGGCGAGCTGCCCGTTGGGGCAAGCTGCCAGTCTCCGTATGCCGTGCGTCAAGCGCTGTCCGTCGCGTTCGATATGCCGCTCAATAAGATCCGAGTAATTTCTCCGACAGTCGGCGGCGGCTTCGGCGCAAAAGCCGGTACGACGCTCGAGGGCATCGTTATCCCGCTCGCAAAGTACTGCCAGGGCCGGCCGGTCAAGCTGGTGTACAGCCGTGAGGATGAGTTCGTCAATTCCTATGTCCGTCAGGGCATGCACGCGACGATCAAGACGGCAATGCGCAAGGACGGCCGGATGCTCGGCGTAAAGAACGAGTACATCTGGGACGGCGGCGCATATACCGAGTATGGCGTCAATATCACAAAGGCGGGCGGATGGGCGTCCGCAGGCCCCTATGATATCGATAACGTCTGGACGGACAGCTACTGCGTCTATACAAATCACCCCGTCGGCGGCCCGTATCGCGGCTTCGGCATGTGCGAGATCCATTTTGCGATCGAGCAGAATATCGACATGATCGCCAAAAAGATGGGCATTTCCGAGGTGGAGATCCGCCGTATCAACGGCCTGCGCCCGGGCGGGTTCACCGGCATGGGCGAAAAGATGGACGTTGCGGGCTATCAGGAGTGCCTTGAGACCGTTCTGGAGGACATCGAGTACGATAAGCCCTGCGAACCCTCCGGAAGCCCCACAAAGATCCGGGCAAAGGGCATCGCGGCCGGCTGGAAGTCGCCTTCCATGCCGACGAATGCCGGCTCTGCCGCGATTATTCGCATGAACGAGGACGGTACATTCTTCCTCATGAGTTCCGGCATGGAGATCGGCCAGGGCGCCGCAACGGTCCTGCCGCAGATCGCAGCGGAAGTGCTTTCCGTCAGCCCCGATAAGATCACGTTCTGCTCAGGCGATACGGATCATACGCCGTATGAATGGCAGACCGTTGCATCCCGCACGACATACTGCGCAGGCAATGCCGTGAAACTTGCAGCCGAGGATCTCGTTGATAAGGTGCTGGAGCTTGCCCAGATCAAGATGGGCGCGGTCAAACGCGACCTGAAGTTTGAGGACGGCTACGTCGTTCACAAGATCTACCCCGAGCGCCGCGTTCCGATCTCCGAGTTTGCGCTCGGCGTTGCGTTCCCGGACGGTTCCGGCTACGGCGGACCCGCGATCGGCGTCGGCACGTTTACGCTGGAGAACAATATCAACACGGATAAAAAGACCGGCGTTGCAAAGCATCATCCTGCGGCGTTCTGGACCATGGGCGTCAACGGCGTAGAGGTCGAGGTCGATACGGAGACCGGCCACATCAAGGTGTTGAAGATGTGTTCCTGCTTCGATGCCGGAAAGGTCATCAACCCCGCACTGTTCGGCGCGCAGTCGGAGGGCGCAATGGTGCAGGCGCTCGGTACAGCGCTGTTTGAAGAGCTGAAGCTGAAGAACGGCAAGGTGCTGAACAAGAACTTCGTCGACTACAAGATCCCGACCGCGGACGATATTCCGGAGCTCATCGTTAAGTACGTCGAGCATGCGGAGCCCACCGGCCCCTTCGGCGCGCGCGGCGTCGGCGAACCCCTGATGGTCCCGGGTGCACCGGCCATTGCAAATGCCGTATACAACGCCATCGGTGTTCGCTTTACCCGTATGCCGATCATGCCGGAGGACGTTCTCCGCGCCTTGAAGGAGAAAAAGGAAGCCGAGCAGAACAACAAATAACAAGCACGTCATACCTGCGGGATGCCGGGATTTCGCCGACATCCCGCGAATACTCTGAAAATCTTTTAAGATGACAAAAAATAATAGATGACAAATGTGAAAGTTTTGTGTATAATGAACCTAAGTTCTAACGTAAACTGCATTGTGTCATGAATCAGCAAAGACGAAAGCAACAAACACCGCGCATTATCGGCATGCCGGCACGGCCCTGAGCCGTGCGAGCCGAAAGAAGCATATCCAAGGGGGGCGCCCTTGTGGTATACACCGGAGAAGTGGAGCACATTAACAACAAAGCAGGAGGTAATTCAATGGAAAAGAAAGTCGAAGGCATCTATGATGGCTTCAAAGAGCTTGGAACCGGCAAAATGCTGATTCTGGGTTTCCAGCATGTATTCGCCATGTTTGGAGCCACCGTTCTTGTCCCGCTGCTGACGGGCCTCTCCGTATCCGTTACCCTGTTCTGCGCCGGCATCGGCACGATCTGGTTCTACATCATCACGAAGAGGAAGATACCGATCTTCCTCGGCTCTTCGTTCGCATTCATCGGCGCATTTGCATCGATTGCAAACGGCGATAAGGAACTGATGCCGTATGCAACGCTCGGCGTTGTCTGCGCCGGCCTGATCTATGTGGTCCTGGCGATTCTGTTCGCCATTTTCGGCGCCAAGAAGGTCATGAAGCTGTTCCCGCCGGTCGTCACCGGCCCGGTCATCATCCTGATCGGCCTTATCCTGGCAGCTACGGCAGTCAGCTCCGCATCCGCGAACTGGATCCTCGCAGTCATCGCAATCGCGATCGTTATCTGCGTCAACCTGTTCGGCAAGGGCATGATCAAGATCCTCCCGATCCTGATCGGCATCCTCGGCGCCTACGTCATTGGCTGCATCGTGACCGCGATCAAGCCCGACCTGTTTGGCCTGCCGTGGATCGACTGGTCCCCGCTCGTCGGCTCGAAGATCCTCGATGTCCCGCCGTTCGTAGAGTACACGCCTCTCCGCTTCCTCTTCGGAGCGCAGGCGTTTGACTCCGCAATCGCAACGAACGCGATCGTCACCTTCGTCGTTGTCGCTCTTGCGGCAATGGTCGAGCACATCGGCGACATCTGCGCGATCGGCGCAACCTGCGGCAAGAACTTCATTGCAGATCCCGGCCTGACCCGTACGCTTCTCGGCGACGGTATCGGCACCTCGATCGCGGGCCTCTTCGGCGGCCCCGCCAACACGACCTATTCCGAGAACACCGGCGTTGTCGCGCTGACCAAGGTTTATGACCCGAAGGTCATGCTTATCGCAGCCGTGATGACGATTATCCTCTCCTTCGTATCGATCTTCGACGCCTTCATCAACACAATCCCGTGGTCCATCATCGGCGGTATTTCGATGGTCCTCTACGGCATGATCTCCGCGACCGGCGTTCGTACGATCGTGGAAAACAAGGTCGATTTCACCAACATGCGCAACATCCTGGTCGCGGCGCTGATCCTGGTCTGCGGCCTCGGCTTCAACGCTCATCCGCTCGTCATCGGCCGTCTGACCTTTGGCGGTCTGGCCGTTGCGGCAGTCGTTGGCATCGTGGTGAACGCGATCCTGCCCGGCAAAGACTACACGTTCGATGAGAACATCCAGGGATAAAACCTGAAGTAAGATCCTTGCCTACCCAACTCCATTTCTCACGCAAGAGCGTGCCGGGTCTTCCGGCACGCTCATTCGTATTCATGACTGGCTTGGGAATCTGACGTGTATATCGAAATACGCCGGGATCATTGTCACAGACAAGAAAATACTGGTATAATACAGGGCAGGCGTCTCATAGAGAATCATAACGCAGCGCAGGGCTCGGATACGCGGTGTGCGGAACCGGTGAGCGGCAGAGCAAGCAGACAGACGCACCTGTGCAAGAAAAACCAATGACGCTTTCGGAGGCAAGAATGGTAACGCTCCTCGTGAAACTGTGTATCAAGAAGTATCGGGAAACATCCAACCCCGCCGTGCGGCTTGCTTATGGAATGCTGTGCGGCGCGGTGGGAATCGGCCTGAATCTCTTGCTGTTTGCAGGCAAGTGTATTGCAGGGACGCTCGCGGGTTCGATCGCGGTCACGGCGGATGCCTTCAACAACCTGTCGGATGCGGGATCGTCGCTCGTTACACTGATTGGCTTCCGCCTTGCCGGGCAAAAGCCCGATCACGAACACCCGTTCGGCCACGGCCGGTTTGAGTATATCTCCGGGCTTATTGTGTCTATGGCCATTCTGCTGATGGGGCTGGAGCTGCTGCGCTCATCCGTTGAGAAGATCATGACGCCGGAGCAGGTCGAGTTCCGCTGGCTGGTCGTCGTGATTCTGGCAGTCTCCATACTCGTAAAGCTCTATATGGCTCTGTACAATGCGCGGATCGGTAAAAAGATCGAATCCGCAGCCATGCGCGCAACAGCGACGGACAGCCTGAGCGACTGCATTGCGACCGCGGTCGTGCTGCTGTCGATGTTTATGGGAAAATGGACCAATCTGATGATTGACGGCTGGTGCGGTCTGGCCGTAGCTGTCTTTATCCTGATTGCGGGAGTGCGCGCGGCGAAGGAAACGATCGGGCCGCTTCTGGGGCAACCGCCTGCACCGGAATTTGTGAAAAGGATCGAGCAGATTGTTCTTTCACATTCGCTTGTCGTAGGCATTCATGACCTTGTCGTACACGATTACGGCCCCGGCCGTTGTATGATCACCCTGCATACCGAAGTGCCGGAAAGCGGAAACTTTACGGAGATGCACGATGTGATCGATAACATTGAGCACGATCTGCGCAACGAACTCGGTTGTGAGGCAACGATTCATATGGATCCCATCGCAACGGACGATGTGCTTACGAATGAAACGCACAACAAGATCGCTGAGCTGGTCAAGGTGATCGACGAACGCATCACCATCCACGATTTCCGCATGGTCGCAGGCCCGACGCATACCAATGTGATCTTCGATGTGGTCGTGCCGTATAAGTTCCGCCTAACAGACGAAGAAGTGCTGCGCGATGTGCAGCGCCTTGTCCGGTCACTGGACGGGAATTACTTTGCCGTCGTGCAGATCGATAAGTCCTATACAGATTAAGGAGATTCCCATGCAGAATCATACATCGCTTCCGACGCGGTTTGGAGCGGCTCTGGATCCTGAACATGTTCTTGCGGAGTATCCGAGACCGCAGATGCGGCGCGGAAACTGGATGAACCTGAACGGCCGCTGGGATTGCGCTATCACGGCGCTCGACGAAACGCCCGCAAGCTATACGGGCTCGATCCTCGTTCCGTTTTCTCCGGAATCGTCCCTGTCCGGCGTGAATCATTTGCTTCACCCGGAAGCGCGGCTGTGGTATCGGCGGAGACTGACGCTTCCGGATGCGTTTTATGCGCCGGAGAAGGGCGACAGGATCCTTCTGCACTTTGGCGCGGTCGATCAGACGGCGACGGTCTATTGCAATGGCATTGAGGTAGCGCATCATGTCGGCGGTTTCACACCGTTCTCCGCAGACGTGACAGCCGCGCTCGATGGCGGCAGAGATATGACGCTCGTGGTGCGTGTGCGCGATGTGACCGATACGGCGCAGCATTCGCGCGGCAAACAGAAGATGCGGCACGGGGGGATCTTTTATACCCCGCAAAGCGGCATCTGGCAGCCGGTCTGGCTGGAGCGCGTGCCGAAAACGCATATCAGGTCGCTGCATATAACCCCGCTTTACGATGAAGCAATGCTGGAGCTCCGCGTCAGGACAAGCAAGCCCTGTGCATGCGTCGCGCACATCGGCGAGAGGTCTTTTGCCTTTTCGAGCGGCGCGGCTTGCCGGATCCCTATGCCGGGCTTCCGCCCCTGGTCGCCGGAGGATCCGTTTTTGTATGATTTCTCAGTCGAAGCGGGAGAGGATCGCGTCGAAAGCTACTTTGCCATGCGAAAGATCGGCGTTGCGCCCGATGAGAAGGGTACGCCGCGCTTAACGCTCAACGGGAAGCCCTACTTCCAGTCCGGCGTACTCGATCAGGGGTATTGGTCGGATGGGATGCTCACCGCGCCCTCGGACGAGGCCATGATTTCCGACATCGAGACGATGAAGCGCATGGGCTTCAATATGCTGCGAAAGCACATCAAGCTCGAGCCGCTGCGCTGGTACTATCACTGCGACCGGCTCTGCATGCTTGTTTGGCAGGACATGCCAAACGGCGGCGGCGCGTATCGCGCCATGGCGGTTTCCGCACCGCTGGTGACGGGACGGCATCATAAAGACGATAACTATCGATATTTTTCCCGAGACGATATTGCCGGGAGAGAAGAATACTATCTCGAACTGACGGAGATGATCGAGCATCTCTACAATTGCCCCTGCATTGTGTTGTGGGTGCCGTTCAACGAGGGGTGGGGACAGTTCGATGCTGCGGAGGCGACGGAACGCATTCGCGCACTCGATGCAACGCGCCTCGTCGATCACGCAAGCGGCTGGCACGACCAGGGGGTGAGCGATGTGAAGAGTTGGCATGTATATTTCCGCCCCTATCGTTTCAAAAACGACGCACATGGCCGCGCGGTGGTGCTGTCGGAATTCGGCGGGTATAACCGGCGTCTTGCAGGGCATAGCTACTCTGCACGGGATTTCGGGTACAAACGGTACCGTTCGGACGAAGCGTTGGCAGAGGCCGTGGGGCGGCTGTATCAAAAAAATTCCCCACCCCGCCATACCGCAGGGACTGTCCGCGACGGTCTATACACAGCTGTCGGACGTTGAAGAGGAAACAAACGGCCTGCTGACCTATGACCGTGCCGTGCAAAAGCTGCCCGCAGAGCGGATGCGGACGATCAACGCCAGCTTGTACGCAGCGCTGCAAGGGAAAGCATGATGCGGGTGAAACGGGTTTCTAAACGAAAGCTTGCTGCGAACGCCGCAGGCGCGGTTGTCGGTCTGTCACTTGCGGCAGCAGGGCTGCTCCGTGCTGCGGAGACTCCTGCGGCACATTGCGCACT
>ERZ780012.517-NODE-517-length-14142-cov-5.28771_pt1 | contig 14142 bp, 8 predicted proteins | sample MGYA00511869_ERZ780012 | MGnify/ENA primary metagenome ERZ780012 (study PRJEB29588, sample SAMEA2161608) | human gut metagenome | biome: human gut; feature: human-associated habitat; material: faeces | place: Denmark | collected 2008/2010 ... | reverse complement strand
AGACACGCGCGGACCGCTGGCGGGAGTGTCTCACATGGGACAAATGACCCTTACGATTTTTCAAAATTGACCCTTACGGGCATTTATGGGCGTAACTTCTTGCGCCACCCTTCCATTTCTCCCCGGAACGCACGTATTTTCAACCGTTTTCAAGCTTCTTCAAGCGAATTCAACCCTTTTCAAGCATTTATGGTTGGTCACAATGCATTTCATGGAAATGTTGTCGAAAGGCGGCCTCCGTCAACATTGCAGACGTTGCCGGTTATCACAGGCGCATCCTGTATTATTGCTTAATGATTCAGTATTTATCCTCCGGGACACAGGCGGACTTAATGATCACCGTATCAAGAACCTGACGCCATCTGTCATACGCGGAATGATATAACGCAAATCAGGTTTCCTCATCTAAGCATTCGAATATTCGCTGAAGAATCAGCGACAGTTTCATTCCTGCCACGTTCTATTCTCTCTTGACGGCCAGACTGACCATAAGAAGCGTATTCGTGCAAAGCACACTGTCCTGAACGATTCCCCAGATAGAGCGTTCGTGTTCTTGAACGTGTCGTGTGTATAGTACAACTCTTTCATATGGGTTTCCGTCTCATTGTAGACAGAAAAGCGAATGTTTTTGTCGAATAGCGTTACACAAACTATAGGAAACAGGATCAATGATGGCACATGCTTAAAATAATCTTATAACGCTTCGTTCATCAACTGCCGCAGAAAGTCGGTCGGCAACGATGAGAATCTGGCTCCCTCCATCAAGAATTAGAAAAAGATAAGACAAGCAGAGCAATTCCCGTAGAAATAGGGAACATAATTCCGCATTTATCTAATAGAAAAGTCTCCATGGAAAATATATTTTTTCGCAACAAACCCTGTAAGGCTCTTCTTTTGATTCAGGGGGAATTTTGATTTGCACTTCGATACGGCAGCCTTTCACGAGGTCAGGGTTGTTTAACAGATACTCCTCGACTTCCGGAGGAATCCGGGCATTCGTTCCGTCTTCGACAACGAAACAGATCTGACAAGTTTTACTTCTCCAGGAAGCTCCATCGCCTATTAATTTCATTCCATGCCGGGCAAATATCTTATGGAGTTCCAAATCCTTTTTCACTGTTTTCAACAGAGTTACACTCCTCTCCATACCGTTTCCCGTATCTATGGCCGACCAGAAGAGGGAGAACGGTAAATAAATGAAGTAAAGAGCGGCTATTCCTATGACGATCCACATTTTCTTTTTCATCTTAAATAATTTATTAATTCTCTTTTTGTTTATTCGCAAGGCACTCTTCCTTCGCCATAGCCTCTATGCCCTTGAGGAGCTGGAGCCAGAAGAGGAGTATCAGGGGCAAACGGGGCTACAAAACCAGCTCCTTCCACGATTGCACACGACCATCCGCAGCAATTTCTTGCTCCCGAGTTGTATAGTGAATATTGCGGAACATTCTTTTCATCTTCCCGGATCTGTTCTTCAACTTTATTTACTGACTCAGGACAGGCTTTATAAGTGTAGGAATTTCCAGAATACGCATGTTTTTCATTGGAGGCATCATCCTGAATTTTTCCGGCTCCAACGCCTAAAGCGCCTTTGTGCCAACTTCCGGGGTAGAGGCCTCTCTGCATATTGGGCGTTTTGACCCAAGCATGTCCTACATTTCCTGACCAGTAGCTGCATGGTTTAACCAGAATAAAAATTTCCTGTATTTCATATTCGCAACATTCCCTTCCTGCGTCATCCGCAATTTTAGAGTATTTTACACCATCCTTGCAACATTCCGTTTCAGCATCTTCAGAAAGTCCAAGCGTATCAGAGTACAGGCATGTATTGTTCTTGACAAAGATATAAAGATTCCATCCGCTCTGTTCATCGGCAGGATCTCTGCTAATCCACCTACCATTTTGGGGATTATAGTAGCGGTAATTGTAATAAACCAACCCCAGCTCGTCATCAGCATACTCGCTGGAGAACCGGAACGGATTCAACTCCGCCGCATTGCCTTCCATCTTCACGGCAGAGCCGTACGGGCCGTATTCATACAAGGCTCGGCGGCCCGCCTTGATGCCGAAGAGCGCCGTTGTGTTCTTCAACGCGTCATGCGTATAATAAAGATCTTCCACATAAGTTCCCGTTTCATCAAAGACGCTCATCGCCAGGATGCGCGTGGCTACTGGTTCCAGGGGACCCCACTGGTACGTTTTACGCAGGACGGGGTCAGCGGATTCCGGAGCGTCCGCAGCATTCAGCTCCACGATTTGTAGATATTCGCCATAGATGAATCTCTTCTGGAAGGCGGCTTGGACAAACTCACAGAGTTTGCCCGCCGTTGGCATCTCTGTCGTAGGCGGTCGTTTTGACTGTTTTTAGATTATGATTCAATGACAATACTTTCTATTTACATTTCTACTTCGAATGATTGCGTTTTCATTCGCCAATATACATGTGATATCTCACGATTGCCATAAACTCTATATCGTGCATAAACATAATGGTTTATGGATGGATATATTCCAACCAATTCAGCTTTTTGTACAGAATTTATATTTTTACATATTTTTTGCGGAATTGAAAATAAAAATAGTTTAATAATCAGCAAACTCCCAATAATTAAAATAGAAGATAAGATTGTAAGTGAAATTATTTTTTTGGCCATGGGTTTGTTTTTCTATTCGGACAGTTTTGATCACATGATTCTGAGCTTTTACCACTATAATCGACTCTTACTGGAACAGGATTATTGAAATCTCTGCGAATATCATTGAAAAAATCTATATCATTATGTCCTATATCAATACAGCCAGCAGACCCTGGAGCATCCCCTCCATGTATATTAAAGTTAGAACGACCATAAGTATCTGTGCCAGAAACAGGGGTTAAACGTCCAAACCGATTTCCCCAAGGATAAGAGCTTCTTTTATCAATCCTAGTTCTCCAGGGTGCATAATTGAGGATGTTATGACTTGCGTAATCATTCCAATCAGATAAATCCCAATTTCCTGATTCAGAAGGATCATCAGTTTTATTTGGAGGCAACGTATAATCACCTTCCGGTAATGGCCCGGCATTTGCCTCTCTCTGTCTTTCTTTTGAAAAGTCATTAAAAACCGGATTGCCCGAACTGTCTATTCCAGACGGTTTTCCTGAAACTGCCTCCCAACATTTAAAACATTCTTTGAAATCATCGCTTACCCGACATAATTGTTTCCCATCGAAAACTAATCTATCCAACCCTAAAACGTCTACATATATTGAAGGCATATTTGATATATAAATATACATATTGATTCCTCCATTTATACCAATAGGATCTTTTCTTATCCACCGCCCATCCTTCGGGTTATAGTATCGGAAATTGTACTGCACAAGCCCGGTTTCCTCATCGAAATACTCGCTGGAGAAGCGGAAGGGATTGATTTCTGCCGCATTGCCTTCCATCTTGAGAACATTCCCATACGGGCCGTATTCGTACAAGGCTCGCCGGCCCGCCTTGATGCCGAAGAGCGCCATTGTGTTCTTCAACGCGTCATGCGTATAATAAAGATCTTCCACATAAGTTCCCGTTTCATCAAAGACGCTCATCGCCAGGACGCGCGTGGCTACCGGTTCCAGGGGATCCCACAGGTACGTTTTACGCAGGACGGGTTCAGCGGATTCCGAAGCGTCCGCAGCATCCAGTTCCGCGATTTGCAGGTAACCCTGGTAGATAAACCGTTTCCTTGACATGAGCGCTTCCCCTTCATAGACGGATTTTTCTACCCTCCTGTTCAGATAATCGTAAACGCACTCAATACGCCTGTCCCCCTGCGTGAAGCTGACCGCCTGATTCAACGCGTTGTAGGCGGCTTCCCATTCTCCCGTGGGCGTCTGAATTTTCGTCTGGTTGCCGTCGGCGTCATAGGTGGGAACAAAGGGCGGCTCCGTACCCTCGGTGATATCCGTGTATTGATTAAGCCGGTTGGCAACGTATGTGGTGGGAAGGGAATCCGTTCCCTCCCGGGAGGTTGTGCGGTTGCCGATGTTATCGTAGGCGTAACTGTATATGCCGCCCCGGCTCATCGCGTCGCTCACAAGTTCATTCCTGTCATTGTAGGCGTAGGCGTGGGTGAGGTCGGGCGCGGACGTGTTGAAATAGTCTTTCTTCGTGACGGGACGCCCCAGCATATCGTAAGAGTAGCCGGTTTTGGCCGGGTAGTTGGCGCTGCCGGGGCGCAGGTAGTCAATATTCACCGGGAGGTCGCGCTTTTCTTCCAGGGTGCGCCGCCATTTCAACGTGTTGGGGTAATCAAGAGTGTCCAGCAGGCCGCTTTCCGCATTGTAGCCGTAGGTGAAGGGCTTCGCGACGGCGTTCAGCGAGACGGAGGAAAGCCTTCCGGAGGCGTCATGCCCCCATGCCGTCTGCAAGGCGGCGGCGCCCGCATAGTCCAGACAGTAGCCCGCGGGCCTCCCCACTCCGTCACGGCGGAGGGTCAAGACGCTTGCCGCAAGGCCAGCCGTCGTTTCCGTTTCCTGTTCGTTATACTGATTGTACGTGAACGTGCGCGTTCCGGAAGCGTCTTCAATTTGCGTCAGCTGCCCCAGATGATTGTAGCGGCTGCTGATGGAGGGGGTAAAACCGTCGTCATTAAAGGTAATGGAGGTAAGCTCCCCGGTAAGGGGGGCGTAGGAGCGGGAGGCAACGGTTCCCCGCGCGTCCGTCGTAGCGGAAACGCGGTTGAGCGCATCATAAGCGGTATCCACATGGGTGGCATTGGCATAGGTCTTGCGGACAACCAGCCCCGTAGCGACATCGTACGTCCAGGTGGTGATGTCCCCATCCGTCCGGAGGCGGGGATCAGTAGTGATGACATCCCCGGGATCACGGAAGGTGGAAAGGCTCACTATATGGCCGGCGGCGTCATAAGCGTATACGGCGGGCTGTATGGCCGTCCCCCATTCGGCTTCCTTGCGGCCCCGGATATCATAAACGGAACAGGCTGTTTTACCAAGGGCATTGGTAACGCAGGTAGGCAGATCAAAGGGCTGGGCATAAGCGTAGGTGGTCGTGTTGCCCGCGGCATCCGTGCCGGAAATGATGCGGCCGGCGATGTCGCAGACGGCGGTAAAGACGTTACCGCGCACATCTGTGTCCGCATAGGTGATGCCCGTTTCCGTATAAGTGCGCTGCCGGCGGGCGGGCGCGCCGTCAAAGCCCGCGAAGCCGGACACGACGCGCGTGAGGGCAACGCTCCCGACGCCGGGCACGGTTTTCTTCTGCAGGCGGACAGAACCGCCGCCATACTCCGTCCACTCCACGGTATCCTGGCCGCGGGGATCCGTCATGACGGTTTTGCCGGCAAGAACAGAACTCAGAGCAGAGAGCAGGGCCGCCCGCTTTTGAAGAACGGGAGTACCTGAAGAAGTATAACTTGTTATGGAAACAAGTCTGTAGATGCCGTCTTCACGGCTCTCGGCCACATAAGCGTAGTCAGTAATGCGGGAGTTCAGGATGGTCGGTTCATCCTCCAGGGCGACGATTGCCCTTGTCCTGTTCCCAAAGGCATCATAGGCATAGAGTGTCGGCGCCATGTCCGCCAGCTGTTCCCTGATAAGGCGCCCCTTGTCATCGTATGCAAGAGTGCGCACGTTTTCCCCATTCAGGGTATTGGCGGCAGCAATCCGTACAAGCTCGCCAAAGCCGTTGACGGTGGAGCTTCCCGTCACGACGCGGGGCGCTCCCCCCTCCCCGCCCGGCACAGCCTCCGTCGTGCGGATCCCTTCCGCCGTGGCCTCAACGGTATAAAGGATATCCTGCTGCCCGGTGCCGTAACGCCGCACTACTGCTCCGGAAGGGCTTTTCCGGGTGATGAGCGTAGCGCCGGCGGGCGTGGTAACAGTTTCTACCAGGCCATCCCCGCTATAAGAGCGGACGGTGGTGCGCCCCAGAATATCGGTTTCCCTTATCAGGCGCCCCAGCAAATCGTATTCCCGGCTTTCCACCGTCGTCATGGGGCCTGCATCCCTGCGCAGGGAGGTAATTTTACCGAGGGCATCACGGGTATAGCTCGTGATGGTTTCCGGAGTGATCATGGTTTCCCCGTCCGCAACGGCTGAACGGATGGTTTCCACCAGCTGGCGGGCCGTATTGTAGGAATAGGAAGTGGTCACTCCATTTTCATCCCTTTCCCACAACGGGCCGCAGCAGGTCATCATGCGCTCGTAAACGCGCCCATTGGCGCGGGTGCGCTTTACCCAACGGTTCTCAACGTCATATTCATAAGAAGACGCGTCCGTCATGGACCAGGCGCCATCGGCCAGCCGGGCGTATTGCTCATAACGCATGTTATTGCCCTGGCCGGAGACGTAAGTAACCTTCCGCGAGCTCAGGCCGGGGACGCTCTCTCCCGCTATCCGCGTTTCCGCGGTCACTTTGTAAAGGGCTCCGTACTGGTCCGTCTCTTCATAAAAATAATGCGTCTGAATGCCGTCCATGCCCTGTTTCATCTTCAGGCGTCCGCGGGCATAAACATTGGGAGCCGTGCCGAGCCAGGATTCCTTCACTTCCAGACGCACGTTTTCTTCCCCCAATGCGGTCGTGCGTTTTTCCACGCGCCGCACATGATTTTCCTCAACGTAGGTGTAATCCGCGCGCCAAAGTTCCGCCGCAGTGGCCGTCAACGTCACCCATTGGGTGAGGATATCCGGATCCGCCTGCGTCTGGTCCCGATACGTGGTGTAAGTGACCTTATCGCCGGCTTCCGCCCAGGGGACGCTGGACACGATTTCACGGCCGAAACGGTCGTATGCCCACGTTTTGACACTTCCGTCAGGAGCAGTTTCCTTCGCGATTTTTCCCATGCCGGTGTACTCGTAAGTCGTTTCCCGGGCGTAGTCCGTTCCGTAGCCTTCAATACGGCTGGTGCACAAATTGCCATTGCGGGTGACGGCATAAGTCTCACAGACGCGGGAGATGGGAGCGCCGTTTTCCCCCCGCTGGATGGTGGTGATGAGTTTCCACGTGCCGGGCGAAACGATCTGTTTTTCTTTCAGAGTGAATATGGCGTCTTCTCCTTCCCCCTGCGCCATGTTCCATGCTCCGTCGGCTCCCTGCCAGTAGCGGGTGGTGTAGGGCGCGCGCCCGGCGGTCTGTTCGGTAACGGAGAGTCTGCCCGCAGCCGCGTCCCCGGTAATTGTGAAGGTTTTAAAGGGGTCGCCCGTGACGGAATAAAGGCCGGTGGAACTGTTTTTCCCGCCCACCTGCTCGGGGAGATAGAGGGCGATGCGGTAACCGGACTCCGTGACATTTTCGATGTTGGCGAGCCCGTCCCACAGGTTCCATATCTGCCGGATGCTTCCATCCGAAGCCCGCACGATATCCAGCTTTCCGTCAAATTCTTCTCTTGTGTAAGCCGCGCCGTTTTTAGCGGTGTAGCCGGTGGCGTATTTCAAGGAAGAGGCCGAACCTGCGGTATAGTTAACGGTATTGCCCGCGTTTGAACGGATACTGAGGCAGAATTCTCCCGCCCTTGCCGGAGAAGCGGATCTCCTCCCGAACCACGCCGAGCCCCCGCGCTTGGCGGATCCTGCAATGGGGGCCACGCTGTCACCCCTGCTGCCGTCTCCATCCGCGTAACAGTAGTAGTTAATGGCAGTTCCTCCGCTCCTGATTTGGAAAGCGGTATTCGCCCCGATGCCCGATGATGGCGCGGAGATGATTTCACGAGTCATCGGATGCCAGTAATGAAGCGCACGTGGGGACCAGAGCTCAGCCGAGAATGTGTATCCTACTATTTCCAGCAATCCCTGAGGCAGACCCGTCATGCCCCGGAAAGAGCCGAAATTGGTACGCCAGATCATTTCCGTCTTGAGCGTCCGGGCAACCACGCGCCTGCCGGCGGCCGACGAACCGTAAAGGGTGGAGGAAGAGCGCGCGCCGCGCGCCGAAGAGCTGCTGCCGCCCTCATTGTTTTCACAGGTGCAGGGATCCTCATCTTCACCGTTATCCCCTTCTCCGTTGTCTTCCTCCGGACAGGGAGAACTGGAACTGCTCTGGGAGCCATTGCCGCCAGCAGCCTCCTCCCCGCATTCACACGGCACGTCTTCCCCCTCATCTTCCGTACTTACGGGTTCCGGATAACCTTCATCCGGCTGATAGGAGGATGAGGAGGTTCCATCCGAAACCATGACTTCAATGGAATAATTAAGGATGGCGAGATTAGTCCATTCAGGAGGAACAGCCACGTTCTCATAAGTCATGTGCACGCGGTGCGGTCCCGGTTCAATGGGGAAGCTCAAGCTTTTTTCCCTATAAGACCCTCCATGGTATTTGCCCTCCCCAGGAATGAAAATTCCCTCGCCGTCAACAGTAAGAGAGCCGTTATCATCCACCCCCAGCATCAGACGGCACTCCGCCGTTTCCCCCGGGCCGAGCGGATCAACGACAATCCCCCAGTCCCAGCTGCCGCTGAACGCCCCGGCCTCTTTGTTAAACGGGACCGGCACACCTCCGGACGCTGTGAGGGAATTATCAGGCAGAGAATTCGCATGACGCTGAACCTGTTGATCTTTCATAAAATCCAGATAATTGACGATTGAGGGACGAACATCAAAGAAGACAACGCTTCTCTATATTCACTATTCTTATGTATCTCGGAAAACGGAACAGATCAATGATTCATTTTTGAATAATTGTTACTAATTACAATAAATTATTACCAATCAATATTCTTTTAAAATATATATTTATTCCCAACAACCGGAGGGAATAACCATGTTTTTCCGCGCTGCCTGACATCCCCCGCATCTACTGCCGGCCAAATGGCCATGGGGACGGGCTGAACAACTTCCCCGGCCTCCGTTAAGACAAACTCCGGCAGATCTATCTGCATCATCCCTTCAACGAAAGGTTCTCCCGTCTGGTCGTCCAGATAAGGCCGGTGTGGGCACTTTCTTTACGCCGTCCCAATTCTCAACCCGGAATAAACCAATGAATAATACGACTCAACCAGGGGCTGCTCCAACAGGCCCCGCAACAACCAATAACGCTCCGGCGGTAAAATCCGTCCTCCGCATGGGAGTATTCACTCTCGCCATGATCAACGTTTCCGCCATTGTCAGCCTTCGCGGCATGTCTGCGGAAAGCACTTACGGACTGAGTTCCGTTTTTTATTACATTTTCGCCGCAGTATTCTTTCTGGTACCTGTTTCCCTGGTGGCCGCGGAGCTTACTACCGGATGGCCCCAAAAGGGCGGCGTTTACCGCTGGGTAGGCGAGGCTTTCGGGAAAAAATGGGGGTTCCTGGCCATCTGGCTGCAATGGATTGAGAGTACCATCTGGTTCCCTACCGTTCTGACATTCGCCGCCGTTTCCCTGGCTTTCATGGGGCCCGGGCAAAGATGGGATGAAGCGCTTGCCGCCAATAAATGGTATGTTCTCATCGTGGTGCTGTGCGTGTACTGGGCGGCCACCCTGCTTAATCTGCGCGGCATGAAGACTTCCGCAGGCGTCACCAAATGGGGAACCATCATCGGAACCATTATTCCCGGAGCCATCCTGATCCTGCTGGGCCTGGGCTATTGGGCCGGCGGCAACCCGATCCTACTGGATATGAGCTGGGACAAGCTGGTGCCGGACATGAGCAATTTCAACAACCTCGTTCTGGCAGCCAGCATCTTCCTGTTTTACGCAGGGATGGAAATGTCCGCCGTGCATGTGAAGGATGTGAATAATCCCGGACGCAATTATCCGCTGGCCATTCTGATTTCCGCCATCATTACGGTGCTTATTTTCGTTCTGGGCACGCTGGCCATCGGCTTCATCATTCCCAATTCCCAGATTAATCTGGTGCAGAGCCTGCTGATTACTTATGACAGCTATTTCAGCTTCTTCGGCCTCGGCTGGATGAACTGGATTCTGGCGCTTGCGCTGGCCGTAGGCGTTCTGGCCCAGGTAACCGCATGGGTGGGAGGCCCCTCAAAAGGCCTGTACCAGGTGGGCCTGGCCGGTAACCTTCCGCCTGTCATGCAGAAGCGGAACAAGAACAACGTCCAGATGGGCATCCTTTTTATCCAGGGGGGAATCGTCACCCTGCTTTCCATCATGTTTGTGATCATGCCTTCCGTGCAATCCGCCTACCAGATTATTTCCCAGCTGACCATCATTCTGTACCTCATCATGTACATGCTGATGTTCGCGTCAGGCATTTACCTGCGCTACCGGGAACCGAATACGCCCCGTACTTTCCGCATTCCCGGCGGCAGAACCTTCGGCATGTGGATTGTCGGAGGGCTCGGCTTCCTGGCCAGCCTGGCGGCTTTCCTGGTGAGCTTCATCCCGCCTAACCAAATTACCGTAGGCAGCAGTACCATGTACATTCTCCTTCTGGTGGTGGGCACCTTCATTTTCGCGGGTATTCCCTTTATCATCCATGCCATGGCCAAACCCTCCTGGAAACGGCCGGTGGATCCCGAAGACGCCTTTGAACCCTTCGGATGGGAGAAAAACAATGATTCCCATTCCGCAGCAACCCCTAGCCATTCCATATCCCATGAGTAACATTCCTTCCAATGAACAAATCCGGACGGCCCTGGATAACGCATACGCCTACGCCAAAACCGTCCAGGGAGGCAAAAACGCCTCGTACATTCCCGCCCTGGCCCAGGTGCCTTCCGACCTGCTGGCGATTGCCGTGGTCACCGTCAACGGAGACCTCCTGACCGCAGGCTCCGCGGACGCGCCCTTCGCCATTGAATCCATTTCCAAGGCATTCAACCTGGCTTATGTCATGGATCTGATCGGCATGAAGCAGCTGCGCGCGAAAATCGGAGCGGACCCCACCGGGGAACCCTTCAATTCCGTAATGGCCATTGAGCTGCATGGCGGCAAGCCCCTCAATCCCCTGGTCAACGCAGGGGCCATGGCGACGGTCAGCCTAGTCAACGGTTCGGATTCCGATGAAATATGGGGAAACATGATCCATAATTTCAATAACTTCGCCAACACGACCCTGACTGTGAACCAGGAGATTTACAAGTCGGAAAGCGCTACCAACCAGCACAACCGCGGCATCGCCTGGCTGCTGGACAGCTACGGCTATTTTTACAATACGCCGCCCATGATTGTGGATTTGTACACCCGCATGTGTTCCCTGAACATCACCGCGTCCCAGCTGGCCCTGATGGGCGCCTGCTACGCCAACGGCGGGGTCAATCCCGTCAGCAAGAAGCGTGTGGTGAAAGAGGAGAACGTTCCCCCCATTTTGGCGGAAATGTGCATGTCAGGCCTTTATGATTCCACAGGGGACTGGATGTACAAGGCCGGCCTTCCGGCCAAGTCCGGGGTAGGAGGCGGCCTGGTGGCCGTAGCTCCCGGCAAGCTGGCCATGGCGGCTTTTTCGCCTCCCCTGGATCCCGCAGGGAATACCGTCAAGGGGCAGGCGGCGCTTCAATCCATCATCAGGGAACTGAATCTAAACCTTTTCCGGAGCTGATCCGGGATGAGAAGGTAAACCCGCGGAGCCAAAATCCGAAAGGATTCCCGCGGGTTTACTGTATCCTGTCCAGCTCCCCCGAGGCAGACCGCAGTTTCTCGACTGCGGATTTCAGCCATAAAAAACAGCCTTCCGGAACAGTATGCTGAAAAACGGATATATCCGGCGGACAACGGCCGCATCGCCTGCGCCCCGGCAGCCGCAGACAACCTCTCCCCGGCGCCCCACATCAGCTCCTGTTTGAAAAGTTGCACAGCTGCATGGCTACGCCGTCTTCCATAACCCGGAAGCCGTGCTTCTCATAAAAAGCGGCGTTTCTGCTCTCCTCCGGCATGATTTCAAGATACAGGTAGTCCCTGTATTTTTCCTTAACCATTTCCACCATTTTTCCAGCAATCCCCCTGCCCTGATAGGCGGGATGCACCAGAACATAATGCATGTAGGCAACCATCTCGCTGTCGTCCAGTACCCGCACCAGCCCTGCCAGGCGGTCACCGTCCCAGGCCGTAACAACAGTGGATGAATTCATGAGAGCCTTGAACAGACGCCCCGGATATTGTCCGGAAATCCAGCCAACGGACAGGAACAATTCTTGAACATCTTCCCTGGAAAATTTCTTCTCTTCCGTAAAAACAATCATTTTTTCTTTAATTAATTATTGATTATCCGCCTGTACCGTCGCGGCCACACAACCGCCTGAGCGGGAAACGCCTTTCCCTAGGCCGGATTGACACCCTGTTTCAAGGTTTTATCTGCTCCCACTGCCGCAGTCAACACCGTCTTGTCCGAGGGTTTTACCCATTCCAAGGACATGGCGGAGCCTGTGATAAGAATGCGCGCGCCGGAAACAGGCAACCCTTTCCACAGTCAGCAGCTCGTCCGCACCTGCCTCCTCCACTTCCGGGGAAGGAAGAGCCGCACCAGGAACACACATCTTCTTTTCAGGGAAACGATACTCGAATACGGGAGACGGCATTTTTCCTAGAACCGATTCCCCAAAAACGGAAAACTCCGGGCCCAGGTTCATAACATTGTGAAAAACCTTTCTCCGTCATTTGTTTAAGGACTTGTCACCACGCTTCTTTTCCCTAGAATCCCCCGGTATGCTTGACGCCCTCCAAAATGCCTTTTTCCAGACCGGGGACACGCTCACATCCTGGCTGTCCGCTTTCAGCAGCTTTCTGTGGGGGTGGCCCCTGCTCATCATGCTGCTGGGCACGCACCTGTACCTCACCGCCATCCTGCGGTTTCCGCAGCGTTATCTGCTTAAGGCCCTGAAATTGTATTTTGTGAAAGATCATACGGACAAGGGAGATATCTCCCCATTCAGTTCCCTGATGGTGGCCCTGGCAGCCAACATCGGCGCCGGGAATATCATCGGCGTGGGCGTGGCGATTGCAGCCGGAGGCCCCGGCGCCGTCTTTTGGTGCTGGCTGACGGGAATTCTGGGAATGGCAACCCGTTATTCGGAAGGATTACTCGCCATCAAATACCGGGTGGAGAACAAGGACGGCAATATGAGCGGAGGCCCCATGTTCGTGCTGGAACGCGGTCTGAACAGCAAATGGCTGGGGACAGCCTTCGCCGTCTTCACGGCCATTGCCGCCTTTGGAATCGGCAATCTGACGCAAGGGAACGCAGCGGCGGAACAGCTCCACCACGCCTTTTCCATTCCCTTCTGGGGAACAGCCGCCGTTCTGACGGCATTGACGGCTCTGGTGATGCTGGGAGGCATCCAGGGCATTGCCAGGGTATGCGCTTTCTTCGTGCCGTTCATGGCCGTCATCTATATCATGGGATGCCTGTATATCCTGACCATACAGGCAGAGTATATTATTCCCGCCATCCGGTATATTCTGGACTGCGCCTTCACGGGAGAAGCCGCCGCCGGGGGCGCAGCAGGAGCGGCCGTCATGGCGGCAATGAGAACCGGTGTGGCCCGGGGCCTCTTTTCCAATGAGGCCGGCCTGGGATCCGCAGCCATCGCCTCCGCCGCAGCGCAGAACCGCAACCCCGTCAGGCAGGCGCTCATCTCTTCCAGCGGCCCCTTCTGGGATACCGTCATCATCTGCGCCCTGACGGGAATTGTGCTGACCACCAGCATCATCGCGCATCCGGATATTTCCTGCACGGACGGCCCCAGGCTTACTACGCTGGCATTCAGCAAAATTCCTTACATAGGCTCCCCTCTGCTCACGCTCAGCCTGGTTACGTTTGTAGTTTCCACCATTCTGGGCTGGTCCTACTTTGGAGAAAAAGCGCTGGAATACCTGGGAGGCATCCGGCTGATCATGCCTTACCGCGTCATCTGGGTGGCGGCGGTCTTCATCGGCTGCGTCTCTAAAATAGAACTGGTATGGATTTTTGCAGACTGCGCCAACGGCCTGATGGCCCTGCCCAACCTCATTTCCCTGCTGGCACTTTCCGGCGTGCTTGTCCAGCAAACGCGGTACTACCTCTGGCAGCACAGGCTGGACGATTACGACGAATCCCACATACCGGAAGGAAAATAACGATTTTTTTAACTCGGATTCAAATAATTCTTGCCTTTCGGCTTCCGGTAGTATTTACTTCGCCGCGCAGTCCCTGCAAACCTAAAAGTCGCGTTCGTCTAGCGGTCCAGGACTCCCGCCTTTCACGCGGGCAACACGGGTTCGAGTCCCGTACGCGATGCCA
>ERZ780012.508-NODE-508-length-14331-cov-2.44746_pt1 | contig 14331 bp, 5 predicted proteins | sample MGYA00511869_ERZ780012 | MGnify/ENA primary metagenome ERZ780012 (study PRJEB29588, sample SAMEA2161608) | human gut metagenome | biome: human gut; feature: human-associated habitat; material: faeces | place: Denmark | collected 2008/2010 ... | reverse complement strand
AGGTCTGGACTATATGGTGAAACTGGCAGAACATTTGCTCCGTAAAAACCCGTCACACGTCACACTGTTGAGCCCGTTGGTGACTTACCTTTTCACGTTCGTTGCAGGAACGGGGCACGTGGCCTATTCCGTACTGCCGGTCATTGCAGAAGTCGCCACCGAAACCAAGATTCGTCCGGAACGTCCGCTCGGCATTGCGGTGATCGCTTCCCAGCAGGCTATTACGGCAAGTCCTATTTCCGCCGCTACCGTTGCGTTACTCGGACTATTGGCCGGTTTTGACATCACTCTGTTCGACATCCTTAAAATCACAATTCCCACTACAATAGTGGGAGTATTGGTAGGCGCATTATTCTCCATGAAAGTCGGCAAAGAACTGGTGGAAGACCCCGAATATCAGAAACGCCTGAAAGAAGGTCTCTTCAATAGCAAGAAGGTGGAGATTCAAGACGTAAAGAACAAACGTTCCGCCATGCTTTCCGTTATCATTTTTATATTGGCGACTGCCTTCATCGTCCTTTTCGGTTCTTTCGAAGGGATGCGTCCCAGCTTCCTTATCGATGGAGAGATAATTACATTGGGAATGTCCTCTATCATCGAAATTGTCATGTTATCGGCTGCCGCCATTATCCTGATAGTGACCCGGACGGACGGTATCAAGGCAACGCAGGGTTCTGTATTCCCGGCCGGGATGCAAGCTGTCATCGCCATCTTCGGTATCGCCTGGATGGGAGATACTTTTCTTCAGGGGAATATGGCACAGCTTACTTTCTCTATTGAGGGAATTGTCCGTCAGATGCCGTGGTTGTTCGGTATCGCCCTGTTCGTGATGTCCATCCTGCTATATAGCCAGGCAGCCACCGTGCGGGCATTGGTGCCGCTTGGGATTGCGTTGGGCATTTCGCCTTATATGCAGATTGCCCTGTTCCCGGCAGTAAACGGATATTTCTTTATTCCGAACTACCCTACCGTAGTGGCCGCCATAAATTTCGACCGGACGGGGACAACAAAAATCGGTAAATATGTGTTGAATCATTCATTCATGATGCCCGGACTGGTGTCTACGGTCGTGGCGATTGCTTTGGGATTGCTCTTTATACAAATATTCTAACTATATATTATTAACCTAAACATCATTCAGTTATGAAACAATTCAAGAGATTTGGTCTGGTAGTAGTCGCACTACTATGTACCGTTGCAATGGCTTTTGCCGCAAAACCGAATATTCATATCCTTGCCACCGGAGGAACTATTGCGGGTACAGGAAGCTCCGCCACCGGAACCAGCTACACAGCAGGACAGGTTGCTATCGGCGCATTGCTTGATGCAGTGCCCGAAATAAAGGATATCGCCAACGTGACAGGCGAGCAGATTGTGAGAATCGGTTCGCAGGACATGAACGACGAAGTCTGGCTGACACTTGCCAAGAAAATCAACGAGCTGCTGAAACGTCCGGATATCGACGGAATCGTTATCACTCACGGAACGGACACCATGGAAGAAACTGCTTACTTCCTGAACCTGACTGTCAAGAGTGACAAACCTGTCGTGCTGGTAGGTGCCATGCGTCCGTCTACCGCGCTAAGTGCCGACGGCCCGTTGAATCTTTACAATGCCGTAGTCACTGCCGCCGCCAAGGAATCTAAAGATAAAGGTGTGCTGGTTGCCATGAACGGCCTGATCCTCGGAGCGGAAAGTACCGTGAAAATGAATACCGTCGACGTACAGACTTTCCAGGCCCCCAACTCCGGCGCACTGGGTTATGTGCTGAACGGGCAGGTTTTCTATAACCAGGTGACACTGAAGAAACATACCACTCAATCCGTATTTGATGTGACTCACCTCACTTCATTGCCTAAAGTCGGTATCGTATACAGCTACTCCAACATCGAGGCAGATATGGTGACTCCGCTACTGACACACGGATACAAAGGAATCATCCATGCCGGAGTAGGAAACGGAAATATCCACAAGAATATCTTCCCGGTACTGACCGACGCACGTAGAAAAGGTATCCTGGTGGTTCGTTCTTCCCGTGTCCCGACAGGTCCTACCACGCTTGACGCGGAAGTGGATGATGCCAAGTATCAGTTTGTCGCTTCACAGGAATTGAATCCGCAAAAGTCGCGCGTATTGTTGATGCTCGCTCTTACCAAGACCACGGACTGGAAGCTAATTCAACAGTACTTTAACGAATACTAAAAACCGGACTGACTTATGAAAAATTTGATTTTTATGCTGCTCTTTGCGGGCAGCATAGGAGGAGTGTATGCGCAAAATGCGGAAAAGAAGGACAAGTTCTCCCCCGATACTCCTCTGTTCGAAGAACTGACGAACGTAAAGAAAAAGACGGATAAGTTCAATTTATATCTGAATATGCAAGGTAGTTTTGACGCCCACTTCCGGGATGGATTTCAGGAAGGTGATTTTAATATGCACCAGCTCCGCATCGAAGCGAAAGGGAATATCAACAACTGGCTGTCATACCGTTACCGCCAGCGCCTCAACCGCTCGAATGATGCCAACGGCATGATTGACAACCTGCCGACTTCTATCGACTACGCCGGTATCGGAATTCAGTTAAACGACCAATTCAGTCTTTTTGCCGGAAAACAATGTGCCGCATACGGTGGTTTCGAGTTCGACCTGAACCCGATTGATGTCTACCAATACTGCGACATGATTGATTATATGAGCAATTTTATGACGGGATTGAATGTCGGTTATAATATCACGCCCGATCAGCAGCTGAACTTACAGATATTGAACAGCCGCAACAGTTCTTTCGACAGTACGTACGGAATCACGGAAGACGCCGAAGGGAATATCCCCGATTTGAAGTCGGGCAAAATGCCGCTGGTTTACACATTGAACTGGAACGGTAATTTCAATAATGTATTCAAAACCCGTTGGTCGGCTTCCGTCATGAACGAAGCCAAAAGTCATAATATGTACTATTATGCAGTGGGAAACGAGCTGAATCTCGGCAAATGGAACGCGTTCGTCGACTTCATGTATTCAAAGGAAGATATTGACCGGAAAGGCATTATCACGAACATTGTCGGCCGTCCGGGCGGACATAATGCATTCGATGCGGGTTATCTGTCCGTAGTTGCCAAATGTAATTACCGATTCCTGCCGAAATGGAACGCTTTCGTGAAAGGTATGTATGAAACGGCTTCGGTTACGAAGGCGTCCGAAGGAATAGAGAAGGGGAATTACAGCACTTCATGGGGATACCTTGCCGGTATCGAGTTTTATCCAATGGAAACCAACCTGCATTTCTTCGTCACGTATGTAGGACGGTCCTACGATTTCACTTCCCGCGCCAAGGTGCTGGGACAGGAGAATTACAGTACCAACCGGGTTTCAGTAGGGTTCATCTGGCAAATGCCTGTATTCTAAAAATAGAGCTCTGTTTTAATATTCAAGTAAGAATGCTTTTCCGCATCTCTACTTGAATATTAAAACAGTAGCTCATATGATTAGTGTATGTGTTAAGTTATTATCCTGATTGATCGAAGGCTTTTCTCTTTTTTATCTACTGCCGGTCACCAAAGTCCGGCTTCCATCCCAACCTACCGCCTCAATCCGAGTCGCTCCGGTAGGATAATCCACACGAGTTGTCTTATTAGTCACGTCACCAGTACCGACTATACAAATATCAGTCAGTTCTTTGCCTTTATATGTTTCAAAAGCAACTACATTCTTCCATATAGCATGGTCTACCGTGACATAATCAGTTCCTTTGGTAATCCCGGAATTAAATGTTCCTTCTACGTTACTTTTGCTCTTGAATGCTTCCACGCTGTTGGCCGAGATGTATTGCATACCGCCTGAAGGCAATGGTTTTCCTTCTCCGTAAGCTTTCACTTCATCTACCATTTCCTGCGTTATATTTATGGTAGCAACCGTGTAGTCATCCACCTTCACATTATCAAATACTTTCAGCAGCCCCATACCCTCGAAGAATCCGCAAAGATTCAGTCCCGAAGCGTCAATAGCACGTTTCATGAAATTCACATACCTCCGCCCCGGAGAGTAACTCTTGTCATTATCATGGATAGCCGCCCAATGCACATCAGGCCAAAAATCAGGTTTTATATCCGCTGCCATAAAATACATAGTCATTTGCCATAAAGGGATTAATTTCACAAACGGATCAGATTCCCATACGCCCGGTTTGTCGGTGGAAATAGTTGCCACTTGCATGAAGTACGATTTATGGGCAACCAAAGCTTCGTTCAAGAAAGCATTTATACGCCCGCCCGCCAAAGCCGAACGTGCTCCCGGACGCTTGAAGGATTCATGTTCCAGTCTCAGATAGCCTTCACTCAACGGATCGTTTCTCATCATATACTGAGCAAATGAACAGTAAAGATTATTGGTCACTTCCGTCCAACCATTGCCTTTCATCTGGGCAACCTGGTTGCCATGCCCAAACTCATGTCCGAAAACCCATACATTATTCTTTCTATAAAAGACCTTCGGAACCAACATCGCATCTTCCGTGTTGGGATAATTGGCACATACTCCGTTCCAGTTAGGACTTCCTCCCCAAGAACGGACGCCAAAAAAGCGGTTAGCAGGCACAGCATTGTTTTTCACCAGTCCCATCATCAAATATTCAAAATCCAACATACGGTCGTGCATATCGACTACTGCCTGAATTGCGTTTGGCGCACATTTGGCAAAGGCATTCACCGTATTCTGCAAGTGTACTCTTTGTCCCAGAATATCCATCATCGCATTCGGAATATCCACCGCACTTCTCTTAGCCCTCTCCAATATTTCCGGCCAAGTGGCATCCGTATCACCACGTCTTACATCCCAATAGCCAATCTGTTTACCGAAACAAAAATGAATATCGACATCTGTATCTCCGGCATCATCTCTCGTCCAATATTGAATATAGCCATTACCCGAATTTGCCGGAGTAATCACATTCAAACCTCCCCGCAAGGAGATCACGCTTTTCTTTCCACCTTCCCTATAATCGGCAATGGCAAGACTCAGCGGGGTATTGCTTGCTCCTTTGTACATAACGAAAACCAGCACCGGCTCTCCCTGCGTAAAATAGATTCCCGTCGGATTATCATATATGCTTCTTGAGCCTATAGTCAGTTCTTCTGCCACTATTTCAGGACTCTTGCAAGAATGGTAGGTACTAAAACGAAATTTTTTATCGTATTTCCCTTCCAGCAACTCTTTCGCTAATTGATAAATAACGGCGGTCTTGATCTCCTTAAGGCTTTCTGAAGTCACTGTACCCTTTAATTCCGAATAGGTCTCGTCCGTAAAGAACTTTTGCGCTTCCAAAATGTCATTTGTATTATCCGAATACTGATAACACTCAAACTCGGCCAGAGCCACATTGACGTTATCAATTCCGGGCGTCATCCGATCGATACGTACACGCACTTTACTCACTTGAAGGCTATTAACACTAATATCAACAGTCGCTCCCGCCGTTTGTGCGGCTACAAAACCGATTTCCTCATTCCAAGTAGTTTCGCCTTCTTTCAAAACCGAAACACCTCCACTGGCAAAAAGAGAATTTTTATCATTGTTCGAACGTTGCATCAAACGAACATAGCCTATGTTTTCGGGCTGTTCCAATGTATATTCAATGATAATAGAATGTCCTCTATTGGCTTCCGGCGAACCTAGTGAGGCACTACTATAATTTGTCGAATAGTCTCCATCAATAGTTTTACTGACATCCTGATTGCCGTAAACATTGCCTTCTATAAGTTCCGCGCTTTTTACCTTCAATTTCGTATCACCCATACCTTCAGTGGAGGCTTTCTCCTGAATGATAGTAAAAACTACGGGGTCTTTTAACGCAGTTGAGACAAATTTAATATGCCCCGTGCGATTCTGAAACGTGATGTTCTTATGTACTGTAACCTTAAAAATCTTGTCTGAAAAAGTTCTTGTCACTATCGGTTGTTCTATTATTTCAACCCAGCCTTCCATATCAGCCTCTATCGTAGGTTCATTAGCGACATTAGAAGTTACAGTCAACAAAAATTCTTCACCCTCCTGTGTTACTTTCCTAGGGGTGGACTGATCAAAAAGAATCGCATATTCTGTTCCTAATTGAACAATTTTTATTTTCAAAGGCTGGCAACCCGGTGCCGTTAACCGGTATTCTGTCTCACGTTGCGTGGCTTCCTCATTCTCGGCAACGGAAAAACGAATGATAGCATTTTCTCCATCCGGAATGATTTCGTAATTACACCATTGAACAACTCCTAAAGAAGCAATTTCCCAGTCTCTCCGGTTCGTTATTACTTTCACGTCAAATGCTTCTACGGCATCCGAACCCAAATTGATTGTTTCACCAATCAAGTCTGTTTTTAGAAAGGGATCTATCACCTCTTCATCGTCACTGCAAGCAGTAAAAAGTAACAGGACGCATAACACTGTCAACATGGTACCAAAGTGTGTCTTCAAGAAATTTACCATAATAAATAATATTAGATTTAACTGATAAAAAATCCGTTGGCCGGAATCCTTTTATACTCAAACCAACCAACGGATAAAGCTATTTTTCAGATATATATCTTATTTAATGGATACTCCGTAAAGTTTAAGTTCAGCCAATCGGAATTGCCACCTTCCACCTGCATCAGTGGTACTCTCACAATTCCAAGTTTGTACTATACGTATAAACTTAACCGGGGTATCACAATGGCAAGCTGATGTTGTGAAAGAGCCTCCCAAGTTAACCGCACCTGCCGCGCTCAAATCAGCCACACTATATGACTTTCGAGCATTAGGAATATCCTCAAATGTACCATCAACAGACCAAAGTACATCAAATCCTCTCAATAAAGAGACTTCATTTTGTAAACATTGTGTCCATGAGATAGCAAAATCTGTAACTCCTTCTGGAAGTTGCAATTGGAGATAAGGATTAGGGAAGGGAGTCTGCACATACGTTGCAGGATCTTTATCAAACAAACTCGCAGCAGTTGTATTACCTACAAAATCGGGGAAATTGAAACTCAACATAGAAGCATCCAACCCTTTGTTATTATACTCATATTCCTTACCTGTCACTGTCAGATTAAACTCCCGACTATCAAAATCAAAATTAATTCCTTCTATTTCGGTAATTTTAATAGCCACTCGTCCTCCTACAACCAGATTTGTCAAATCATCACCGCTTCCTGCCGATACCGACACCTTCAATGAAGCTTCTTTTCCCGGCTCAAACGTTACCAGACCATCATTTTCCAGCGTTACTGAGCTAGAAGACAAGTATCCTTCCTTTCCATCGTTATTCACAACTTCTACCTTAGCCGTGAAATCCCATTGGTTATCTATCTCTAACCCCATAGGTATAGTAAATAAAACAGGATCCGAACTATTTATAAACCCTTGGACACATTCTTCCTCAGAGACTTTAAATTCCAGCTTCGGAGTGGTAATCACAGGCTTCATAACATAGAGATTATTCATAGAATTTACAGAATCCGTAGCACTAACCAATGAAATGGGCAACACAAAAGTCTTATCAGCATTTTCCGGAAGTTCTACCAAGGCTTGAATTGCACTCGTTTTCATCACCACTTTGGACATTTTATATCTCTCATCGGACTGAAAAATCAACTCGCTGCCATCTATAGAATAGGTATTTGAAGGCAAAATAGTATAATTTTCATTGTATTCCTTCAATGCTTCATCCGACAATACGGTCAATTGAGCCTGAGCCGTTAATGACGGATCACATCCGGTCTTCATGATTGTTATATCAAAAGAAGCATCCTGACCGGTATTATAAAGAATTTTACTTTCTTCTCCGGTTTGCTTCAAAGACAAGATCTTATGATATTCTTTCGGATATGTATCATCATATTCATCGCATGCCGTATAGACAAATGACAATCCGCATAATAATGGTATAAATAAACTTTTCTTCATAAATTTGCTTTTTAAATTCATAATACAATTAGTAACCGTATGCCTGAACCATTTGCGGGTTTTTATACACTTCGGCATTCTGAATAGGAGCCAGATATAAACGGTCGTTCCATCTGAAAGGCTGGTCAATGGTAGTCCTTACATTAAATTTTTCAAACGGTACATCTTTCACCATTGCGTTCAACCCCTCACGTTTAGCACCAAAGTATTTCTGACCTTCCGCCCAACGGCGCACATCATGATAACGATGGCCTTCATTCCAGAACTCAATAAATCGCTCATTATGAATCATTTCAATTAATTTACTCTGTTCCGGTACAGTAGTAGTCGTGGGAACACCGGCACGGTCACGAACCTCCTTCAAGTTGGCTAAAGCATTTGCCAGATTGGCACCACCTACGTTCGCCTGACATTCCGCCAGATTCAGATACAATTCTGCCAAACGTATAAGAGGTATCGGTTTGGTATCTCCAGCCTGGAAAGCTCCACCATCGAATACAAATTGAGCTGTCGGATTTACATATTTCTGGGTCATAAATCCTGTAACATTATAGTTACGCGGACTTCTGGTAAGGTCGTATCCATGTCCTGCAGCAGTCTTCATGTTCAAAACGCATGGCGAACCTGCATCGCCACTGCTGGCCTTCAACAACTTTGAACCGTAATCACCACCATCAAACGCCATCCATGCGTAAAAACGCGGTTCACGGTTCACACAAAGTTTAATAATATCCTCTCTGTTGTTTCCTGCTATTCCTGCTTTTTGGAACCATTCTGCTCTTGAAGCAAAATCGCCTGTTGAAGCGGCCTCTTCAGGCAACACACCATCTTCCGTATAGAAATGTTCAATGGTATATAGCGTCGGAGAAATAGCTGAAAATCCCCCTGCCCAAGAAGTCTTATTGCCTGTTTGGAATATATGCGCCGGTATACGTCCCTGTATTCTTGAATTAATATTCTTACCGGTTAGCCCCCAGATTAATTCCTTATTATGCGGATAGCGGGAAGCAACCATATAACGAAGCATCATTACTCTTTCTTTGAACTCTCTGTTCTCCTGGATATTATTATCCTCCTTTCCCGGCACATAAGGTAACCACTTATCATTATTTCCCAGTTCTGTCTGATACAATGTCATATCAGAAGCTTCCGTTCCATAAAGACGGCATCCACCCTCATTAAGCGCAAAATCCAACGCCTTCTGACAGGCCTCCATCGCTCTTTCCCATTTTTTCTCATTATAACTACTGCTTACCAGTTCAATGCCATAATCATCCCGTCCGATAGATTCTTTATATTTAGCATCATCACCTACAAAAAAGTCTTTATCCCCGGGAGTATTCATTTTATTCTTCCATGAAGAAAAAGGGAATTGACCATTCCAAAGAGGAGAAGCAGCATACATCAGTACACGAGCTTTCAAAGCTTTAGCCATCGTAGAAGTAGCACGTCCCCATTCTGTTCCCTCACGGGTCGGCGGCAAATTCTGTGCTGCCAGATCAAGTTGATATGCAATCCAGTTAACACAATAATCATAATGACATCTTCCACCAAACTCAGAAGAGGGAGTACTCTGAGGTACATATTCCGTAATAACAGGTATAGGACCGTATTTTCTCAGTAATGCAAAATGATAATAAGCAATTAAAAAATGAGCTTCGGCCAACCACTGTTCTTTTTCACCCGGTAACCATTCCTGCAATAAGGTTTCACCGGGATTATTTTCGACTTGACGTAAAAAAAGATAGCATTGACCAATATACTTATAATAATTATCCCAAAGTCCATCCGGATTGGCTGCCGAGACTAAATTATATGCATAATCATCCCAAAAAGCTCCACTATCATTCCGCCATTCTATCGGCAGTGCAAACTCATCTGTGGAACCATTAAGAGCACTTGTGTGACCAATAGGAGAATCATCTTCCTGAAGTCCTGCATAACAAGTGAACAGAAATCCTAAAGTACTTCTCCGGGTCTTTGTGGCATCCTGTAGCCCTGCTTGTTCAGGCGGAACTACATCCAGATAATCACAAGAAACTAAATTAAATGAAAGAGCAGTCACAATCAGACCCACTCGAACTATATTTTTCAAAATATTCATATCTTCTATGATTTAGATTATTAGAAATTAAGTTGTAAACCTACATTGACCGTACGTTGCAACGGATAGCTATTCCAACTGCTCAATTCCGGATCCCACAAATCAAACGGGCTGAAACGAAGCAGATTCGCACCACTGACATAAATACGCCCATACGGAATTTTATAACCGATTTCCAAATTCTTCAGACGCAGGAAAGAACCATTACGCAACCAATAAGTACTGTTGACCGTATTATTACCTATATCACCGGTCGTCAATCCCAAACGCGGATATTCGGCATTCGGATTCGGATTATCTACCGACCAGTGATTATCTGCAATAAATTTCAACACATTCTTATTCGGTATACGATTCCCTTCAAGGAAGGGGTCCAAACCATTGATCAGAATGGAACGCAATGCAGAACCACTGAAGAAAATGCCAAAGTCGAATTTTTTATAATTAACGGTACCACCGAAACCATATTGCAAACGTGGAACAGAACCGTACTTGGAAATCATACATTGGTCGTCTTCCGTTATTTTTCCATCACCATTCAAATCACGGTATTTGATATCACCGACCTTCGGAGTGCTATTTCCTACCATCTGTTCCGGGCTGTTGTCTATCTCCTCCTGGCTCTGGAACAGTCCTTCCGAAATATATCCGGTCAATCTGGAATATGGTTTTCCTGTTTCCGACTTCCAAATAGTAGGATAATCCGGTTCATCTTTATAAACCAACTTATTTTTATTATATGTCAGGTTAGCCTGAAAACTAGCCCCCAAATCTTTAGAGAAATTCTTATGATAATTAAGGCTGAATTCCACACCCTTATTATCCATTTTACCGACATTTCCCCAAGGTTTTGCTTTACCATAACCCAAAGAATTAGGCCAAGACTGACGTTCCATAAATATATCGTAACGTTTGTCATAGAAATAGTCTATTGTTATATTCCAGTGGTCAAACAAAGTCATATCTACGCCAATATCAAATTTCTTCGCTTTTTCCCACACAGCATCCAGATTTGCATAATAGGCAATCTCCGGACCTCCCAATGTGTGATTCATACTCTCTCCAAATGTCCACTTTATCTGATCCAATTTATTATCCGTCAGCTTATCAATATATAAATAATAGCTTCCGCCCGCTTGTGCCAGATCATCGCTACCTACCAATCCATAAGAGGCTCTCACTTTCAGGTTATTCACCGCATTTTTCAAAGGTTCAAAGAACTTCTCATTACTGATAACCCATCCTAAAGACATTGCCGGGAAGAAACCGAAACGCTTCTTCTTGGCAAGACGTTCCGTACCGTTATAACCGAAGTTGATTTCAGCCAGATAACGTTGTCCGTAATCATATGTGAAACGTCCTGAGACTCCTTGATTACGATTAGGAAGCACATCACTTCTGTATTCCCTTTGCCGGTACATCAACATACCTCCGACATTGTGCAAACCAAATTGACGATTATAACTGATATTTCCCTGAAATTCAAATGTCTGATCCGAACTTCTGGCAATATCCGACTGTGCTATATAGTCTGCACCTTCCTGACTACGTTCCAAGTCATATTCCAACGGACTATCTTCACTGTATCCCACAGCTCTGAAAAGATAAGGAGTAATGGAACGATTGTAGGAACTGCTGGACCAGTTTTTAAAGTTTACCCAGATATTTGCCTTCAATCCTTTTGTTACAAACCCAAAATCCTGCTCCACTTTAATGACTGTATTCAATGTATTCGCATTCTGCTCCTTATAAGAAGTCATCATCTGCGCATAAGGATTAGGATAGAGATAGTCCGAACTCTGATAATCAGATCCATAGCGGATATACGTATCACCCGGTTGCGCAGGATAAGTTGCAGGGAAAGTTACCGGAGTAGTCGTCAGAATCATTTTAAACAAATCAGCACTATTGATATTAGGCCCTTTGTTCTGACGGATCTGAGCATTCATATTCATCCTGATTGTCGTTGTGGGGGTCAACTTATAGGAGATATTATTCTGGAACGTATAATTCATGATATTAATATTATTGTTCCACGAATAAGCTTTCTCCGTATTCAGCAAACCACTATCGTGGCTGACATTCAAGCTCATATAATACTTCACTTTTGTACCTCCTCCCGATACATTGATATTGGCACGCTGCGTCATTGTCATCTTTTTGAAAATGACATCCTGCCAATCCACATTCGGATATACATAAGGATTTACCCCGTCACGGGTCAACTGGATCCGTCTGTCCGAATACAATAATTGATCTTTCGATTTATTCGGATTTCTCGACAGGTCAGCTTCATTGTAAAGTTCCATATATCTGGGACCATCTACAAACTCAGGAAAATCGGACATGATATTGAAAGAGTTCTCCGCACTAACATTAACCTTCGTCTTCATATTGTAATCACCTCCCTTTGTAGAGATTATCATTACACCATTTGCACCGCGTGCACCATAAATTGCAGTTGCAGAAGCATCTTTTAAGATGGAGAAACTCTCGATATTTTCCGCCGGCACATAGTTCAGATCAGATACTGAAATTTCTACATCGTCCAATAATATAAGCGGTGTTGTACGCCCGCCAAAAGTAGAAATACCGCGAATATAAAAATCAGCCCCGGAACCCGGCTCTCCTGTTTTAGTGGTAGCAATCACACCTGCCAGCTTACCGGCAAACGAAGTACTTAATTGTGAAGTCGGCATTCGTAAAATATCTCCTTTCACATTTGTAATAGCCCCTGTCACACTCACTTTCTTTTGTACTCCGGAACCTACAACAACGACCTCGTTCAACGTCTGCTGTTCTCCGGACATCGTGACATTAACCACCCCTAAATCTTCTACCGGAGCTTCACGTTTCTGGTAACCGATGTACGAGAAGACCAGTACGGCTTTGTCTCCGCTCACAGAAATAGAATATCTACCATTCAAATCCGTGATAGTTCCACTTTTCTGACCTTTCACAACAATGTTCACACCTACCAACGGCTCGCCGTCTATGGCGTCTGTAACCACACCTGTGACGACTCTTTTCTCTCCTTTCTGCTGTACACTCTGTTTATTCACTTTCAGTACAACTTCGTCTCCCCGGACTAAATAGTTAACATTACTCCCTTCAAATACAACTGACAATACTTTTTCAATCGTACCTTGGCAGTCAATGTTTTTGCGCTTTACTTCATCCAAATCTGCTGCATCGTAAAAAAACACATAATTACTGTTTTTTTCGATCTGACGGATAGCTTGTACTTCACTAAAATACCCTTTCACCTTTATGACTCCCTGTGCTGCTATTGCAATCAATGGGAAACAAAAGATTCCAAACCAAATGCACATGAGGTACTTCCACCTGCCATGCTGTTGCTTTTCTTCCATACTAAATAATTAAAAGATTAACATTAAAAAATTATACAAACATACTATAGTATACCTTTAACGGAATATGATATATTCTCCATTTTCCTTTCTATATCGCCACCCTGTACTGAAGCACATTTTTTCAATAGCTTCTTCCAATGACTCATTATAACGTAGACGCCCGTTTAACAGATTCTTGGTTGCCTGTCCGTGTTCCAATGATATTTTTACATTATATATTCTTCCTACAATCTCAATCCATGATCTTAAATCAACATTTGTAAATTCATAATTACCATCTTTCCATTTCACTCCTTGCATTTCATCCACTTTCACGCTTGCCTTCTCCGCGTTGAAGGTCAATTCTTGCGAAGGTTTCATCTCAATAGTATGCTCAGTACCTACTATCGTAAAATCGACTTTACCACTAAACAAAGTGACTTTAGAAATATTTGCCTGTTCCTGATTAATTAAAAAAGAAGTACCTTTTACTTCTACAAAAGCCCTATCAATGTATACGATAAAATGTTTGCCATCCTGTTTATAAACATCAAAATGGGAATTTCCTTTCAACCACACTTTTCTATTCTGAACAAAATTCTCCGGATAACGGATAGAACTTCCCGGATGCATCCAAACTCGTGAACTATCAGGCAGCATATATAGACGCCCTTCTTTTGATACAACTTCTACAAAAGCATCTTTCGCCTCATTTACCTTATTTCCGGAGAAATACATCCAAGTTGCTCCAAGTAGCAAAACAAGAGCTACGGCAGCCACAGATAGCCAATATGGTATATAAACATGCTTTTTCTGTTGTCGGCAATCCAGACATTTCTGTCTTACCATTTTCCACATCTTTCGCCCTACTTCATCGTCAAGTTCTTTTTGTCGATCCATATTCCATTGCAGGTGCATTCTTTCTTCAAACTCTCGATGATG
>ERZ780012.507-NODE-507-length-14377-cov-3.38703_pt1 | contig 14377 bp, 10 predicted proteins | sample MGYA00511869_ERZ780012 | MGnify/ENA primary metagenome ERZ780012 (study PRJEB29588, sample SAMEA2161608) | human gut metagenome | biome: human gut; feature: human-associated habitat; material: faeces | place: Denmark | collected 2008/2010 ... | reverse complement strand
AACCTTGGCACCGCGGTCGTGTCCGTCCTGGCCCATCTTGGCTACCATGATACGAGGCTGACGTCCCTCTTTCTTCGCAAACTTCTCCGCCAATTCACAAGCACGGTGGAAGTCGCTGTCATTCTTACTTTCTGATGAATACACGCCTGATATAGTTCTAATTACTGCTTTATAACGTCCTACAATCTTTTCGCAAGCATAAGAGATTTCCCCCAAAGTGGCACGGACACGGGCTGCCTCGACTGCCAGTTCCAGCAAGTTACCCTTACCTGTCTTTACACATTCAGTAATAGCCTCCAATGCCTTGTCCACTTCTGCCTGGTTACGTCCTTCCTTCAGACGCTTCAGGTTTTCAATCTGTTCCTGACGGACAGCCGTATTGTCGATTTCAAGAATATCAATCGGAGCTTCTTTCTCCAGACGATACTTGTTCACGCCGACAATGGTCTGTGAACCGCTATCAATACGGGCTTGTGTACGTGCAGCAGCCTCTTCGATACGCATCTTGGGAATACCGGTTTCGATGGCTTTTGCCATACCGCCCAGCTTCTCTACTTCCTGAATCAATTCCCAAGCCTTGTGAGCCAACTCATTGGTCAAACTTTCCACATAATAAGAGCCACCCCATGGGTCTACATTCTTGCAAATGTAAGTTTCTTCCTGAATATAAATCTGCGTATTACGTGCAATACGTGCAGAGAAATCCGTCGGCAAGGCAATAGCCTCGTCAAGAGCATTGGTATGCAGTGACTGGGTATGTCCCAATGCAGCAGCCATCGCCTCGATACAAGTGCGGCCCACATTGTTGAACGGGTCTTGCTCTGTCAGCGACCAGCCGGAAGTCTGGGAGTGCGTACGCAAAGCCAGCGACTTCGGATTCTTCGGGTTGAACTGCTTCACAATCTTTGCCCACAACATACGTGCGGCACGCATTTTGGCAATTTCCATAAAGTGGTTCGTTCCGATGGCCCAGAAGAAAGAGAGACGCGGTGCGAAAGCATCGATGTCAATACCCGCAGCCGTTCCGGCACGCAGATATTCCAAACCGTCTGCCAGGGTGTAAGCCAACTCGATGTCTGCCGTAGCACCCGCTTCCTGCATGTGGTAGCCGGAGATGGAGATAGAGTTGAACTTAGGCATTTTCTGGGAAGTATATTCAAAGATGTCAGAGATAATCTTCATAGAGAATGCAGGCGGGTAGATATAGGTATTACGCACCATGAATTCCTTCAAGATATCGTTCTGGATAGTACCAGCCATTTCTTCCAACTTGGCACCCTGCTCCAGACCTGCGTTGATGTAGAATGCCATAACGGGAAGTACGGCACCGTTCATGGTCATGGAGACGGACATCTTGTTCAAAGGAATTCCATCGAACAACACCTTCATATTCTCCAAGGAACAGATAGATACACCTGCCTTACCAACGTCACCCACTACACGTTCGTGGTCGGGGTCGTAGCCACGGTGAGTGGCCAAGTCGAAAGCTACGGACAAACCTTTCTGTCCGGAAGCCAAATTACGACGGTAAAAGGCATTTGATTCTTCCGCTGTGGAAAAGCCTGCATACTGGCGGATGGTCCAAGGACGCAACGTATACATCACCGAGTACGGACCACGCAGATAAGGAGGAAGCCCGGCAGCATAGCCCAAGTGTTCCATTCCCTCAAGGTCTTCTTTTGTATAAACAGGCTTCACCTCAATGTGTTCCGGCGTTTTCCAATCAGCATGGATGCCGTTAGCCTTTTGCCACTCAGCACCGTTGACGGGCTGAAAAGCGGCATATATATCTAAGTTTTTAAAATCTTTTCGCATCATGTTATTTACGATTTGACGATTTACGATTTACGATTGAAGTTGCTTACTTCAAAAGTTTGGCGTTGAATTCTTTTAATGTCTCTAATACGTTGACACGGACATGGATAAAGTTCTCGATACCGGCAGCCTTCAAGTCGTCCATGCAAGCAGGAGCACCGGCTACGATAAACATGGCACGGCCATTCAGAGCCTTGAAGGCAGGAACAGCATATTCTGCATATTCATCATCACTTGAACACAATACCACGATGTCGGCCTTGGCAGCCATAGCTGCTTCTATACCTTCTTCTACGGTGGGGAAACCGAGGTTATCCACAACTTCGTATCCGGCACAAGCCAGAAAGTTGCAAGAGTACTGTGCACGTGCCTGGCGCATGGCCAGATTACCGATAGTCAGCATAAACGCTTTCGGGCGTTTGCCGGAAGCCTCTGTTTCGAGACGCAACGCTTCAAATTCACTGGCAGCACGGTCAAAGTTCAGTGTCGGAACATCTTTTTCGCAGGTATGTCCGCCGCCGCAACAGCAAGTAGCCTCAACCGGTTTCTTATCTCCCGCCTTTTCATTAAAGTTGGGGAACTGGTTGGTACCCAGCAACACTTCCTTACGCTTGGCGACTGCAGCATGACGGGCCTTGTTGCTTTCGTTTACGGCAGCCTGCACTTTTCCGGCTTTCACGGAAGCATAGAAACCACCGTCTTCTTCTACAGCGAGGAAGAGGTCCCAAGCCTGCTTGGCAATAGAGACGGTCAAATTCTCAATATAGTAAGAACCTGCAGCCGGGTCAATAACCTTATCGAAGTGCGATTCTTCTTTCAACAGCAGTTGTTGGTTACGCGCCATACGCTCAGAGAATTCGTTAGGAGCATCATAAGTCTTGTCGAACGGAGTAACCGTCATTGAGTCAACGCCGGCAAGGGCGGCACTCATCGCCTCAGTCTGCGTACGCAACAAGTTTACGTGTGCATCAAACAAAGTCAAGTTGAATGAAGAAGTTTCCGCATGAATCTTCATCTTGGCTGCACAGCGGCATTCGTTATCCTTACCCTTGTTGTCGCAGTCGCGCAGACACTCGGGACTGTAAGAAGCCACAATATTAGCCCACAGCATACGTGCAGCACGGAATTTAGCTATTTCAAGGAAGTAGTTGGAACTGATACCGAAATTGAACTTAATCTTCTTGGCTACCATTGCAGCCGGCAGACCGGCATCAACCAGCTGATTCATATATTCATTACCCCAAGCCAAAGCATAACCCAGTTCCTGGAAAATATAAGAACCCGCATTGTTTAATGTCAACGCGTTCACATTCAATACACGGTATTTCGGAAGGGAAGCGGTAGCCTCGAGCAGCGCCTTGGCTGTTGCCACCATATCACCTTTTTCTTTACCTTTGGCCAGCATCTTGTTGAAGTAGTCATAGTTGATGGAGCCCCGCAATTTCGTCAAGTCATAATCCTTTTTCTGGAAATAAGCGACAAGAAGTTCTGCAAGTTCCACCACATGCCCCTGGCAGGTAGAGAAATTCAACTCGACACATTCCGCGCAGATATCTTTCAACAAAGTTTCAATATACTCTGCGTTCAATTCCTTGGCCTTTACATGGAAAGAGAGTGAATCTACACCTTTATTCAAGATGTCCAACGCCTTGGCATTGGCCTCTTTGGGGCATTCCACTTTGATTTCCTGACGAACAAGCCATTCATTGTTGTCTTTCTTGGTACCTCTGAGATAAGGAAACTCGCCGGGAAGGGCATCTGTCGTCTTCAAACCTTCCAGGTCCTCCATACGGTAGAAAGGTTTCACCTTAAATCCTTCGTTTGTCCTCCAAACGAGCTTCTTCTCGAAATCCGCCCCTTTCAGGTCTGCGGTAACTTTCTCCATCCACTGCTCAGTGGAAACGGGAGAAAAGTCGGAGAAGAGTTTTTCTTTACTGTCTGCCATAGTTTATTTAAAATTTAAATAGATGAATACTATTCATTTTTGTCATCAAGAGACTTGCAAATATAAACAAATACTTAGAACAAAATCTTTTTTTAGAGAAAATTGCACTAACAGATGACTCCGTGCCCATACGGATTCAGCGTATTCACCGGAAGCATACTCTACTTTTGCAAAGTTGATATAGCAAAAAGTACCACAAAGCCTTTGCCACCTCCTTTTTATTAAGTATTTTTGCGCGAAATTTTAAAAAACGACATATTAATAGGTACTATGAATTGGTTAGAAAGCTTGCTATGGGACTCTTCATCTGTCGCTCACATCGTTTGTTTGTATGCATTCGTAATATCTGTGGGCGTATTGCTGGGTAAGATTAAGATTTTCGGGGTATCGTTGGGGGTTACATTCGTCCTCTTTGCCGGTATCCTGATGGGCCATTTTGGCTTCACGGGCGAAACACACATTTTGCATTTTATCCGCGAATTCGGTTTGATTTTATTTGTATTCTGTATCGGTCTGCAAGTCGGGCCCTCCTTTTTTTCTTCCTTTAAGAAAGGGGGTATGCGGCTGAACATGCTTGCTGTCGGTATCGTGTTGCTGAATATCGCAGTAGCATTGAGCATCTACTTCATTGACGGAGGGATAGACCTGCCAATGATAGTAGGTATTCTCTATGGTGCCGTAACCAATACTCCGGGTCTGGGTGCCGCACAAGAAGCCCTGAACCAGATAAACTATACGGGAGACCCCATTGCATTGGGATATGCCTGCGCCTATCCGCTTGGTGTGGTAGGTATCATAGGTTCCATCATAGCCATCCGCTATATTTGCCGGGTGAACCTCAAGAAGGAGGAACAGGAACTCAATACGCAGGAAGCAGATGTAAAGCATCAGCCGCACATGCTTCACCTCGAGGTACGCAATGAATCAATTTCCGGAAAGACCCTGCTCCAGATAAAGGATTTTCTGGGACGCCCGTTTGTATGTTCGCGCATACGCCACGAGGGGCACGTCAGTATCCCCAATCATGAAACAATATTCCACGTAGGAGACCAGCTCTTCATCGTATGTTCCGAAGAAGATGCCGAAGCGGTAACCGCCTTTATCGGAAAAGAAATACACGTAGACTGGGAAAAACAGGACACTCCGATGGTTTCCCGCCGTATCCTCGTCACTAAATCTGAAATCAATGGCAAGAAGCTGGGAAGCCTCCACTTCCGCAGCATGTACGGTGTAAATGTAACCCGTATCAACCGTTCGGGTATGGACTTGTTTGCCGATCCCAATCTGGTACTTCAGGTAGGTGACCGTGTAATGGTGGTAGGCCAGCAGGATGCCGTAGAACGTGTAGCCGGCGTATTGGGTAATCAGTTGAAACGTTTGGACACTCCGAATATCGTAACTATTTTTGTGGGAATCTTTTTGGGAATCCTGCTGGGAAGCCTCCCTATTGCATTCCCGGGTATGCCGACACCGGTTAAGTTAGGTCTTGCTGGTGGTCCGCTGGTAGTTGCCATCCTCATCGGACGTTTCGGTCACAAAATGCATCTTGTGACGTACACCACCATGAGTGCCAACTTGATGTTGCGTGAAATCGGTATCGTGCTCTTCCTTGCCAGTGTCGGTATAGAAGCTGGTGAGCATTTTGTACAAACAGTAGTAGAAGGTAGCGGATTACTGTATGTAGGCTATGGATTCCTGATAACTGTTATCCCCTTGTTGATAATCGGTATGATAGCCCGTTTCTACTGCAAAGTGAACTACTTCACCCTGATGGGTTTGATAGCAGGTAGCAACACAGACCCTCCCGCATTGGCATACGCCAATCAGACATCAGGCAATGATGCTCCGGCAGTAGGTTACTCCACGGTATATCCATTGACAATGTTCCTGCGTATTCTGGCGGGACAGATGATATTACTGACAATGATGTAGGAGGAATTAAGGAATTAAAATTAAAGGCTGCGTAGTTGGGTTAAACCAACATTGCGCAGCCTTTAATTTTAATTCCTTAAAGTTTCAGCTTCTTCTTGACGAACTCTTCTATAAAGTCCACCGTAGCTTCAATACCCAATACGGAAGAATCGATACACAAGTGGTATGTTTCGGCAGCTCCCCATTTTTTGTAGCTGTAGTAGTTATAGTATTCGGCACGCTTCTTGTCCGCTTTGTTCATCATCTCCTCCGCTTCACGCTCAGTAATGGAATACATTCGGCAAATACGCTTGATGCGCTCCTCATTGGAGCAGGAAATGAAGACATTGACACAGCGTGGATGTTCTCGCAGGATGTAATCGGCACAACGCCCCACAAACAAGCAGGACTTCTCCTCCGCCAATCTGCGTATCACGTCACTCTGCACTTTGAACAGAGCATCATTACTCAAGCAATTCGTGGCTGGGATAGCCCCGTCACTGACAAAAGGGAAACGCATGCCGAAGAGCCCTCCAATAATACCTTGTGAAGCTTTCTCATCAGCTTTCTCAAAAAACTCACAACACAGTCCACTCTCTTCAGAAGCCAACCTAATCAGTTCCTTATCATAAAAGTCAATACCCAGACGGGCAGCCAGTTTCTCGCCTATCTCCCGTCCGCCACTGCCCAGTTGACGGCCTATATTGATTATAAAATTATTGCCCATACGCTTGTTCATCTATTGGTTTGCAGATAGCAAATATAAATATTCTTACGGAATATCTGCAGAAAGTAGGAAGAAAAATTCAAAGCCTCTCCCCCGACCCATCCCTACAAGGGAGAGGTTCTGAATTTGCGGAATTGACAAACCAACATCACCAATGCTATCAAACTTGCAAGCAAATCGGATACCGGCATGCTGTACCACACTCCTGCCACTCCGAAAAACTGCGGCAGGACAAGCAGGCAAGGAAGCAGGATCAGCATCTGCCGGGTGAGGGAAAGGAATATCGCTTTGCCTGCCATGCCTATGCTCTGGAAAAAGTTGGAAGTCACCATCTGGAAACCAATAATCGGGAAGAACATTACCGTAATACGCAGTCCCGTGACCGAAAGCTCTGTCAGTTCCGCATCCGATGTAAAGATGCCCACCACCAGGTCCGGCACCAGCATACCGACCAGAAAGCCGAAAGTGGTCACTGCCGTGGCATAGATTATCGTCAGTCTCAGCACCTTGTTCACCCGTCCGTACAGCTTCGCCCCAAAGTTATATCCGGCAATAGGCTGCATTCCCTGATTCAGCCCCATCACAATCATCACTACAATGAAAACCAGACGGTTCACGATGCCGAAAGCCCCGATAGCCAAGTCGCCGCCATACTTCTTCAACCCCTGATTGATAATGATAACGATGAAGCAGGCTGCCAGGTTCATCAGGAAAGGAGACATGCCGATAGCAAGCGAATCGAATACAATCTTACGTTTCAGACGGAATATCCCCCGGTGGAAATGCAACAGCTCGTCCTTATTGCTGAAAAGCTTGAACTGCCACGTCAAAGAGATGACTTGCGCCACAATGGTAGCGACGGCAGCGCCACGTATGCCCCAGCCGAAACCATAGATAAACACCGGGTCGAGTATGGTATTGATAACCACCGTGGCTATGGTGGCATACATCGCCTTCTGCGGATGCCCTGAAGAGCGTAGCACTGCATTCAGCCCCAGATAGAGGTGCGTAACGGCATTTCCCAAAAGGATAATCTGCATATAATCCCTGGCGTAGCCCACCGTCTGGTCACTGCCTCCGAAGAAATAGAGAATCGGGTCGAGAAAGAGCATGACAATGATGGTAAAGGCCACTCCCAGCACCATGTTCAGCACAAAGACATTGCCCAGCACACGCTGTGCCGTGTCATAATCCCTCTGCCCCAGCTTGACGGAAATCAGTGTAGAGGCTCCCACACCCACCAGCGAGCCGAACGCCGCAGCCAGATTCATCAACGGGAAAGTCAACGCCAATCCCGAAATAGCCATCGTCCCAACGCCGTGACCGATGAAGATACTGTCTACCATATTATATAAAGAGGATGCCGTCATTGCGATGATTGCCGGAACGGCATATTGCATCAAGAGTTTACCTATACTTTCCGTCCCCAACGCCGAGGGAGTCTTTTGTCCTGCCATATTATATACCTATTTCTTTTTAGCGGGTGCAAAGGTACTCTTTTTTTAAAACAGAACAGCAGAAAAAACACCTTAAACCTGCACACTATGCGGATGATTTATGCTATCTTTGCGATTCAATGATAAATCATAAGATATGATTACCATAATCATACCGTATGATTGATATAATCATACCGTATGATTGGCACATTCATACCGTATGAACCATGCCTGACCTACCGGTTGAGCCGGACACATAATAACAACAAGCCCCCATGGCATTCTATAAGAAAGTAAAACAGAAAGGCGACGACAAATGGCACCCAAGAGCCGTCACCAAAGGACATCCCTATACAACGGATGAAATAGCCCGATTATTGTCGGAAATGTCTACGGTAACCCCGGGAGATACTTATGCAGTATTAATGAACCTTGGTGAAGTGCTGGGCAAGCTGATGAGCTCGGGACACTCCGTAAAGCTAAAGGGCATCGGGACGTTCTACTACACCTGCCGTTCGGAAGGCACCGGGGTAGACACCCCAGAAGAAGTGAGTCCGGCGCAAATCACTGCGGTGCAGATACGCTTCATCCCCGAATACTACCGCGGGCAATGCGGACAAGTGACGGAACGCACCCTCCTCTCCCCGCATATCGAATGGGTAGATACCGAAGGAGAGGATTAATGTCACTCCCCGTTCCCTATATTTCAAGGAAAAAGGTTCGCTATCTGAAAAATGTTTCGTACTTTTGTACCCAAATTGAGTGAAATATAGCGAAATGAACGTATTAGAACTAAGTGAACAAGAAATCATTCGTCGCAACAGCATGAATGAACTTCGCGCGATGGGCATTGAGCCTTATCCCGCAGCAGAGTATGTAACAAATGCTTTCTCTACCGATATTAAAGCTGAATTCAACGACGATGCAGAGCCTCGCCAAGTGTCCGTTGCCGGACGTATCATGAGCCGCCGTATCATGGGTAAAGCATCTTTCATCGAATTGCAGGACTCCAAAGGACGCATCCAGGTATATATCACCCGCGATGACATCTGCCCGGACGAGGACAAGGAGATGTACAACACCGTGTTCAAACGTTTGCTCGATTTAGGCGACTTCATCGGTATCGAAGGATTCGTATTCCGTACCCAGATGGGCGAAATCAGCATCCATGCCAAGAAGCTGACCGTACTTGCAAAGAGCATCAAGCCCCTGCCTATCGTGAAATATAAGGATGGTGTGGCTTACGACTCTTTCGAGGACCCCGAACTGCGCTACCGTCAGCGTTATGTAGACCTTATCGTAAACGACGGCGTGAAAGAAAAATTCCTGAAGCGTGCCACCGTCATCAAGACCATGCGTGCCGTGCTGGATGAAGCCGGCTACACGGAAGTGGAGACGCCGATTCTTCAATCCATCCCCGGTGGAGCAAGCGCCCGTCCGTTCATCACCCACCATAACTCTCTGGATATGGACCTCTACCTGCGTATCGCCACCGAGCTTTACTTGAAGCGACTGATTGTGGGCGGATTCGAAGGTGTATATGAAATAGGCAAGAACTTCCGTAACGAGGGTATGGACAAGAACCATAACCCGGAATTCACTTGTATGGAGCTGTACGTGCAGTACAAGGACTACAACTGGATGATGAGCTTTACGGAGAAATTGCTGGAACGCATCTGTATCGCCGTAAACGGCTGTACAGAAACCGAGATAGACGGCAAGACCATCAGCTTCAAAGCTCCCTACCGCCGTCTGCCTATCCTGGAAGCCATCAAGGAAAAGACCGGATACGACCTCGAAGGAAAGAGCGAGGACGAAATCCGCCAGGTGTGCAAGGAACTGAATATGGAGATTGACGACACCATGGGCAAGGGTAAGCTGATTGATGAAATCTTCGGCGAATTCTGCGAAGGTACTTTCATACAGCCCACTTTCATCACCGATTATCCCGTAGAGATGAGCCCGCTGACCAAGATGCACCGCAGCAAGCCGGGACTGACCGAACGCTTCGAGCTGATGGTAAACGGCAAGGAACTTGCCAACGCTTACAGCGAGCTGAACGACCCGATAGACCAGGAAGAACGCTTCAAAGACCAACTCCGCTTGAGCGAAAAGGGAGACGACGAAGCGATGTTCATCGACCAGGACTTCCTGAAAGCATTGCAATACGGTATGCCTCCCACATCGGGCATCGGTATCGGCATCGACCGTCTGACCATGTTAATGACGGGCGAATCCTTTATCCAAGAAGTGCTTTTCTTCCCGCAGATGCGTCCGGAAAAGGTTATCCCCAAAGATGCTCCTGCACGATACACAGAGCTGGGCATCCCCGAAGACTGGGTGGCTGTAATCCAGAAAGCCGGCTACAACCTGGTGAGTGACATGAAAGATGTGAATCCGCAAAAACTCCACATGGACATCTGCGGTATCAACAAGAAATATAAATTGGAACTGGCAAACCCGACCGTAAACGAAGTTGCTGACTGGGTCGGAAGAATTAAGAATTAAAAATTAAAGAATTAAATAGGCAAGATTAAAGATAAGAGGAGGAGGAAGGTACTCCTTTCCCCTCTTTTAATTTTTAATTTTTAATTATTAATTTCGATATGAAACTACCCGGTAAGATAGCCATCATGGGCGGAGGAAGTTGGGCAACTGCCATTGCAAAAATGGTTCTGGCCCAAGCGGAGTCTATAAATTGGTACATGCGACGCGATGACCGTATTGCCGACTTCAAACGGCTTGGTCATAACCCTGCCTACTTGACGGGCGTCAAGTTTGATACCAAGCGTATCAACTTCAACTCCAACATCAATGATGTCGTGAAAGAATCTGATACGCTCATCTTCGTTACACCTTCCCCTTATCTGAAGGTTCACTTGAAGAAACTGAAGACTAAGATTAAGGATAAATTCATCATCACTGCCATTAAAGGTATTGTGCCCGATGACAACTTGATTGTCTCGGAATATTTCACTAAGGAATATGGCGTCCCAGCTGAGAATATTGCTGTATTGGCAGGTCCCTGCCATGCGGAAGAAGTGGCTCTGGAACGCCTTTCTTATTTGACCATTGCTTGTCCCGACACCGACAAGGCTTGCACCATTGCCCGCAAACTGGCCAGTTCATTCATCAAGACCTCTGTCAGTAATGACGTTGCCGGCATTGAATACAGTTCGGTGCTGAAGAATGTATATGCCATTGCAGCCGGTATCTGCAGCGGTCTGAAATATGGCGACAACTTTCAGGCTGTGCTCATGTCCAATGCCATACAGGAAATGAACAGATTCCTGCAAACGGTACATCCGCTGAACAGAAACGTAAGTGATTCCGTTTATTTAGGTGACCTGCTGGTGACGGGATATTCCAATTTCAGCCGCAACCGCACATTCGGTACGATGATTGGCAAGGGATACTCCGTAAAAAGCGCGCAGATTGAGATGGAAATGATTGCTGAAGGATATTACGGTACAAAATGTATCAAGGAAATCAACAAGCATTATCATGTCAACATGCCTATTGTAGATGCAGTATACAACATTCTGTATGAGCGTATCTCGCCGACGATTGAAATCAAGCTGCTTACCGATTCATTCCGGTAAGCGCGAAAAAAGATAAAACGAAATACTGAATTTAAAACCTAGAATATTATGATTAGTTTGAACATTGAAAAGACTCTTGGATTCATCTCCAAAGAAAACGTTTTCGCCTATGAAGCCCAAGTAAAGGCTGCACAGGAAGCATTAGAGAATGGTACCGGTAAGGGCAACGACTTCTTAGGCTGGCTGCACCTCCCCTCTTCCATCACTAAAGAGCACCTGGCCGACCTAAAGGCTACCGCACAGACGTTGCGTGACAACTGCGAGGTAGTAGTAGTTGCCGGTATTGGCGGAAGTTACCTCGGTGCACGTGCGGTGATAGAGGCTTTGTCAAACAGCTTCACTTGGTTGCAAGACAAGAAAACGGCTCCGGTCATTCTGTATGCAGGACACAATATCGGTGAAGATTATCTATATGAACTCACCGAATACTTGAAAGACAAGAAATTCGGTGTTATCAACATCTCCAAATCCGGTACTACCACTGAAACGGCCTTGGCGTTCCGTCTGTTGAAAAAGCAATGCGAAGACCAACGCGGCAAGGATATGGCAAAGAAGGTTATCGTTGCCATCACCGATGCCAAAAAGGGCGCTGCCCGCGTAACGGCCGACAACGAAGGCTACAAATCCTTCATCATCCCCGATAACGTGGGCGGACGTTTCTCCGTACTGACTCCGGTAGGCTTGCTGCCCATCGCAATAGCAGGTTTCGACATTGAGAAACTGGTTGCAGGTGCAGTTGCCATGGAAAAGGCTTGTGGAAAAGATGTTCCGTTTGCAGAAAATCCTGCTGCCATCTATGCAGCTACGCGTAACGAGCTCTACAAGAACGGTAAGAAAATTGAAATCCTCGTAAACTACAATCCCAAACTGCACTACGTAAGCGAATGGTGGAAGCAGCTTTATGGTGAATCCGAAGGTAAGGAAAACAAGGGTATCTTCCCTGCTGCCGTAGATTTCTCCACCGACCTGCACTCCATGGGACAATGGATTCAGGAAGGCGAACGTACCATCTACGAAACTGTCATCTCCGTGGAGAAGACACAGTACTCCCTGCAAGTACCTTCGGACGAAGCCAACCTCGACGGACTGAACTTCCTGGCAGGCAAGCACGTGGACGAAGTGAACAAGATGGCTGAATTGGGCACACAGCTTGCCCACGTTGACGGCGGCGTACCCAACATGCGCATCGTTATCCCTGCACTGAATGAAGAAAGCATCGGAGGTCTGCTCTACTTCTTCGAAATAGCTTGCGGTATCAGCGGTTATATTTTGGGAGTCAATCCGTTCAACCAACCGGGTGTGGAAGCATACAAGAAGAATATGTTTGCATTGCTGAACAAGCCCGGCTACGAAGAAGAGTCCAAAGCTATCCAGGCAAGACTTTGATAAATTAAGAATTGAGAGTTGAGAATTGAGAAATGGCTGCACAACAAGTGCGAAGAGAACCGTTCCCCGATTCTCAACTCTCTATTTATCTACCCCGCATTTTTAAATTCTCAATCCCCAATCTACCAAGTGTTCGAAAACTCTATCGCCCGTTATCTGGAAAAGCACGGGCACCCCTACATCCAACTGAAAGCCGTTCTTTTTGACATGGACGGTGTGTTATTCAACTCCATGCCCTACCATGCCGATGCCTGGCATAAAGTAATGGAACGTCATGGCCTGCACTTGAGCCGTGAAGAGGCATACATGCACGAGGGACGTACCGGAGCCTCCACCATCAACATCGTTTATCAACGCCAGTATGGCAAGGATGCCACTCCCGAGATGATAGAAAGCATCTATGCAGAGAAAAGCGCCGAATTCAGTACCCACCCGGAACCGGAACGTATGCCGGGTGCTTGGGAAGTGCTGCAAAAGGTAAAAGCGGCAGGACTTATTCCGGTACTTGTCACCGGTTCGGGCCAACACTCCCTGCTGATCCAACCCCCCCCGGCTAACCCGCCTTGCCCACAACTTCCCTGGTATGTTTCAGCGCGACCACATGGTGACCGCCTTTGATGTGAAATACGGAAAGCCTCATCCTGAGCCTTATCTAATGGGACTGGAAAAAGCCGGAGTACAAGCCAACGAAGCTATAGTTGTAGAAAATGCACCTATCGGAGTACAAGCCGGAACAGCAGCCGGCATATTCACTGTGGCAGTCAATACCGGTCCGCTGGACAGGCAGGTATTACTGGATGCCGGAGCAGATTTATTGTTTCCGTCCATGCAGGCGCTTTGTGACGACTGGGAAAGGTTGCAAACCGCATTAGATGCCAGTAATAGCCTTCGCCACAAAGATTGACGGCGACCCAAACAATAACAGTTGATTCGAGTTTATATAACAAAGTACTACTGCATACTTTATCGGTATACAGTAGTACTTTACTGATTTTTATAGTTTAATCAATATCTAGCATGCTGCCGTATCGCTCTAAATATCATCACTTTATGTACAGAAGGCATCTATTGTCTTTCTTCTTAAAGCGCTCCAATCTACCCATTTTCTCCTTCTCGGTTTCTTTAATAGGGAACGTTATTCTACAGGTATCTTTATCATAATCGTACAATTCTCTGGCAGGAACTACATAAACAGATTCCGGACTGTCACCACACCATCCAAAGCCAAAAACATAAAACAAGTTTTTTACCGGACGGCTCAACAAATTAGAATTCATATACCTCTCGTACTTTTCAATGTCTTTTATATCGAGATAAAAACCTATCTTACTTCGCCATTTACATTCTACAGCTATAATATCTCCAACTTCATGAATGGTACTCGTTGTGGTAACACACTCCATCAACAAATCCGGAGATGATGAAGACAGAGGCCTATAACCCTCAATGTATTTATCACCTCTCCAATCTAAAAGCCGCCAAAATATTTTCTTATCACATAGATCCGAATAACCATCTTTACTAATATTGGAGTTCTTCACAACCCACTCCT
>ERZ780012.504-NODE-504-length-14417-cov-4.29578_pt1 | contig 14417 bp, 15 predicted proteins | sample MGYA00511869_ERZ780012 | MGnify/ENA primary metagenome ERZ780012 (study PRJEB29588, sample SAMEA2161608) | human gut metagenome | biome: human gut; feature: human-associated habitat; material: faeces | place: Denmark | collected 2008/2010 ... | reverse complement strand
AAAAGAAAAAGGCCCGGACGGCCGCCAAACAGCTGCTGTACAGCGCGCTCATCCTCGGCCTGCTGCTCGCCGGGATCGCGCTCTCCGCACGGCGGCCTCTGCTGCGCCTGCTTTTCGGCGCAATCGAGCCGGAGGTCATGGACAATGCCGTCACCTACCTTCTTCTGACATCGCTGTCGTTTCCGTTCCTTGCGATCTATAACGCCTGCGCTGCGCTCTACCGTTCCATGGGCAACAGCCGCATTTCCATGTTCACGGCCATACTGATGAACATCATCAACATCGGCGGCAATGCATTTCTTGTCTACGTCTGCGGCTGGGGCGCTGCGGGCGTCGGGACTGCGACGCTGATCTCCCGCGCGGTCTCAGCGATCGTCATTCTGCGTCTGATCGGCAACCACCACAACGTGGTCTATGTAGCCGATCTGCAAAAGGTACATTTTGAATGGCCCATGATCCGCAGCATTCTGCGTATCGGCATTCCGAGCGGCGTTGAAAACAGTCTGTTCAACATCGGCAAACTCATCGTGCAGGGGTTCCTTGCGGGGCTCGGCACGGCCGCCATCGCCGCAAACGCGATTTCCGGCAGTATCGCCAACTTTCTCCTTGTGCCGGGCGGCGCCATCTCCCTCGGCCTCATTACCGTCGTTGGGCAATGTATCGGTGCTGGCGAATACGATCAGGCGCGTTACTATGTGCGGCGTCTCATGCTCTTTGTTTATGCCTGCAACATCGTTCTCAATGCAACGCTGCTGCTGATCCTGCGTCCTCTGGTCGGCCTGTTTGCGCTTTCGGATGCGGCAAAAGCCATCGTATTCCAGCTTCTGCCCGTCTACGCGGCTTTTCAGGTCACACTATGGCCGCTCGCCTTCCCGTTTCCCAACGTTTTGCGCGCCGCGGGCGACACCCGCTATACGATGATCGTTTCGATGATCTCCATGTGGACGCTCCGAGTCGGTCTTTGCTATGTGTTTGTCAATCTGCTGCACCTCGGCGTCCCCGGCATCTGGTACGCCATGTACTGCGACTGGGTCGGACGGAGCGTCTGTTTCCTGCTCCGCTACCGCAGCGGAAAATGGCGCGAAAAACGCGTGATCCAATGACCCTCGAACAAGCGTCCATACTTCAGGAGGTTTCCCTTTGCAATATCGTCTCGGCATTGATCTCGGCGGCACGACCTTCAAGGTCGGCCTTGTCGATCCAACATTTCAAATCACCGCACACAAGAGTGCAAAAACCGATCCGCACGCAAGAAGCGCCGCCGCTCTGATCGCGGACATTGCTTCTGTTTCGCGTGCGCTGCTTTCCGAAGCCGGGCTTTCTCCCGCAGCGCTGCGGACTGTGGGCATCGGCACGCCCGGCCGCGTCAATCCGAAAACCGGCGAAGTGTTTGCGGCCTCGAATTTGGGCTGGTCGCACGTTCCCTTGCAGCAAACGCTTTCGGCGCAGCTCGGCGTTCCTGTTCATATCGGCAGCGACGCCTCCTGCGCGCTCCTCGGCGAGGTCGCAGCGGGCGCTGCAAAAGGCGCGGACAACGTGCTTCTCATCACGCTCGGGACCGGCGTCGGCAGCGCTTTTCTCATGGATGGCAGGCTGTTCACGGGAAAAAACGGTCTCGGCACCGAGCTTGGCCATACGCTTCTGGAATACGCCGGCCTTTCATGCAGCTGTGGTAATCGGGGATGTTATGAGGTCTACGCTTCTGTTTCCGCCCTGATCCGGATTACGCAGGAAGCGATGGCCGCCGCTCCGGATTCTCTCATGCATGCATATGCCGTCAAAAACGGCGGCTGCGTCGACGGCCGGACCGCTTTCGACTGTTCGAGGCAAGGCGACGGCGCCGCGCTCTCCGTTGTCGACCGTTACACCTCCTATGTGGCCGCCGGGCTCGGCAGCTTTCTCAATACAAACGTATTCCGCCCCGACCTGATTCTCATCGGCGGTGGCATCAGCCGCGAGGGCGAATACCTGATCGGACCGATCCGCGAAAAACTGCCCAGGCATACCTTTGCCGGCGAGGTCGCTCCTCTGCCGGCGCTTGCCGCCGCGGCGCTCGGCAACGATGCGGGCATCATCGGTGCGGCCTGCCTCGACTGAGCGCGGTCGATGCTTTCTTGCGGCTGGCTCTTTCGGGACGTCGTTTGCTATTTTGCCATTCGGTATTCAGCATTTGAACATATTGGTCTTCGGGAAACGCCCGCTTTCCACCCATCCGAACTTGTCGACAGAAAAGCGGGTGGTTCTCATGCGAACCGCCCGCTTTGTGCTGTGCGTTCTTACGGCCGTAACCCCATGCCGCCTTCCAGTGTGATGGTCTCCCCGCTCATATACTTGAAATCCGGCGATGCAAGCTGTACGCAAGCGCGGCCGATCTCCTTTTCAACATCCCCGAAATGCCCCATCGGCGGCATTTTCACGTTTGCCTTGAATGCCTCCGGGTACGCCTGTTGGAACTTCTCAAGCTGCGCGATCCAGGCGAGCGGGCATACGATATGCACATTGATGCCGTCCTGTCCCCATTCCGTTGCGGCAACGCGCGTCAAGCCGCGGATCCCCTCCTTGGCCGCCGCGTATGCACACTGGTCGTAATTGCCGAACAGCCCGGCGCCGGATGCAAAGTTGATCATGAACCCCCGCGTTTCCTTGAGATACGGATAACAAGCTTTCATGTAATAAAACGTTGCATAAAGCCCCGAGTACACGGCAAGATCGAATTGTTCCGTCGTATGTTCCGCAAGCGTCACGCCCGATGCGGACGCTTGTGCGTTGCTGATCAGCACATCAATACGGCCGAACGCGTCCACGCCTGCCGTACCACATTTTCGACGACTGTTTCATTGTCCGCGCCCGCGCTGACGTCCGCCTGCACGGCAGGCACCCGCACGCCGTACAGCCGCTCCAATTCATCCTTCGCATCTGTCAGCTTTTGAACATTGCGTCCGGTCAGCACCAGGTTTGCGCCTTTTTTTTGCAAACGCAGTCGCAATACCGTAGCCGATCAATCCACGCGTTCCCTCATCCAGTGTCGCTCCCCCGCCGCCGGTAACAATGGCGGTTCTTCCAGTCAAATCACCCATATGGTGTTCCCCCCTCTATTTCTGTCTGTCGTTATATTTTTCCGTTAAACGCTGCCGGTCGTCAGGCCGCAGGCACATGAAACCGCCGCGTCATCCGCGTTGTTTTGCTCTCCGCGATAGCCCGGGACGATCTGCGCGAGCGCATCCATAGCGCCCGCATCATTGTGTGCCGCCGCCGCTCTGAGGGCGATCAGCCGTCGTTCAAACGCCGCTTCGTTCTGCAGCGTGACCGGGGCGATCATGATCCGCTCATGCGCCGTACGTCCCATGCAGCTGCGTTCATTCTCTGTAAACAATTCTTCATTCAGCTTCTCTCCGGGCCGCAGTCCTGTATACACAACGTCCATATTTACGCCGGGCTCATAGCCGTAGAACCGGATCAGTCGTCTTGCCAAGTCGTCGATCCGCACAGGCTCTCCCATGTCGAGCACACAAATCGAGCCCGTTCTTGCAAGACTGCCCGCCTGCAAAACAAGTTGTGCCGCTTCCGGGATGGTCATAAAGTATCGAAGCACATCCGGATGCGTGACCGTTACGGGGCCGCCGTTTCGTATCTGTCGTTCAAACAACGGGATTACGCTGCCATGGGAACCCAAAACGTTGCCGAAGCGTACGGCCATGCACTTCATTTCCGTCTTTTTTGCATAATACTGGATGAGCATTTCCGCGACCCGCTTTGTGGCGCCCATGACGTTTGCCGGATTTACCGCTTTGTCCGTTGAAAGCAGCACAAACCGCTCCGCGTGATACCTGCTTGCAGTCTCCAGCGTATTGAGCGTGCCGAAAACATTGTTCTTGATCGCTTCCGCAGGACTGTCTTCCATGAGCGGGACGTGCTTGTGCGCCGCGGCGTGGAAAACGACCTCCGGCCGATATTGCGCGAATACTTCTTCCAGACGTTCCACGTCCCGCACGGAACCGATCGAGACGTGAACCGGGCACTCCTTCCCGTAGCGCTGCCGCAGCTCGCATAAAAGCTCATATGCGCAATTCTCGTATATGTCAAACAGGATGAGCGCCCGCGGTGAAAAGCGCATGATCTGGCGGCACAATTCCGCTCCGATCGAGCCTCCGCCGCCGGTCACGAGCACTCGTTTGCCCGCAAGATACTCGGAGATGCCCTCTGTATCCAGCGTGACCTCGTCGCGCGAAAGAAAATCCGATATGTTCAACTCGCGCACAAACATTCCGGGATGCGTCTTTGCGTTCTCGGGCGTTTGCATCTGCATCAGGATCCGAACGCGGCAAGGCGTTTCCTTGCACTTCTCCGCCAACGCGTTCAAGGCGCTCCCGCGCAAATCAGGTGCGGCGATGACGATCTCCTGAATATCATATTTTACGGAAAGCTTTGGAATGTCGCCGGTCGTGCCGCGAACGGCAACCCCATGAATGCGCTGCTTCTGCTTTTGCGGATCGTCGTCCACAAACAGGATCGGACGGCCGAGCGACGGGTCGCTGCCGCACATGTTCAGCAGATATGCTCCCGCGTCTCCTGCGCCGACGATCATCAGACGCGGCCCCGGCTTCATTTTTCCCCGTGCAGAGCGATCTTTCAGCCAGGCAGCGTTTGCAACGATCCTCCAAAGCAGGCGGGAACCGCCGATGAGAACGATTGCGATCGGCGCCTGCATGACAAGCATTCCGCGAGAAACACTCCAGGCGAACGCCATATCCATTGCGATCAAAACAAGACATGCCGCACCGCACAGCCCGCCGAGCCGAATCACCTCGCCGCTGCCGGCATAATTCCAGAGGATCTCGTAAACGCCGCCGACCCAAAAGGCGGCAAGATATACTCCCACGATATAAAACAGGCGCGAAAACGTGTAGGAAGCATTGAGCGTTTGATCGGCTCCGGATTCAAAGCGCATCAAGAACGCAAGGCAAAGCGCGGCGCAGAGCAGTATCGCATCCGATACCGGAAGAAGAAGCTTGCGAACCCAATTTGACACTCGATTCCATTTCATAGTAAAGTGATTATATCCCTATTTCCCGCTGATTTCAAGCATCCCCCCCTTCCTGCGGTATGTTTCGCGGTCGCCGCATTTCTTTACAAAAAGGCGCGGAAGCGCTGCGCAGGGCATGTCGCCGCATACCGCAGCGCCGAACGCAATTCGAACGCGTTTTCACGTGACCGTCTCTCTTTGGGCCGCTGTTTTCTCTTGAAATCCATATTTGACGCGTCGTGCTTTCCCGCTCACTGCCCAAAAAGAGACATAATCGTACAGTATCCTGCATTTTTGTGTCAGCCCGCGTGCATTCCATGCTATATAATTTAGGTATATTTCACATAGAATTATATTGATACTACACGGCTTACATAATCAAACTTACGGAGACGAGTATCCCTATGTTTCAAATTGCAATTTGCGACGACATTCCGGAGCATGCCGCACAGCTGCGCCACTTCATTCTGGAAAGCCACGCTGTCGACCCGTGCGTTGTGGAATGCTTTTCGTCTGCCGCCGCTTTGGAACAGCGTGTACTCTCGTCGTACAGTTTCGACATTGCGTTCCTCGACATAGAGATCGGTATGGAAAGCGGCATTGCCCTGGCGCAAAGTCTCAACCGCATCTCACCCACGACGCAGATCGTTTTTGTTTCCGCTTATCTCTCACACGCCGTCGATATTTCCGATGCGGATCATGTGTACTTTCTCACAAAACCGATCGACAGGAGCCGGTTGCTGCTTGCGCTGGACAAGGCGAAAACGCGCGTGCGCAACAGTCGGGAAAGCAGCATCCTCCTGCCCGTACGCTGCAATGCAACCGTCGTTCTTGCCCTGTCGCAGATCCTGTATTTTGAGCGGATGCGCCGTACAACGATCGCCAACTGCATTGGCGTGCGTCACGAAACCGCGCTCAAGCTGGCGGCGCTTGAAGAGATCCTGCCCGCAGAGCTGTTTTCACGCCCCCATAACAGTTATCTGGTCAATCTTGCGCACGTCAGAAAGATCGAACGGTTCTGTCTGCATTTGGAAAGCGGCGAGATCCTGCCCATCAGCAATCGGCACCGATCCGTTTTCCGCGACGATCTCACGAACTATATCCAGGGTTGAGTCGTGCCGGCGAAACGCGGCAAAATTAAAACGCCTGCATCGGAACCGTGTTCAAGATGCAGACGTTTTCTGTTTTTGGGGGACGAACGACTTCACGTCATTTCAGAATGCGTTTCAGAGCTGCGGTATCCAGCAGATTGACCGTCTGGAACGCCCCTCGGTAAAACACCGCCCAGTTATTGAATACGCAGGGCAAAGCCTTCGCCTTCTCCAGCGTATCCACCAGCCGAAACTCGACCGGGACGCCATTGTCCTTACAGTAGGTCTCGATCTGCGAGATGCTCTGTGTGGCGTACGGACATTGCGGATCATAATGGACGACCAGTCCCTGCTCGTCGATCCGCATGGTTTTGGCGTTTTCTGTAAAATGCGGTTTGGTGCCGTCAAAGGACAGTGCGAGCAGCGCGTACCCGTTTTCGGTCGTATCGACCGTTTCAAATCCCCGTTCTTTCAAAAACGCCTGATCCGTCAGCCACGCTTTCTGTTTTTCCGCGCCCAGCACGCAGACGCCGGATCTTCCCTTGGCTTTTGCATCCGCGATGCAATCGTTCAGCAGGGCGTTTCCATAGCCCTTCCCCCGGTACTCGCCGAGTGTCCACAGGCAATAGATATAAAAAAATTATCTCCCTCAACGGGGACCCAGGCTGATTCCAGCGGCGCGTATTCGATAAAGACCGTCGCCTTGGCGTCAAGCTTGCGAAACACATGTCCCTCCGGCAGCCGCGCCGCCAGCCATGCGCGCTTCGCCTCCACGCCCGGATGCGGCTTTTTTGTGCGGATGATGCAGCACAAATGCTCTGTTTTCAAGTTTTCCGCAGTCAGCGTGACGAATGTTCCGTCCATTGTATGCGAACGCCTCCGTTCCTCGTGCTCTTACCGATTTCATTATAAGGAACTTCGCCTCCGTTTACAAGCGTAAAGCGCGGCGGCAAAAACGCCGGCCTGCCTGTTTGGGCAAGCCGGCGCTGAAGAGAACGGCAGCTATGACCGTTTTTTTCCTTCGGAAGCGGGCGCGGTTACTTTTTTGTTTTTGACCGTGACAGGAGCGAAAACAAATACCCAAATGCGATCGCGGCCGCAACGCCGCCCGCCGTCGCCGTGATCCCGCCCGTAAACGCACCGATCACACCGTTCTGCCGCGCGGCACGAATCGCGCCTTTGGCAAGCGAATACCCAAATCCCGTCAGCGGGACCGATGCGCCTGCACCCGCGAAGTCCACCAGCGGCGCATACAAGCCGAGCGCGCCCAGCAGAACGCCGAGCGTTACGAACAGCACCAGGATCCTTGCCGGGGTCAGCCGTGTCAGGCTGATCAGCAGCTGTCCCACGACGCAGATCAGCCCGCCGACCGCAAACGCTTTCAAATACAGCATCCAATCCATGATCATCCCTCCTGCTCCAGCTCGACCGCATGGGCAATGCCCGGTATACTCTCACCCTGCATGGTCGCAGAGAGAGAGAGCAGCGCACCCGTTGCAAGGAACAGCATCCGCCGCACTGTGCCGTGTTCCATGCGATCCAGCAATTCCGCGGCAAGCGTGACCGCAGAACAGCCGCAACCGCTGCCGCCGCAATGGTATTTTTCCTCCGGCGGGTAGATCATGCAGCCGCAGTCCAGATGCCGTCCCGACAGATCCGCGCCGCGCTCCCTGCAAAGGGAAAACAGCATCTCGCTGCCGAAACGTCCCAGGTCACCCGTCACGATCATGTCATAATCCGCGGCCTCCCTGTTCATGTCTTTCAGATGCGTCAGGATGGTATCGCAGGCCGCCGGCGCCATCGCCGCGCCCATATTCGACGCGTCCGTGATCCCAAGATCCACCACGCGCCCGATCGTTGCAGCGCGGATCCGGATCCTGCGAAAGACGTCCTGCTCCGAAGCGGACGACGAAAGCAGCACGCAGCCCGCGCCCGTCACCGTGCGCTGCGCGGTCTCCGGCACGGTCGTCCCCATCTCCAGCGGATATCGGTACTGCCGCTCCGCCGTTGAAAAATGGCTCGATGCAACGCACGCCACGCGCTCTGCAAACCCGCCCTCCACAAGCACGCTGCCGAGCAGCAGTGATTCCGCCATGGTCGAACAGGCGCCGTACAGGCCGAGAAACGGCGTGTTGAGCTGCCGCGCAGCATAGTTCGCGGTAATGATCTGGTTCAAAAGGTCTCCGCCCAACAGGCAGTCCAGTTCTTCCGGCGTGCGGCCGTTCTTTTTGAGTGCAAGCCGCACCGCTTCTTCAAACATTCGGCACTCGGCCCGTTCAAAGCTGTCCTCGCCCCAGGTATCGTCCTGCAGCACATAGTCGAACCGCTCGCCCAGCGGCCCCCTGCCCTCCGTTTCGCTCACGATGGAGGCGGCGGCCGTGACCCGCGGCGCATCCGGGAACAGCAGCGTCCGTTTTCCTCTGTGATTCTTCATGCAATGCACCCCGGAAAGATGAGTGCTAACAATCCGGCAAGGATCGAGGCGCTGACGCCGTAGACCAGCACAGGGCCCGCGATGTTGAACATCTTTGCCGCGACCCCCATGACATAGCCTTCTGCTTGTGTCAAGATAGGGACGAGGGAAATTTTTGCCCTATTTTACTGAGTTTTTGGCTCCTCAAATTTCTAAAAAAAATCGGCTTTTTTCGCAAAACTGCTGTGATAATAGGGATAATTGCTGTGATAATAGGGATTTGGGCAGACAAGAACATCCCTGTTCGAGAGCAATTTGGGGACATCCTTGCTAAACAGCATTGTGCTTCATGGGATGTGAAATGCTCTCTGGCAAAAGGAGCCTTTCAAATGCATCTACGTTGCGAAACTCAATTTCGACCCTCCCGTTCTCAAAAACACGCACCTGATCCACAAGCCGGGCAATCACTTCCGGACGATATTCTGACAGAGCCAGAATATCCTTTACGCTCTGCGTGGTGTTGCAGGCTGCGTCATACCGTTTGTTCCAATCCTCCAGTTCCTTCCTCAGATCCTTGATTTGGATCTGCAATCGTTCACATTCCATCTGATTCGTTTGCTGGATCTCTTTGAACCGGTCTTTGGTGTATTTGCCTGCACGGTACTCCTCATATAGAAATCCCTTTGTGCTGTTGATGTGCCCCAACCTCATATCAGCAATGCGGATCTGGCTCTTTATCTGCTCACGCTTGGAGCTGCCCAGATTTTTGATATAATCTGATTTTGAAAGCAGCAATTTGGCATGCAGCTTTACCACCTGCAGCGCATTAGACTGCAATTCGTCTACATTCTCATGCAAGGATTCACACCCGGGACTATGCTCAAAACGCGCCCGCACACAGAACAGATGAACCTGTTTCCCGTGAGAGCGCTGCAGTTTTCGGCCGCAGTACCCACAGACGAACAGATTTTGTGAACGGTTTCCGGCAGTGTTGTTATTTACAGTCCGTATCCGCGATTTCAGCGCACTGATCGCCTGCTGATAGGTTTCAGGCGAAATGATAGCCTCATGCGTTCCCTCAACAACGACCCAATCCTCTCTCGGGAGGCTTCGCATTTTATTCGAGCGGATACCCACAGTTTCTCTGGTTCCGCTTATCATCTTCCCGGTATATCTTTCATCGTTCAGAATCTTTCGAACCGTTCCGCCAAGCCACAGCGGTTCGCTTTCAAGAACCCGCCCATTGTAGCGCTCTCCGTTCTGCCTTTTATGCTCCGCCGGGGATGGTATCTTTCGTGCATTGAGACGTTTAGCAATTTCCATCGTACTCAAACCTTCAATGCACCATTCAAAGATTCTTTCTATCGTTGTACGGACATCTTCATCCACTAAAAGCTTGTGCTTGTCCGATGGATCCAACCGATAGCCATAGAAGGCTTGACCACCCCAGTACAAGCCTCTACGGTTGCGGGTTTTTACGGCGCTTCGGATTTTCAGGGAAAGATCCTTGCTGTACATCCCATTTACAAGGTTTCTCAGTGCAAGTTCCATGCCTCCGGTCGTTCCGATGTAATCATTGCTGTCAAAGGCATCGCCGACGGAAATAAACCTCGTGCCAAAGAGCGGAAGAATCAATTCGAGGTACGCTCCTACCTCCAAATACTCACGGCCGAAGCGGGATAGATCCTTCACAATAATGCAATGGAGATCTCCTCTGCGAACCAGTTCCATCATGCGCTTGAAATTCGGTCGCTCAAAGCTGGTTCCGCTATAACCGTCATCACAGAATTCCGTAATGCGATAAGAGAGCAGATCATGAGTCTGCTCGATATAGCTTTGAAGGATCTTCCGCTGATTGGCAACACTGTTGCTCTCACTCTTATCCGTTGATGAGCGAAGATCTCCGTCTTCGACAGAAAGGCGAATATACATGGCAAGCGTCTTTTCAGGCATAGCGCTGTGACTCCTTCTGCCAAAGAGCCGCATGGAGGAGAAGCTCTTCCATTTCGTCCCGATACTTCAGCTTCACTTCATAGTGACCGTCGTTGAACAGTACTACCTCGTCAATTAGGGCGTCCACCATTGCAGCGTCCAGCTCTGTGCGATTGCCATACTCTTTGATGAGCTCCGTCCAGTAGGTGCTCCCTTTATACTCGGGAGAATACTTCTGCGCCTCTTTTTCAAGCTCATGGGCAAAAATCCTAAGCTCATCCGCCTTGGTTGCGCACGCATTCGCTTCAGCGATATATTCCTGCTCGGAAAGGATGCCTTCTTTGAAACTCCTGTAGAGCGTGGCTTTCCGCTCGCCGTACAGGTCTATCCTTGCCATAACACTACGAAGCTGCTCTTGAAAAATTCTATATCGGCTTTTATTTTTCTCTCGTTGATTTAAGGATGCAACGATTGCCTGTGCATCGGTAAACAGCTGCATTTGAACTTTTATCAAGCGTAGAACGGACGATTCCAGTTCTTCTTTCTTCACCGCCTTTTTGGGGCAGTAGGACGAATTGTAGTTTTCATGCAGAGTACAGTAATACCACCATGTCGTCTTTCCATTGTTCTTCTTGGCACGCAGAAACATTGCCTTCCCGCATTCCCCGCAGCGCAGGTGTCCCTTAAAAATGCTCGCCTGCTTGCTTTTACAGTTGTACTTTGTCGCTGCTCCTGCCGTGTGCTTTAGGTCATCGAAATATTTTTGCACGCAATCAAAGAGCCCTTCCGAAACGATTGGCTCGTGAGTGCCCTTTGTAATGATCCAATCTTCTTTGGGGACTGCCTTGCTTTTCTTCTCCCCCGAGCTATAGAAGTTTGAGCGGTATTTCCCGCCGATTGTCCATCCGAGATATGTCCTGTCAATCAGGATTTTTCTCACGGTCTGTTGATACCAGAGAGAATTCTTGAATTTATCACTCTTTACCAGACCGAGGTTGAAATTATGACGACCGGGGGAAGGAATTCCTCTATCATTCATTGTGACGGCTGCATAATGCAAAGTGTAGCCCTCGGCAACCATCTCAAACAGCTCCCTTACGATGGGCGCTGCTTCAGGGTCTATGACAAGATGGTGTTTATCCATCGGATCCCTTAAATACCCATACGGCGCCTTGCTGCCCACGTATTTCCCCTGCTTCTGCATGGATTCCATCACGGCGCATATCTTCTTTGACACATCTTTTGCGTAACGTTCATTTAGAAGGTTCTTTATCTGCACAGAAATATCTGCCTGCTTATATAGTGAATCGAATCTATCCGTAATAGAAATGAAGCGCACATTCAGATACGGGAATACCATCTCAATAAACTCGCCGGACTCAAGATGATTTCGGCCAAGGCGCGACAGGTCTTTTACAATGACGCAATTTACTTTCCCGTCCCGGATATCGTTCATCATGCGGGAAAACTCCGGCCGTTGAAAATCCGTCCCGGATACATCGTCATCGCAATACACATCAAATACGCTGATATCCGGATCCTCGCCTGCAAAATCCCGAAGAAGCTGAATTTGGTTGCCAATGGTGTCAGCTTCTCTTTTTCGTTCATCTTCAACCGAGATACGGGCATACAAAGCCGCAGAATATTCCGACTTTGGTGTAGGGGGTGATTTCACCGGAGCCACTATGTTTTTTCTGCTCGTTCTTGCCATTTCAAACCACCGCCTTATCGCTATCCGCAACATTGCTGCAGCTTTCCTGAACCTGTGCCAACATCTCGGCATAGTCCTGCGCATGCGCAAACTCAATCTCCAAGGTCTTGTCTTCATACACGCGGATCTGTTCCATACATTCAACAGCAACAGCTCTTGTAAGCGATGGAATATTTTGATGGGCAATCAGGTCTTGGACCCATTGGCTCCGTCGGCCCGATTTGTCAAGTTCCAAATTGAGTTCACGCTGAACCTGTTCTTTCGCGATCAGCGCATCCGTGATTTTAGAATCGTACTGTGCCCGTATTTCAAGAAAATCCTCTTTCGGGATAATATCCTCCTTGAAGTCTTCATATAAAGAAGCCTTCAGCTTCCTGTACTTTATTTCTTCCATCTCAGCTTTTTCCATTCGCTCTTGAGCTTTGCGTGCGCGGATCTGCTGAAGCGGCGCGTCCTGGATCGCCTTTAAGCACTCATCCATCTGAACAACCATGGAGATATGCTTCTGCAGCAACGCAAGCACCGCATCCAGAAGCTGCTGTTCCGGAATCGCATGACTTGTGCAAGCTCCACTGTTTTTATAAGCGCTGCAAGCATAGCATATTTGCTTGTTCGCCGCGGAAGCGGTAATCGTCCGGCGAACCATGGGGCTTCCGCAATCTGCGCAGAAAAGCATCCCTGCAAGGGGAAACACAACGTTTTTCCCGGGAGAGACACGCGTATCCATCTTCAGCAAGCGTTGAACAAGGTCAAACGTTTTCTCACTGACAATTGCCTCAAACGCTTGCTCAACCACGACCCATTTCTCCGGCGGGTTTACAACCACTGTTTTGATTTTGTAATTCGGCCTTGTGCGAACGCCCTGTATCATCGTCCCTGTATACACACGGTTTGACAATATGCGCCCTACGCCGACAGCGGTCCATTCGACTTTTGCATGCTTCTGAAAGCTGCACTTGAGCCTGCTTCCCATGCTTCTCTTATATTCCAGCGGTGCCAGAATTCTTTGCTCTGTCAGGCGTTTAGCGATTGCCGCTTGGCTCATCCCTTCAATTTTCCAGCGAAAAATATCCTGAATGATGCCTGCTGCATAGGGATCGACTTCTAATTTGGTATGGTCATCTTCGGATTTCATATAACCATAGGGGGCAAAGGCGCCGAGATATTCTCCGTTTTTACGCCGAACCTGAAATTGACTCCGAATTTTCATGGAAATATCGCGGCAATAGTTGTCGTTCATCAGGTTTTTTAGCGTGATGCTGAAATCATCTGCGTAATCGCGCGTCACCGTGTCAATGTTGTCGTTGATCGCTATCAAGCGTACGCCGTAAAAAGGAAAAAGACGGTCGATATACTTTCCGGCATTGATGTACTCTCGGCCGAAGCGGGACAAATCCTTCACAACGACGCAATTGACCGTCCCAGCCTTGATGTCATTCATCATAAGCTGGAACGCAGGTCGGTCATAGTTCGTCCCAGTATATCCATCGTCTATACGAACGGATACAATATTTATTTCGGGTTGATCCTGTAAATAATCGAGAATGAGCTGTTTCTGATTGGTAATGCTGTTGCTTTCGTTTTTTCTTCCGTCAGAAGCATCTTCGTCTTCTTTGGAGAGGCGTACATATATAGCGGCGTTATAGTTCGTAAGCTCTGACATAATCTCACTCCTTTGATATACTTGTCAGGTTCACCGACAATTATCTCCGGATGAGTATCAGACTGAATCCTTGCTTATTTTAACATGTCGCAGCTGATAAGTCTACCGGTTTTGCCGAAAACCATATCTTTCCAGACCTCACACCGTTTGCAGCATATCGATCATATTCTGCTGAAACGACGGTCCGTTTTCCTTGTACACAACCTTTATCACAACATCCCCTATCCGAAAGCAGTAGGGATTCTGTATTTGACGCATGAATTCAGCTACTCGCTCCGGAACAGGTTTTGTTTCATCAATCGTAACCTGATTCAGGTCGATCAAGTCGTTTTTATCTACGGAACGGACATCCACGGCTCGAAGCTGTTCCAACCTTTCGTTTATCCTTAAACTATCCACAACAGGAACTCCTTTCCTAAACTCTAACTCCATTTTGACCAATTGAATAGGTTTTATTCCTTCAAACGATGCAGTCACCCTCCCCCCGTGGCGAACGGGTCCATGGAAGTCTCATCCCCCCCGCCTTCATTATGGCCGGGCCGCGAATTACGGAAGTATCATTGTCCCCAACACCTGTCGTCGCC
>ERZ780012.502-NODE-502-length-14428-cov-15.9047_pt1 | contig 14428 bp, 15 predicted proteins | sample MGYA00511869_ERZ780012 | MGnify/ENA primary metagenome ERZ780012 (study PRJEB29588, sample SAMEA2161608) | human gut metagenome | biome: human gut; feature: human-associated habitat; material: faeces | place: Denmark | collected 2008/2010 ... | reverse complement strand
GTGGTAAGCATAAAGTTACGAAAAATTTATGTAAATACCTAATAGTCAATTAGTTAAATTGCACTAAAACTACGGTTTTTTGATATTTAGCTAATTGATTTTTCGCGTCTATACCAGGTTCCTTTGCTAACAGTACAAACTCCGTCTTTCAACTAAATTGCGGAAGAACCAAATAAATTGTTATTTTAACTTTTATATATTGGCTGATATGATATTGACTGATAGCTATATGGAATCGAACACTTTAGCCAATCAATGTCTCTTTATTGGATTCCAGATTTCTTATTATCTCCTTGAGATATTCAATATCGGTTGAAGGAGAGAATACAAGTTTGTTTGCAGTGTCGTAAATCACGAAAATTTGGTCATCGTATAGCATCGGACAAATTATTTCAAGACGATGATCCTCCAGTTGGCAGTGCCATTTAGGTATGAAGTTACCGTTATCTATGTCTTCATAGACCATTTCTTTGAATGTTTTGATGAAAGCATCGGCATCTTTGATAATTTTGACAATGTCATCCATAATGTTTTTAAGGTTGTCCATCCCGGCTTCTATGATGGGGTATTTATAAAGAAAGTGTGGAGCCGATTTCGTCTATCTTATAGAAGGTTGTGGTAAAACCCAGTGAGAATAAACGACACCCAATACCCCACACTTGATAGATATGTGGGTATATTGGGCATTGTTGCCGTTACCGCATAATCTAAACAAGAATGAGTGCTGTCCGTGTCCTCTCACGTTGAAAACTACCACATTTTCTATAAAGGACTTACGAAAACACTTTCGTATGTATGCTGAACAATCAGCTTCGCAAAGGTAAGTATTTTTTTGAAACGAACAACACTCATTGAGGTATTGAACAACAAATTTAATGGATAAAATGTATCAGAACAAGTTTCGCAAGATTTAAGCCGCCGCGCGGCGAGGCCTAGCCGGTCAAAAGCTCTCTTCACTGCTTTGATTTGACGATTGTTGTTGATAGCGTTTTCTGTTAACTCAAGCGGGCCGTATGAGATGAACTCGACGATGACGTTGATGAATCTCTATGATGAGTTCCCTGATTCTCTGGACGACGGTAAGTTTCAGCGTCTCACCGGTCAATTCAACGAATAGGCCGCCAATGGCCTCGTACGATTCGAATCGTTTGACTGTGCCCAAAATACACTTATGAGGTTGGTTATGTAAGAATCTGTCCTACCATCGACGCAAAATTCTACTTCAGTACCGAATTTTGGAAAGACGGAAGTGTCGAGACCATTGAATATGCCATTACCTTCAACAACGGTTCGATGATCCTTAAGAATGATGACGTGATCATTGAAGTGAAGGATAACAAGGCCGGATCGATTAATTTTAATGAGAACGATCCGGAGTACATTCCTTGTAAGAAAGCACGTGATTTATTGGATGCGAATCCAAATTTTGAGATGTTCTCTGAAGAGACAATGAAAAGAGTGGAGGATGGAGAAATAAGCAGGGAAACGATGTTGGCTGTTGGTACTAAATATGGATTTTCATTTGACAAGGATCTTGGCAGTAACAAGCTTATGCTTAAATTTTCGGGTGTTAATGTAGCGCAAATATTGAAAGGTCAGTATTTTAGATATTATAATCGTATGGCGGCACTCACTGGTAACTCTTTTGATTTTAATCCATGGGAATCTGAGATTTTTATCAGTGCATATATGGGGGCGGGTCGTGATGAGATAGACTTTTCAAAGTTCTTTAAAATTTTGAAGGCCCAATTCTCTGCTCAAAAAGAAATTGCGGAAAGAAAAGTCGAGGTTCTTCATGCCTTAAAGGAGCAGGAAATTGTAGAAAGTTTTGCAAAGGAATTGAGAGATTTGAATGAAAGGACTGTGGCCGCGTTTCATCATGATGAATTATATCAGGTGGAAGATGACGGGCATGTGACTTTCTTCCCTCTCTGGAATGAGGCAACGGCTGCAGCGGAGTCACTGTTCAATACCTTTAAACAATATACTAGAACTTCCTCGATTCCAATAAGGCTTGTCCAGATCAAATGGTGTAATGATGCGGTGGTGTTGTATTTTAAGTTTAATCTGTTAAAGGATCCAAACCTGAACAGTGATATGAGAAAGTCATTTGCCCCGGTACTCAATGGTGAAAAATTCAAGACTAAAGGTGAATCATGTAACCAGAAGGATTGTCTGCCATCTGAACTCTTACTGTCCTTCCATACTGAGCCATCATCGGATGTCGGAACGGAAATTTTCATTAGTATGGCTCCGGATTACTTACGGGTGTTCCGGGACCCCAGAATTTCGGATGATGCTCAGCCACAGAATCTAGCCTGAAAATGTCAACACGGTAGTGCCCGAGTCTCTTTCTCGTCACAACACTTCGTCCACAAAGACGCAAGCATTGAAGGCCGTGTTTCATAATCAATTATCAATGAATATCCTAACGTATTCCCTTTGGTTGAATTCCGCTAAAGGGAATACGTTAAACAACTAATAGGCAACACATTGCCTGCCACTGGCTCAGCATCAGCGAGTGACAGGTAAGTTGTTCATAGAGTGCGATATTCGATATGCCTTCGGTATAACCATAGGGAAGAGTCTTGTCTGCGGAAAATCAACTCATTACATTTGTGGGTCTGCCAAAGAGCCAAATGCCACGTTTTTGTTCGTAAACGCTATTGGTGACGATTACTTAGACGGGTTTGGCGATTTGTGAGTTCTGTGTCCAAGGTTCTGGATAAGTTATCCGAGAGTCATTTGTCCGAGGAAAACGCTTGCTTGCTGGACAAACCGGCGGCGAAATGAGTTTTTCGATCTTGCCGAAGCGCCCGAACTGTTCGGGATGTTTTTACAGGGTTGCTTCTGTGCGGTAGATAGTTTGATGTCAATTAATTATCTTAAAATTTGCGATTTTGTAAAATATATTTTATAAATTTGTAAAACACAATTTATAAAATTGCTATGTATCAAAGGCGACATCTAAATATCCTTACATCACGAATGGCTGAGCCACGGCGTCGGATGCAGATAGTGATGGGGCCTCGTCAGGTCGGCAAATCAACATTGGTAGGACAGTTTACGGAAGCGACTTCGGTTCCGTTTGATTTTTTCGCTGCGGATAGTGTCAATCGTTTTGACACTTCGTGGATTCCAAACAAATGGCAGCAGGCGCGTATGAGGATGGATATTCATTCCGAGCAAGAACATATCCTTGTCATAGATGAAGTCCAGAAAATCAAAGGTTGGAGTGAGCAGGTGAAGAAGGAATGGGACGAGGATTCTAGAAATCATCGTAACCTGAAGGTTATTTTGCTCGGCTCTTCCCGCCTTCTGTTGCAGAAAGGACTTGAAGAATCCCTTGAAGGTCGCTTTGAAACCATAAAAATGGGCTATTGGGATTGGCAGGAAATGCACGAGGCCTTTGGTTTTTCGATGGATGAATATGTTTACTTTGGGGGATTCCCAGGACTTGCGCCGGATATTCAGGATGAAGATAGGTGGCGTAATCTTATGGAGGATTCCATAATATCTCCGATTCTGACACGGGATATTCTTGAGATCGAGGAGATCCGCAACCCGGCTCTTCTAAGGCAAGTGTTTGAACTTGCCTGCATTGAATCTGCCAAGGAATTGTCTCTTACAAAGATGCAAGGAACGATGAACAGCGGTACCGTTCCGACAATCAAAAATTATCTTGACATACTCAACAAGTCGATGATAGTACAACCTCTTCAGAACTACTCTTCATCGAGAGTAAAAGAGAAACAGTCTGTCCCCAAAATGCAGGTGTTCAACAATGCGTTCCGCAACAGGTTCGGATCATTCTCTTTTGACGAGGCACGTGTGGATCCGGCAGAGTGGGGACGTCAGGTTGAGTCGGCTGTCGGTGCGCATTTGGCCAACAGGGCGATGACCGATGACTATGAGTTGTTTTATTGGAGAAATGAAAGAAGGCAGGAGTGCGATTATGTTCTGAGGAAAGGGCAGGCACTGGTTGCCATAGAGGTCAAAAGTGGTAGCGTTGACAAGACCGTAGGTTTTGAAAAATTCAAAGAACAATTTGCGGATAAAGTCACTGCCGCATTCATTGTTGGCCCCCATGCTCTGCCTCTTGAGGATTTTTTCATAATGGATCTGAAGTCACTGTTCAAAAAGGGTTAGCTCAAGCCATTGCTGTAATTAGTATTGCGGTTATCATCCTATCTATGGATTGTCCTTCTGTGACAAATCATCCGGAATCGATGACCTCTTTGTTACAATGTCTGTCCTGAGCGGTGATGCTCGGCGACGCTTGAGGCCTTTTTCGTTGCCGAAGAGTGTCAAATGACACCCTTAAGCGACATTTTAAGCCATTTTTGTCGCTTGAGAGTGCTATCAAGTCAATAAGAAAGGCTCTAGCCAAGTCCCACTGGTCAAGAATGGTATAGAAGCTTGATCCATGAAATCAACGTGACCGTCGCCCGAGACCATTGCCGAGACAGTCTCCGCAAAAGGTGCAGTCAAATCCAAAAATATTCTTACCTTTGTAACGTTTTGGTGCAGATGCCCAAAACATACATAATGATGAAAGTGTTTTCGCACTATCCTTCAAAGAAAATCTGGCAGTTTTCGATAAAGCTAAGGATGAACGACAACACCTTTTCATCTGTATCCGCTTGCGTGTACTCTACACCCAACGATACAGGTGTGGGGATTGTTTCGGTCTATTTAGCTTTAGGTTTTGCCAGAACCTTCTTTGAGATAGACGAAATCGGCTCCACACTTTTTGTATTGGTATAATCCCCAGTTGAAGCCGTGGGGAGCGAGTGGACGGAAGAATGAAAATTCTATTTCAAAATGCCTATCTTAACTTTCCCTCCATGTTTGGAGAGAAAGTGAACGCTATTATTAATGAATATGCTGGCAAGGAAGCCTTAGGGATAAAGTTTATATCCGAACCGGAAGACAAACTCACAATATTTGCCAATGTATTCAAAGAGTCGCCATTCTCTTTCAGTTATCCTATAAGATCCATAGGTTATTGTGAAAGGCAGATCGCGGAATACAATTTGACGACCGAAGAGCAAATCGCCTGCATATTCCACGAGATCGGTCATATTGTCTGGGGAAACGCTTGAATCGCCGGACAAAACCGGCAACGATATGAGTTTGTCCGGTGAGGGTGGGGATTCACCGGACAAGGCGATTTTGAAAAGGATAACTTGGGTTGGCCGGGGGTGGCGTGTTTGAGGCACGTGAGGAATTCTGAGTTTTTACGAATCGCTTTCAGAGTAATGTGCCACAGAACAGTGTAGAATGACGATAAGCCTGAAAAAGTCGTGCGATCGGGGGCGAGATATTCATGACAAAGTGGCCTGTGGACGGTTCTGTGGCCGATCGCCCTGAAGGTGTTTTGCAAAATGTGAGGGAAAACTTGGGATGGCCGGGAGGTGGCGTGTTTGAGGCACGTGAGGAATTCTGTTATTTTACGAATCGCTTTCAGAGTAATGTGCCACAGAACAGTGTAGAATGACGATAAGCCTGAAAAAGTCGTGCGATCGGGGGCGAGATATTCATGACAAAGTGGCCTGTGGGCGGTTCTGTGGCCGATCGCCCTGAAGGTGTTTTGCAAAATGTGAGGGAAAACTCAGGATTGGCAACGGCTATATTGGGAGCAGGCCACGGTGTAGAGTCTCAGCTGACACTCTGAATGAAAAACGACTGACCGGAAACGGTCAGCCGTTGTAATATTCATAGAAAAGGAATTCGCTATTTGCCCTGTGCCTCGTAGTCGGCCTTGACCTGCTCAAGGAGTTTGTCGGCTTTGGCGTAGCCGTCGGCTGGGGCTTTCCAGATGATGGCGAAGAGGATCACGCCGACGATGCCCAGGGCTATGGCCACCTCGAAGACGGAGTTCCAGCCGAATTTGTCGGCAAGGGCTCCGAAGACGAGACCGGAGATCGCTGTGCTGGCGTAGCCGAGGATGCCGGCCATGCCGTTGGCGGAGGAGGCGACACGCTTCGTGGCCTGGTTGGACAGGCATATTCCTATAAGAGCCTGAGGCATATAGATGAAGAAGCTGGCCATGATGATCAGGGCCACTGACAGGCCGCCCATCTCCTTAGGGGTGAGCCAGAAGAGGATGAAGCATGCCGTCGCGCTGGCCAGACCGATGAGGCAGGTTCTGTGGGCCTTGCTGCCGAAGAACTTGTCTGTGGCCCAGCCGGCCAGCAGGGTGCCCACGATGCCGAGCACCTCGGTGATGCCCACAACCGTCGAGGCGGTCTGGATGCTCAGGCCTCTGTCCTGCGTGAGGAAGGTCGCGCCCCAGTCCAGGATGGTGAACCGGATGATGTAGATGAAGAAGTTGGATGTCGCGAGGATCCAGACGATAGGGTTCTTGAACACCATCTCCTTGACGAATCTCTTGTAAGCGAAATCGGTGAACTCCTTAGGCTCTGTGACGACTTCCTTGACCGGAGCGTTGTCGTCAATCTCCTCAGGATCAGGCAGCCCTACTGACGCAGGGGTGTCCTTGAGGCCGAAGAGAACCAGAACGGCACCGGCTATTGCGAGGAGTGCCGGGACGAAGAAGCACCATTGCCACGCTGAATATGAGAAGTGGTTCAGAATGAAGGTTCCGCAAAGGAATGCCACGAGGCTGGCTCCGATGGAGTGCGAGCTGTTCCAGATGGCCTGCTTGGTGGCAAGCTCCGAAGGCTTGATCCAATGGGCCATAAGGCTACCGCATGGAGGAAATCCCATTCCTTGGGTGTAACCGTTTATGAGCCAAAGGCTTCCGATGAACGCGACCATTCCCATAGTGGCCTTGCCCTCGCCGTCCATAAAGTTGAACAGGCCGTTCATCTCAGGGCTGAGTCCTATGAATATATTCACGAGCGCGGAGAGGAAAAGTCCCGTGGCCATCATCTTCTTGCGGCTGACACGGTCGGCGATGAAGCCGTTGATGAACCTTGAGAGGCCGTAGATGATGCCGTGCAGGGTCAGGAAAAGGCCGAGCTTGACCTTGCTGATACCCAGCTCGGCCTCAAGGGCCGGCATCGTGATGCTGAAGTTCTTCCTTACAAAATAGAAAAGGGCGTACCCGATCATCAGGATGATGAGGGTTCTCCACTGCCAGTAGTTGTACTTTTTCTTTACTGATTGATCCATTCTTTTAGCGTTTTAAAACGGGGGACACAAAGATACAAAAAACGGCATTCTTAATGAAGAAATTGTTATTTTTGTAAGATGTGAATATATCGGACGGTCGCTGGGCCTGCCGAAGCGACAAAACATAGAAGTAATTAATTAAAGAAATATGAATATGACAGAAAACTATAACAAGTCTCTCACAGCAGAGCAGAAAGCCAAGCTTCGCCGGATCAAGCATCTGGCCCTGGATATGGACGGCACCATCTACATGGAGAACAACATTTTCCCTTTCACCGTCGAGGTGCTCGACACGATGAAAAGGAACGGGGTGGGATATTCATTCTTGACGAACAATCCGACGAAGTCGGTGGAGGATTACCTCAAGAAACTCGCCGGAATGGGGATTCCCGCCGATGAAGGGAATATGTACACGACCCCTATCGCCACGATTGATTATATCAAGAAAAATTTCCCTAATGTTAAGAAACTCTTTATGTTGGGAACTCCGAGTATGATCGGCCAGTTCGAGAAGGCCGGGTTCATCTCCTGCACCGATGATCCTGACGACGTGCCGGACATGCTGATCGTGGCCTTCGACACCACGCTGGTATATTCACGCCTCTGCCGTGCCACCTGGTGGGCCAAGCAAGGCATTCCGTATATGGCGACGAACCCGGATTGGGTCTGCCCGACAGATGCCAGAACCATCCTTGTGGACTGTGGCTCGCTTCAGAAGTGCATCGAGGCGGCTTCAGGCAGAAGACCGGACAAGGTGATGGGCAAACCGGATCCTACGATGCTTGACGGAATCCGTGACCGTAACGGTCTGCAGGCCGACGAGATAGCGATGGTCGGAGACAGAATCTACACGGACATCGCTATGGGCCACAACGCCGGAGCAGTCAGCGTGCTGGTGCTTTCTGGTGAGACTACCCTTGAGACCGCTCTGAAAGTGGCCGAGGACGCCCGCACGAACCCTCATCCCGAGCACTACCCGGCGGATTTCATCGTCCGTGACCTCAAGGAGCTTGGCGACCTGATCCTCGAGAGCCACAAGGACTAAATTCCCGATGAAAGTCCTTTTCATCCACGGGCTTGCGTCTTCCGGTGCCTACAAGATGGCCTCCTCCCTGCGGATTCTTCTGAAGGACAGCGAAGTCATCGCTCCGGACGTGCCCATCGAACCCGGCGAGGCTTTGAACCTTCTTGAAGGAATATGCCGGGACGAGCGCCCCGACCTCATCGTCGGCCTGTCCCTTGGCGGATTCTGGGCACAGAAACTCCGTGGCTACCGGAAGATCCTCGTCAACCCTGACTTCCACATCTCCCGTCTCCTGCGCACGATGACAGGGGTGCGTGAATATCTTTCCCCGCGCCGCGACGGAGCCTTGACGTTCACCGTCACCGATGCTCTATGCGATGAATATGCTCGTTTGGAAAGCGTTGAGTTTGATGAACTTGCCTCCGAGGAAGTCGCATTGACCACCGGAATGTTCGCCGACCGTGACGAGATGGTCAACTGCAAGGACGAGTTTGAGGCTTATTATCCAGGTCGGTCGCGTTCCTACCCTGGAACCCACCTGCCCAATTACCCCGAAATCAAGAAATATATCCTACCTGTAATCGAATATGAAGTATCTGATAAATAACTCCACCGACCCGTATTTCAACCTTGCGTTTGATGAATATTGCCTTGAGAACATCCAGTCCGAGGAACCTTATTTCTTCCTCTGGAGGAACCGCCCGGCAGTGATCATAGGCCTGAACCAGAACGCCTACAGCGAGGTGAATCTGGACTATCTCAATTCGCACGGCATCACGCTGGCCCGCCGTGTGACCGGTGGCGGGGCCGTCTATCACGATCTCCAGAACATGAACTACACGATCATCGGCAGGAACCCGTCCCCTCAGCCGATGGTGGACGCTCTGCGCAGTCTTGGCGTACCCGCCGAGCTGACAGGCCGCAACGACATATTCGTGGAAGGAAGAAAGGTCTCCGGCTATGCCCGCCGTGTCTCCCATAATCAGGAGATCATCCACGGCACGCTGATGTACAACGTTGACCTTGACACTCTTATCAAGGTGCTCGACACTCCGACCTCGAAGATGCAGGCCAAGGGAATATCCTCGGTCAAGAGCCGTGTGGCCAACCTGAAGGAATATCTTCCTCAGTTCAGTTCCTTGGATGAGCTCCAGGCCAAACTTCAGGAGATTCTTTCAGCAGGTGACGGCCAGATGCCCCTTTCCGCCGAGCATATCGCCGAGGTCCGGAAGCAAGCCGACGAGAAGTTCTCCACCTGGGATTTCATCTATGGTCACTCCCACGAAGCCGATTTCCGCTGCAAGGCCAAGCTGGCCTGCGGCAACGTCGAAGCCAATCTTCGCATAGACCACGGCCTCATCGACCGCCTCGATTTCACCGGCGATTTCCTTTTCGACACCCCCGCCGAAGAGTTGTCCGTCAAGATGATCGGCCTCCGCTACGATCCCGCTGACATAAAGGCCTTCCTTGCGTCCCAGCCCGTCGCCTCCTATTTCCGTGGCGCCACCCCCGACGACCTCGCCGCCCTCCTCTTCAAGCCTTCCTCCGAGTAGTCGAGTGGCCGAGTAGCCGCGGAGCCACTGCCACCGCCACCCTCCTCTTCAAGCCTCAAACAAGCCTTCCGCCAAGGTCAGCAGTGACAAATTGAAGCTGCATTTCTTCGGCTGGGGCGAGGAACAGGACTTCTCCTTCAACCTTACATTCCCGAAGGACAAGGAATATGAAAGGGTCATCATCGCCTATACTATGACAAGTTTCTTCGAAGGACCAGCTTCCTACGACAACACAACCATGCTTTTTGTGCGCAACAAGACAGACGGTCAATGGTACGAACTTACAAGGGCGTTCACCCCATACGGAAACGCGTTCAACAGCAGTTGGAGCAAGACCTTCTGGATAGATGTCTCTGAATATTCCTTCATGCTCTCCGGGGACACGGAGTTCCGGCTGTACTACGGCGGGTTCGACGCGACCCCGACAAGAAGCCACGCCGTCAGGCTGGACTTCAATCTCTACGAAGGCAAGCCGTCGAAAAAAGTCGTGTGGACATCCAAGGTCTACGATTCCAGCCGTGACGGCAATTCCGGCTACAGGGGCTGGTCCTACGGCGTGAAGGGTCATGACATCGAGGACGCTTCCAGATTGGGCAAAAGGGAGTTCACCCTGCCGCAGGAAGTCAAATCCCTGTTGATGAAAGTGGCCGTGAGCGGCCATGGTCACGATCAGGGAAGATTCATAGAAAGAACGGGTTACGTGACAAGAAACGCTGCCGAGTTCGATGAGAACACGTACACCATCGTGATCAACGGAGTCACCCAGAAAAAGACCGGAAGAATCTTCTACAGCAACAAGGACAACTACCCTCAGGCCGGGACCTATCTCTATGACAGGGCCAACTGGGCTCCCGGAAATCCGCTGAATGTCCATTACTGGACGATTACTCCGCCGGAAAGTTCCCGAAGGTTGTCTCTGGACCTCAACCTTGAGAAGTTCGAGTCTCAGTTCACCGACCCGAAAGCCGAAGGTTGCGCGCAGTACATAGTCGAAGTCGATCTTTTCGGCCTCAGCGACTAGCGCCCCTCTGCCCGTCGCCTCCTGCTTCCGTGGCGTCACTGCTGACGACCTCGCCACCCTTCCCGTCAAGCCTTCCGCCGAGTATTCATCATCATCGTCTGCGAAACCTCCCGGAAACGCTCCCGTCGCCGTCCAATTGATCCTTGACGGGTCACATGCAAATATCTGTGTCTGATATGATATAAAAAACCATCCATGGAGGAACATGAAAATAATAAGTTGCCTCAGATTAAGAGAATACCTTCGAGGATAGCTTTATTTTCGAAGAAGGAGTGTGCCGGTGACACATGACTGATGAAAAAAATATAGACCGGAAAGATTCCTTAAGATGATGCAGCTTATTTTTGAAGGTTACTAAGGTAGATTCCGTGAAAGGAAGTACCTTTGTAGTCATGGATAAGAACTCTGCACAAGCAAAGCTCTACGTGCACTACCCCGGTTTCATTCTTCCCGATGGTATGTTGGATTTTTTTTTCGAACTGGTCTGGATGGAGACGATGTCTCTCACGGCCAGGGAGGCGAAGAAGGAAGTTGCGTACACCGGTATACTGCACATACATCTTATTGATGGAGAATTATATAGGTAGCGCTATGGCCGGCGTCCGTTTGCGCCCCACCGGTGGCAAAAAGGATTAAAGGCACCGTGCTGACAATTGTGGGTGTTGGAAAAAGGGAAGTGCTTGTCGTTGATGATAAAAATATTGAATATGAGGAAAATAACCTTTTTGATGGCGCTGATGCTGTCCGTGTGTCCGCTCGGCGCCGGGATGTGGGTCTCTGCGCGGGAACTGACTCCGCGCTGGACTTTGGAATATTCACGGAAAGACACTTCGGCGCTTTTCATGGACATCTACTCTCCGGCGGAGGGGAGCGTGACGGAGATTGACGGCCGCAGGAAGCCGACGATCCTCTATGTGTTCGGAGGCGGGTTCATGGAAGGGAACAGGCGTGACGGGACGGCCATGGAGTGGTTCAGGGATCTGACTGATGATGGCTATGGGGTGGTGGCGATTGACTACCGCCTTGGCTTAAAGGGGGTCAGGGGCGTTACCGCCTCGGAGTTCGTCGTGCTGTTGGAAAGGGCTATAAACCTTGCGGTTGAGGATCTGTTCAGCGCGACATCCTATCTGATCGAGCATCGGGATGAACTGGGCATAGATCCGTCCGCCCTTGTGGTCGCGGGATCCTCCGCCGGCGCGATAACCGCGTTACAGGCTGAATATGAGATCTGTAACGGAACGCCCGTTGCGTCGGTGTTGCCGGAGGGCTTCAACTATGCCGGCGTGATGTCCTTCGCCGGAGCCATCCTGGTCAAGGGAGGGTCTATTGAATATGCCCGCAGACATCCCTGCCCGACAATGATGCTGCATGGCACCGATGACGACCTCGTGCCATATTCCCGGATCGACAGTGACGGCTATTCCTTCTGTGGCCTGGATGCCCTCGCCAAAGTGTTCTCCGGCAACGGCTTTGACTACCGTGCCTACCGCTATCTGTCCAACAACCACTCCGTCGCCGGATTCATGCACTTCACCCTCGACCTCCAAAAGTCCTTCCTTGAGCGCAACGTAATGGCCCGTCACAAGCTTAACGTGGATGCCCTGATCGAAGACCCCTCTCTCCCGTACTACCCCTCCGGCAACTCCAACCTCTACGACATAAGATAGAAGTAGCCCAGCCCCCCAGGCGACGGAAAGTGTGGATTTTGTTGCCGAGGAGTCCCATTCATCCTTACGTCATTCTGTCTTGCACCTTTGGGCATCGATAATGGATAGAAGTGTCACCCGAGCGTGCCGCACTGTACCCTCGGGCGACGAAAATGTACGGAAGTGTTGCCTAAGCGTGCCGCGCTACACCCTCGGGCGACGAAAAGTGCGGGTTTCGTTGCCGAAGAGTCCCATTCATCCTTACGTCATTCTGTCTTGCACCTTTGGGCATCGATAATGGATAGAAGTTTCACCCAGGCGTGCCGCGCTGCACCCTCGAGCGACAAAAAGGCGCGGAATTGTTGCTCAAGCGTGTCGTGCTGCACTCTCGGGCGACGAAAATGTACGAAAGTGTTGCCTAAGCGTGCCGTACTTTACTCTCGGGCGACGAAAAGTATGGGTTTCGTTGCCGAAGAGTCCCATTCATCCTTACGTCATTCTGTCTTGCACCTTTGGGCATCGATAATGGATAGAAGTGTCACCCAGGCGTGTCGTGCCGCACTCTTGGGCGACGAAAATGCGCGACAGTGTTGCTCAAGCGTGCCGTGCTACACCCTCGGGCGACGAAAAGTGCGGGTTTCGTTGCCGAAGAGTCCCCTTCATCCTTACGTCATTCTGTCTCGCACCTTTGAGCGACGAAAAGGCGCGGAAGTGTCACCCAGGCGTGTCGTGCCGCACTCTTGGGAGACGAAAATGTACGGAAGTGTTGCCCAAGCGTGCCGTACTTTACACTCGGGCGACGGAAAGTGTGGGTTTCGTTGCCGAAGAGTCCCATTCATCCTTACGTCATTCTGCCCTACACCCACGGGCAACAAAAATGGACGGAAGTGTCGCCTGAACGTGTCGTGCCGCACTCTCGGGCGACGAAAATGCTCGGAAGTGTCGCCTGAAAGTGCCGTGCTGCACTCTCGGGTGACGATATTGGGTTAAAATGTTGCCTGAGGTGGGGTGTGGGATCGCATCGTAGTACATCACCGTTGGGACGCGCCGTGGAACTGCACCGTTGGGATGCGTCGTGGAACTGCACCGGGGCTGGCTATACTGGCTATACCATGTTGAGGGCGGTGAAGAGGCGGCGGTAGGCGGCGGCTTTCTGTTCCAGGGGGAGGGGGTAGGCTCTGGAGGAGGAGGGCATGCGGTAGAGGCGCATCGGACGGCCTTCGAAATGAAATTCTGAATATTCACCGGTGGCGGGGGCGGAGGTGCCGAAGGTTTGGCAGAGGGTGTTGGTGGCTTTCTCGCCGGTGGTGACAATGGCTTGGCACTGAGGGATCTGCCTTAACAGGGCGGGGATGTCGGTCGGGGTCACTACCTCCAGAAACTTGTCGGAGGCGTTGTCTTTCAGGCGGCGGACGGCGGTGGCGGTGTCGTACATCGCTATGCCGGTTCCGGTGCAGAAATCCACTATGTCATCCAGTCTGAATTTCTTGGCGGCAACGTCCACGAAACGGTTCTTGTCGTTGAAAAATATCAGACCCATAATCCGCCACATGTCGTTGATGAAATTCGGGTAGTAAAAATCTATGCTCCAGCGCTTGGATTGGGGCGGGAAACTGCCCAGCATCAGCACCTTGGCATTAGCCGGCAGGAATGGCTCGAAAGGATGCCGCTCAACGGGAATTGGATTGCGGTCTGGAAACGACTCGTATGTGTTTAATCTTTCGATGGTTGAGCCTGCCTTTTCGGCCTCAGGGCTAACGGTTTGACAAAGTCCGCCAATCACCGAAGCGCTCGAAACAATGGTGTTGTTACGGCAAGTCGCTTTTTCGGCCTCTGAACTTGTCGAAGCGATTAAAGTTTCTCCGGTCACTGAGTCTGCTGAAGTGACCGGAGAAACAGCTTTCAATCCTTTTTGAATATTCATTACTTGGCGGCTGAGCCAGCGGAACCGGCTGTACCTGCATCGTCAGCTGCGCCAGCGGAACCGGCTACACCTGCATCACCGGCTGCGCCAGCGGAACCGGCTGTACCTGCATCGTCAGCT
>ERZ780012.500-NODE-500-length-14444-cov-6.13879_pt1 | contig 14444 bp, 10 predicted proteins | sample MGYA00511869_ERZ780012 | MGnify/ENA primary metagenome ERZ780012 (study PRJEB29588, sample SAMEA2161608) | human gut metagenome | biome: human gut; feature: human-associated habitat; material: faeces | place: Denmark | collected 2008/2010 ... | reverse complement strand
CGGTGAGAAGTTCGACAACCGCGTTACCGTCGGTTATATGTACTACCTGAAGCTGCATCACCTGGTCGATGATAAGATCCATGCACGTTCCACCGGCCCCTATTCTCTGGTCACCCAGCAGCCTCTGGGCGGCAAGGCCCAGTTCGGCGGCCAGCGCTTCGGCGAAATGGAAGTCTGGGCACTGGAAGCTTACGGTGCTGCTTACACCCTGCAGGAGATCCTGACCGTCAAGTCCGATGACGTCGAGGGCCGTGTCAAGACCTACGAGGCCATCGTCAAGGGCGAGCCCATCCCGCAGCCCGGCATCCCCGAGTCCTTCCGCGTCATGCTGAAGGAGCTGCAGTCCCTGGGTCTGGACGTCGTGGTCCAGGACAAGGACGGCAACGAGATCGACATGCGCCAGAACTTCGACGACGAGGAGACCGGCTTCGACATGCGCGATGTGGCCGGCACTGAGACCGTCGTGCAGGAGAGCGAGCTGCTCAACGATTACAACATTAAGGACGCCGATGCCGGTTTCGATGATCCTTCCGTGCTGGAGGACGATAACTCCGGTGCCGAGGCTCCGGCTTCTTCCGACGAAGTGGATTTCTGATCCAGATGAATAAACACAGGTCTTTCTGCCCCTGTCCCGCGTGCTGCGGCAGGGGAGGGGACGCTGTGATCTGAGAAAAGAAAAGCCGCCTGTATCATCGAGACAACTAGAGATTAAGAAAGGGTTCGTTTCATGGAAAACAACGTTTTCGATTCCATCAAGATCGGCCTTGCCTCCCCGGAGCAGATCCGCGAATGGAGCTACGGCGAGGTCAAAAAGCCCGAGACCATCAACTACCGCACCCTGAAGCCGGAGCGCGACGGCCTGTACTGCGAGCGCATTTTTGGACCCACCAAGGACTGGGAGTGCCACTGCGGCAAGTACAAGCGCATCCGCTACAAGGGCAAGATCTGTGACCGCTGCGGCGTCGAGATCACCAAGGCCAAGGTCCGCCGTGAGCGCATGGGCCACATCGAGCTGGCCGCTCCCGTCAGCCACATCTGGTACTTCAAGGGCATCCCCAGCCGCATCGGCCTGATGCTGGACATCAGCCCCCGCCTGCTGGAGAAGGTGCTGTACTTTGCAAGCTATATCGTTACCGATCCCGGCCGCACCCGTCTGGAAAAGAAGCAGCTGCTGACCGAGAGCGAGTACCGCGAGATGCGTGAGCACTACGGCGACGAGTTCGAAGCCGCCATGGGCGCCGAGGCCATCCAGGACCTGCTGAAGGAGATCGACCTGGATCAGCTGAGCGCTGAGCTGACCGCCGAGGTGGAGAAGTCCTCCGGCCAGAAGCGCGTGCGCATCCTGAAGCGTCTGGAAGTGGTCGAGGCATTCCGCATTTCCGGCAACCGCCCCGAGTGGATGGTCATGGACGTGCTGCCCGTGCTGCCGCCTGACCTGCGCCCCATGGTGCAGCTGGACGGCGGCCGTTTCGCCACCTCCGACCTGAACGACCTGTACCGCCGCGTCATCAACCGCAACAACCGTCTGCGCCGCCTGCTGGAGCTGGGTGCTCCCGACATCATCGTGCGCAACGAGAAGCGTATGCTGCAGGAAGCAGTGGACAGCCTGATCGACAACGGCCGCCGCGGCCGCCCGGTCACCGGCCCCAACAACCGTGCCCTCAAGAGCCTGTCCGACATGCTGAAGGGCAAGCAGGGCCGCTTCCGTCAGAACCTGCTGGGCAAGCGTGTTGACTACTCCGGCCGTTCCGTTATCGTCGTCGGCCCTGAGCTGAAGATGGACCAGTGCGGTCTGCCCAAGGAGATGGCTCTGGAGCTGTTCAAACCCTTTGTCATGAAGGATCTGGTGGAGAAGGGCATCGCCAACAACATCAAGTCCGCCCGCAAGATGGTCGAGCGTGCAAAGCCCGAAGTCTGGGACAGCCTGGAGACCGTCATCAAGGGTCACCCCGTTCTGCTGAGCCGTCCCCCTACCCTGCACCGTCTGGGCATTCAGGCCTTCAACCCGGTGCTGGTCGAGGGCCGTGCCATCAAGCTGCACCCGCTGGCATGTACCGCATTCAACGCCGACTTCGACGGCGACCAGATGGCAGTCCATCTGCCCCTGGGCGAGGATGCCTGCCGCGAGGCCAAGATGCTGATGCTGGCTTCCGGCAACCTGCTGAAGCCCTCTGACGGCGCACCCGTCACCGTGCCCACCCAGGATATGATCCTGGGCAGCTACTACCTGACCACCGTTCGTGAGAACGACGAGGGTGCAGGCAAGATCTTCCGCGATGAGAACGAAGCCCTGATGGCTTACGCTGAGCACATCGTCACCCTGCACGCACCTATCAAGGTGCGCCGCACCATGACCATTGACGGCGTGGAGCGCACCGGTCTGGTGGATGCCACCGTCGGCCGCATCATCTTCAATAATCCCGTTCCCCAGAACCTGGGCTATATCGACCGTACCGATCCCGAGCACTGGCTGGAGTACGAGGTCAGCTTCCGCGTGACCAAGAAGACCCTGCCCGACATCATCTCCCGCTGCATGACCCGCAACGGCACCCGCAAGTGCGCAAAGATGCTGGATGCCATCAAGGCACAGGGCTACAAGTACTCCACCCTGTCCGCGATCTCCGTCGCTGTGTGCGACGCCGTGATCCCGCCGCAGAAGCAGGAGCTGATCGCTGAGGCGGACCAGCAGATCGCCAAGGTCGGCAAGCTGTTCAACCGTGGTCTGATCTCCGACAACGAGCGTTATAACCAGACCATCGCCATCTGGCAGGCAACCACCGATAAGGTCTCCAAGGCTCTGGCAGACAACCTGCCCAAGGACAACGAGATCTATATGATGGCGGACTCCGGTGCCCGTGGTTCTATGAACCAGATCAAGCAGCTGGCCGGTATGCGCGGCCTGCTGGCAAACACCGCCGGCCACACCATCGAGATGCCCATTCGTGCGAACTACCGCGAAGGTCTGAACATTCTGGAATATTTCGTCTCTGCCCGTGGTGCTCGTAAGGGTCTGGCCGATACCGCTCTGCGTACCGCTGACTCCGGTTACCTGACCCGCCGCATGGTCGATGTCTCTCAGAGCGTCATCGTTCGTGAGATCGACTGCGGCACCACCGACGGCCTGTGGGTCTCTGAGATCCACGAGGGCAAGGAGAAGATCGAGAGCTTCCGTGAGCGTCTGATCGGCCGCTTCGCTGTGGGCGATGTGGTCAACCCCGTCACCGGCAAGGTCATCGTGCCCGAAGGCAAGATGATCGACCTGTACGACGCCAACGAGATCGAGGCCGCAGGCATCACCCGCCTGAAGATCCGCAGCCTGCTGACCTGCCGTGCAAAGACCGGCGTCTGCGCACGCTGCTACGGTTCCGATATGGCCAACGGTGAGCCGGTCCGTCTGGGCGAGTCTGTCGGCGTTATCGCTGCAGAGTCCATCGGCGAGCCCGGTACTCAGCTGACCATGCGTACCTTCCATACCGGCGGTATCGCATCGGCAGAAGATATCACCCAGGGTCTTCCCCGTGTTGAGGAGCTGTTCGAGAGCCGCCGTCCCAAGAGCATGGCCATCATGAGCGAGATCTCCGGTGTCGTTTCTCAGGACGATACCAAGAAGAACGTCGTCATCAAGGTGACCGGCAAGGACGACAACGGTGCTGAGGTCGTCAAGAGCTACTCCATCCCGTTCACCCAGCATTCCCGCGTGATGCCGGGCGACCGTGTGGAGAAGGGCGACATCATCACCCGCGAAGGTGTTCTGTATCCGCAGGATATTCTGGCCATCAAGGGTCTGGAAGACGTGCAGAACTACCTCATCAACGAGGTCCAGAAGGTCTACCGTCTGCAGGGCGTTGAGATCAACGATAAGCATATCGAAGTCATCGTCCGTCAGATGTGCAACAAGGTCCGCGTGACCGACTCCGGTTCTTCCGACCTGATCGGCGGTGCTCTGGCAAGCCGTCTGGAAGTGGAGAACATCAACGCCGATCTGCAGAAGCGCATCGACGCCGGTGAGGAAGGCCTGAAGCTGGTTGAGTATCAGCAGGTGCTGCTGGGCATCACCAAGGCTGCTCTGGCCAACGACTCCTTCCTGTCCGCTGCATCCTTCCAGGAGACCACCCGCGTGCTGACCGAAGCCGCCATCAAGGGCAAGGTCGATCCGCTGGCCGGCCTGAAGGAGAACGTCATCATCGGTAAGCTGATCCCCGCCGGTACCGGTCTGCCGGAAGTCCGTGAGGATCTGAAGAACCGTGAGGCTGAGCGCGACGCTGAGATCGCTGCCGAACTGGCAGCTGCCGCACAGTAAGCGCAGGACTCCCTTTCTGAAATAAAACTATGAGCCGCTCTGTGGGCATCCGCCTGCAGGGCGGCTTTTTTGTGTATGCGCAAGAGCCTTCCACCAAGGGGAAAGCTATATAAAACGCCGCAAAAAAATTCTGCGAATAAAACAAAAAAATCTTGAGAAAACTGTTGACATTGCAGTCCAAAGCGAGTATTATATAACTGTTGCGCGTCCCTCATGGGGATAGTGCGGCAAAAAAGTCGGAAAAAGTCCGATGTTCATCATTAAGAAAGGAGAAACAAAATGCCTACTTTTAACCAGCTTGTACGCAAGGGCCGTCAAGTTCTGGCTACCAAGAGCACCGCTCCCGCACTGCTGAAGAGCTACAATTCTCAGAAGAAACAGTATTCTGATCTGAACAGCCCCCAGAAGCGTGGTGTCTGCACTGCTGTTCGTACCATGACCCCCAAGAAGCCCAACTCTGCTCTGCGTAAGGTTGCTCGTGTCCGCCTCACGAATGGTATCGAGGTCACCTCTTACATTCCCGGTATCGGCCATAACCTGCAGGAGCACTCCGTCGTGCTGATCCGTGGCGGCCGTGTTAAGGACCTGCCCGGTGTGCGTTACCACATCATCCGTGGTACCCTGGATACTCAGGGTGTGGCAGGCCGTAATCAGGCCCGCTCCAAGTACGGCGCAAAGCGTCCTAAGGCCGGTGCTGCAAAGAAGTAATTGAGGAACGAACCGCCATAAACGGCTTTCCATTATATAAATAACAAGTCCGCTTGCAAAAAGCGGAGGGCAACAGTTTATGTAAAGGTCAGCTCTTTGTGACACAACGGGAGTTTTATTACTTTCGAGTACCGATGATATCATTCTGTGAAGGAGGGAAGAAAGATGCCTAGAAGAGGTAACATTGCTAAGCGCGATGTCTTAGCTGATCCTATTTACAATTCCAAGATGGTCACTCGTCTGGTCAACAGCGTTATGCTGGATGGCAAGAAGGGCGTCGCTCAGAAGATCGTTTATGAAGCTTTCTCCATGATTCAGGAGAAGACTGGCAACGATCCTCTGGAGACTTTCGAGAAGGCGATGGAGAACATCATGCCCAGCCTCGAGTGCAAGACCCGCCGCGTCGGCGGTGCTAACTACCAGGTCCCCCTGGAAGTCAGCCCGGCTCGCCGTGAGACCCTGGGCCTGCGCTGGCTGACTGCCTACAGCCGCAGCCGTGGCGAGAAGACCATGGCCCAGCGTCTGGCTGCTGAAATCATGGATGCTGCCAACAACACCGGCAACGCCGTGAAGAAGCGTGAGGATACTCACAAGATGGCAGAAGCTAACAAGGCTTTCGCTCATTTCCGTTATTGATCTGTTCTGTAGGAGGTTAATTTCATGGCTACACCCAGAGAAGTTTCTCTTCAGATGACGAGAAATATCGGCATTATGGCCCACATCGATGCTGGTAAGACTACGACTACCGAGCGTATTCTGTACTACACCGGCATCAACCACAAGATCGGCGAAGTTCATGATGGCGGCGCTACCATGGACTGGATGGTTCAGGAGCAGGAGCGTGGTATCACCATCACTTCCGCTGCTACCACCTGCTACTGGAGCCACTCTGAGACCCAGAAGGATCCGGTCGCATTCAAGAAGAACCGTCACCGCATCAATATCATCGACACCCCGGGCCACGTGGACTTCACCGTTGAGGTCCAGCGTTCCCTGCGCGTGCTGGACGGTTCTGTGACCGTTCTGGCTGCTAAGGGCGGTGTCGAGCCGCAGTCTGAGACCGTCTGGCGTCAGGCTGACGAGTACAAGGTCCCCCGTATGGTGTACGTCAACAAGATGGATACCATGGGTGCTGACTTTTTCCGCTGCATCAAGATGCTACACGATCGTCTGCATGCCAACGGCGTGGCCATTCAGCTGCCCATCGGTCAGGAGGATACCTTCCGTGGTATCGTTGACCTGGTCGATATGAACGCTGAGGTCTACTACGATGACATGGGCAACGACATGCGCACCGAGCCTATCCCTGAGGATATGGTCGAGCAGGCTGAGGAGTACCGTAACATCCTGGTCGAGGCTGTTGCCGAGAACGACGAGGAACTGATGGAGAAGTACCTCGAGGGTGAGGAGATCACCCGTGAGGAGCTGAAGAAGGCTATCCGCAAGGAGACCATCGCAAACACCCTGGTTCCCGTTGTCTGTGGTTCTTCCTACAAGAACCGCGGCGTGCAGAAGCTGCTGGACGCTATCGTTGACTATATGCCCGCTCCTACCGATGTCCCCGACATCAAGGGCGTGAACCCCGAGACTGAGGAGGAGGAGACCCGTCCGTCTTCTGACGACGCTCCCTTCGCAGCTCTGGCCTTCAAGATCGCTACCGACCCGTTCGTTGGTAAGCTGGCATACTTCCGTGTTTACTCCGGTAAGGTTGAGGCTGGTACTACCGTCTACAACTCCGTGAAGGACAACAAGGAGCGTATGGGCCGCATCCTGCAGATGCACTCCAACCACCGCAAGGATATCGACTGCTGCTATGCAGGTGATATCGCTGCTGTTGTCGGTCTGAAGAACACCACCACTGGTGATACCCTGTGTGATGAGAATCATCCCATCATTCTGGAGTCCATGAAGTTCCCCGAGCCCGTTATCCGCGTTGCTATCGAGCCTAAGACCAAGGCTGGCAACGAGAAGATGGGCATCGCGCTGGCTAAGCTGGCCGAGGAGGATCCGACCTTCAAGACCTACACCGATGAGGAGACCGGTCAGACCATCATTGCTGGTATGGGCGAGCTGCACCTGGAGATTATCGTTGACCGTCTGTTGCGTGAGTTCAAGGTTGAGGCAAACGTGGGTGCACCCCAGGTTGCTTACCGTGAGACCATCCGCAAGGAGGCCAACCAGGAGACCAAGTACGCACGTCAGTCCGGTGGTAAGGGCCAGTACGGTCACGTTAAGATCAAGATCGAGCCCAACGAGCCCGGCAAGGGTTACGAGTTCGTCAACGCCATCGTGGGCGGCGCGATCCCGAAGGAATACATCCCGGCTATCGACAACGGTATCCAGGGTGCTATGAAGTCCGGCGTTCTGGCTGGCTATCCTGTTGTTGATGTCAAGGTCACCCTGTGGGATGGTTCTTATCATGAGGTCGACTCCTCTGAAATGGCCTTCTCCATCGCTGGTTCTATGGCATTCAAGGATGCTATGCGCAAGGCTGATCCCATCATTACTGAGCCTATCATGAAGGTTGCAGTTATCGTTCCCGATGAGTATCTGGGCGATGTTATCGGCGACCTGAATGCACGCCGTGGTCAGATCCAGGGCATGGAGGCTATGGCCGGCACCCAGCGTGTCAACGCATTTGTGCCTCTGGCTCAGATGTTCGGCTATGCTACCGACCTGCGTTCCAAGACCCAGGGCCGTGGCCAGTACGTCATGGAGCCGTCTCACTACGAGCCGGTGCCCAAGAACATTGCTGACCAGATCATTGCTGGCCGCACCAAGGCTTGATCGCCTTAAATTTAAAATGAATTTTGCCGGGGTAGTGTAACTCCGGCAAAATTTCCTGTAAAAGCACTTGATTTTACAGGGCAAATTTAGTAGAATAGCCTTGCAATGCAATGTCTGCATCCGCAGGGTTGTTGTAACCAAATATCAAAACCGAAATTAAGGGAGGATATTCCAATGGCTGAAAAGGCAAAGTTCGACCGTTCTAAGCCGCATGTGAACATCGGCACCATCGGTCACGTTGACCACGGCAAGACCACTCTGACCGCTGCTATCACCAAGTACCTGGCACTGAAGGGTGACGCAGAGTTCATGGACTATGCCAACATCGATAAGGCTCCCGAGGAGCGCGCTCGTGGTATCACGATCAACTCCGCTCACGTTGAGTATCAGACCGAGGCTCGTCACTACGCTCACGTTGACTGCCCGGGCCATGCTGACTACGTTAAGAACATGATCACTGGTGCTGCTCAGATGGACGGCGCTATCCTGGTCGTTGCTGCTACCGATGGTCCCATGCCCCAGACCCGTGAGCACATCCTGCTGGCTCGTCAGGTCGGCGTGCCCTATATCGTCGTGTTCATGAACAAGTGCGATATGGTCGACGACGAGGAGCTGCTGGATCTGGTCGAGATGGAGATCCGTGAGCTGCTGAGCGAGTACGACTTCCCGGGCGACGACACCCCGATCATTCGTGGTTCCGCTCTGAAGGCTCTGGAGGCTCCCAACGATCCCGAGGATCCTGCTTACGCTTGCATCAAGGAACTGATGGATGCTGTTGACACCTATATCCCCAACCCGGATCGTGAGGAAGACAAGCCCTTCCTGATGCCCATCGAGGATGTCATGACCATTTCTGGCCGTGGTACCGTTGCAACCGGTCGTGTTGAGCGTGGTGTTGCAAAGGTTGGCGACGCAATGGAGATCGTCGGCATTAAGCCCGATCGTCTGAGCACCACCATCACCGGTCTGGAGATGTTCCGTAAGTCTCTGGACTTCGCTGAGGCTGGCGATAACATCGGCGCTCTGCTGCGTGGTGTTGATCGTACCCAGATCGAGCGTGGCCAGGTTCTGGCTAAGCCCGGTTCCGTGCACCCCCACAAGATCTTCGAGTCTCAGGTGTACGTTCTGACCAAGGACGAAGGCGGCCGTCACACCCCGTTCTTCTCCAACTATCGTCCTCAGTTCTACTTCCGCACCACCGACGTGACCGGTATCATCACTCTGCCCGAAGGCACCGAGATGTGCATGCCCGGCGATAACGTCATGATGCACGTTGAGCTGCTGACCCCTGTCGCTATGGAAGAAGGCCTGCGTTTCGCTATCCGTGAGGGTGGCCGTACCGTTGGTTCTGGCGTTGTCGGCAAGATCATTGAGTGATTTTGATCCTTCGCGCCTTTCCTAAGGCTAAAGGTTAAATTTACGAGAGTCCTTCCCGTTCCGGAGAGCGGGAAGGACTCTTTTTGTTTTATCATCCTCTGTCCGTATGGGCAGGGGATTTTTTGATGGCATACTAACAACTTATTGTTTACAAAATAATGTTGTTGTGATATACTGGGAATTGGGAGAGCGAATCTTGTTGGATGGAGGAATCGTAGATGAAATATCCTTGGATCGATGAATATTTGCTGGCAAAACCCAGTGTGACAAAGGACTTGCAGGCAGAATGGAACTGGATTCGCTATCAGATCGGTGGTAAACTGTTTGCAGCCATCTGTCTGGATGATGCGACCGGAAAGGCCGTCTACATTACCCTCAAACTCGACCCGGCAGAAGGGGAGTTCCTGCGCCGACAGTATGAGGACATCATTCCGGGCTACTACATGAATAAGGTGCATTGGAACTCGATCAAAGCGGATGGAAGCGTTCCAGACGACCTGCTGCGGGAAATGCTGGAGAAGTCCTATCAGCTGGTGCTGAGCGGTTTCAGCAAAAAGAAGCAGAAAGAACTTCTGGAAGGGGAAAAGAACGATGCCGTTTGATTATAAGAAAGAGTATAAGGCGTTTTACCTCCCGCCGAAAAAGCCGCATCTCATAACAGTGCCGCCCATGAATTTTGTGGCGGTGCGCGGCAAAGGCGACCCGAACGACCCGGCAGGGGAGTATCAGGCGGCCATGGAGGTGCTGTACGGTATTGCGTTCACCATCAAGATGAGCTATAAGGGAAGCCATAAGATCGACGGCTATTTTGAGTATGTGGTGCCGCCGCTAGAAGGTTTGTGGCGGCAGCAGGGCGTGGAAGGCGTGGACTACGCTCATAAGGAAAATTTCGAGTGGGTATCCATGATCCGCCTGCCGGAGTTCGTCACCCGGGAAGAATTCGACTGGGCCGTACAGGAAGCGACGCGCAAAAAGAAAAAGGATTTCTCCAGAGCGGAATTCTTCGCCTACGACGAGGGGCTCTGCGTGCAGTGTTTACATGTGGGTGCTTACGATGACGAGCCGGAGACGCTGGCACAGATGGATGCCTTTGCGGCCGAGCAGGGTTGTGTGCTGGACTTCTCGGAAACACGCCGCCATCATGAAATTTATCTGGGTGACCCGCGTCGAACCGCTCCGGAAAAGCTGAAAACCGTGCTGCGGCATCCGATTCGAAAATAAAAACAGGAAAATTCACAAATGATGTCGCTTTTATTTGTCAGATGTGCTATACTAAATTTATCTATAGAAAACACATTGAGTGAAAAGGGAGGAGAACATCATGCAGCATGAAACTGTCATCGTGCTGGACTTTGGCGGCCAGTACAATCAGCTGATCGCGCGCCGTGTCCGCGAGAATAATGTCTACTGTGAAATCTATTCCTATAAAACCGATCTGTCGGTCATCAAGGCGAAGAACCCCAAGGGCATCATCTTCACCGGCGGCCCCAACAGCGTCTATCTGGAGGATTCCCCCACGATCGACCCCGAGATCTTCAACTGGGGCGTGCCTGTGCTGGGCATCTGCTACGGCAGCCAGCTGATGATGCATCTGCTGGGCGGTCACGTCTGCCGCGCACCGGAGCGCGAGTACGGCAAGACTGAGGTCTTTGTGGACAACAGCAGCAAGATGTTTGCGGATGTTCAGCCTTCTACGATCTGCTGGATGAGCCACAATGACTACATCGAGCAGGCTGCGCCCGGCTTCAAGATCACGGCCCACACGGTCAACTGCCCGGTGGCAGCGGCAGAGAACGCTGAGAAGGGCCTGTATGCGATCCAGTTCCACCCGGAAGTGCTGCACACTGCCGAGGGCAAGAAGATGCTGCACAACTTCGTGTACAACGTCTGCGGCTGCACCGGCGACTGGAAGATGGACTCCTTCGTGGAGAACAACGTCAAGGCTCTGCGCGAGGAGATCGGCGACGGCAAGGTGTTGTGTGCACTGTCCGGCGGCGTGGATTCTTCCGTGCTGGCCGCCATGCTGGCAAAGGCCGTGGGCAAGCAGCTGACCTGCGTGTTCGTGGACCACGGCCTGCTGCGCAAGAACGAGAAGGAAGAAGTCTGCGCAGTGTTCGGCCCCGGCAACCCGAACTTTGATATCAACTTTGTCTGCGTGGATGCCCGTGAGCGCTACTTCAGCAAGCTGGCAGGCGTCACCGAGCCGGAGCGCAAGCGCAAGATCATCGGCGAGGAGTTCATCCGCGTGTTCGAGGAAGAAGCCAAGAAGATCGGCAAGGTCGATTTTCTGGCACAGGGCACCATTTATCCCGACGTGGTCGAGAGCGGTCTGGGCGGCGAGTCCACCGTCATCAAGAGCCACCACAATGTCGGCGGCCTGCCCGACACCGTGGACTTCAAGGAGCTGGTGGAGCCCCTGCGCAACCTGTTCAAGGATGAGGTGCGTCAGGTCGGCCGTGAGCTGGGCCTGCCGGAATATCTGGTCAGCCGTCAGCCGTTCCCCGGCCCGGGCCTGGGTATTCGTATCATCGGCGAAGTGACCCCCGAGAAGGTTGCCATCGTGCAGGATGCCGACGCCATCTGGCGTGAGGAGATCGCGAAGGCCGGTCTGGATAAGGAGATCAACCAGTACTACGCAGCCCTGACTAATATGCGCAGCGTGGGCGTTATGGGCGACGAGCGCACCTACGACTATGCTGTGGCTCTGCGCGCTGTCACTACCACCGATTTCATGACCGCTGAGAGCTATAACATGCCCTGGGATGTTCTGGGCACGGTCACCAGCCGCATCGTCAATGAGGTCAAGCACGTCAACCGCGTGTTCTACGATTGCACCGGTAAGCCGCCGGCAACGATTGAGCTCGAGTAACCCCTGAACAACCCCTTACTACAAAACAAACCGCCCCACTGAAAGCGTCTTACTTTCAGCGGGGCGGTTTTCTGCATTTATTTGCCAGCCGACAGGGGAGGGCAGGCGTGCAGCTTACTTCAGCTTGCTGTACTCCTCATCGGTGACGGGCTCGCACCACTCGTTGGAGCGCTCGGTGCCGGGCACCTCGACGGCGAGGTGGGAGAACCAGCTGTCCGGGGCAGCACCGTGCCAGTGCTTGACCTCGGCGGGGATGTTGATGCAGTCGCCGGGGTTCAGTTCCACGGCGGGCTTGCCCTCCTCCTGGTAGTAGCCGCGGCCGGCCACGCAGATGAGGATCTGGCCGCCGCCGGTCTTTGCATGATGGATGTGCCAGTTGTTGCGGCAGCCCGGCTCAAAGGTCACGTTGTGGATGCCCACCTGCTGGGTGGAGATGGGGGCCAGATAACTCTGGCCGATGAAATACTTCGCATAGGCCACGTTTGGCTCGCCGATGGGGAACACCATGGACGCCTGGTGCTTTGCCCGGGCGCTGTCGTCCTCCGGCTCCACCGCCCAGATCTCCTTTGCCATGTTGAACACAGCCCAGCCCTTGGGCCAGCCGACGTAAAATGCAACGTGGGTGATGATGGCGGCGATCTCCTTCTGGGTCACGCCGTGGTTCTTGGCGTTCTGCAGGTGATACTTCAGCGAGGAATCGGTCACGCCGGAAGACATCAGCGCAACCACGGTGAGGATGCTGCGGGTCTTCAGGTCGATGGCATCATCGTTCCAGTTCTCGCCAAAGAGAACGTCGTCGTTGTAGTGAGCAAATGCCGGTGCGAATGCGCCCAGCGCATCGCGGCCAGCGGTCTGTACGATCTTTTCCATAAAAGCTGCCTCCTGTGACGATGGGCCGATCCCGGGCGGGCCGGAACCGGTCGATTTTCAACAGCTTTATTGTAGTACTTGAAGTTTACTTTAAGTCAAGGGCTTTTGGCAATTTTTTGCGGTTTTGATGGTTCAGAGGTCGCTGCGCGGCTGGTTCGCCATGCGCCAGAAGCCCAGCTCAAACTCCGAGCAGGCCTTGAAAATCTCGCGGCAGCGGGCAGCGCGCTCCGGCGAAAGGCCGGTGCAGGCTTTTTCCGCGTAGTCAGCCCAGGCCTGGCAGGCGTCGCCGTAGCCGTCGGAGGCGTAGTCCTTCACCAGCGGACCAAACACCGTATCCAGCACACCGGGCGAGCGCTTCAGAAGCCGCCGGAAGATCCAGAAATAGCTCAGCATGCAGGGCAGCACGGCTGCAATGCACTCGGCTTCGCCCTCACCGTTCTTTGTGGCCTCGATCATGTAATCGGTGTAGGCGCGGTTTGTAGGGCGCTGCGGCAGGCTCTGGATGTCGTCGTCGGTCAGGCCGTAGCGCTTGAGATACTGAAGGCGGGCTACATCCTCGTTCTCGTTCACGAAGGAGAGCAGGGAGTAGTAGTTGCGCATGGCGGCCATGGTCTGCGCCTTGGTCATACCCCAGGCAAACACCCGGGCGTATTCCCGCAGGTACAGGCTGTCATCCACGATGTAGCCCTTGAAACAGTCCTCGTCCAGCGTGCCGGCCTCCAGCCCGCGCAGAAAGTCCGAATCCAGGCACTGCTGCCAGATGGGCAGGCTCTCCTGTACCAGTGCATCCACAAAAGGCGTCTTACTCACGAACGAACTCTCCTTTCAGAGCAAACATGTGGTCCATCGGGCCGGAGCCGTGGCCCAGGTCCAGCATGGCAGACAGGCAGCCGGAAATGTAGGCCTTGGCGCGCTCCACCGAGGTGTCCAGATCATAGCCCTTGGCCAGGTTGGACGCAATGGCGCTGGAAAGGGTGCAGCCGGTGCCGTGGGTGTTGGGGTTCGCAATGCGCTTGCCGTGGAACCACTTGCCGCAGCCGTCCCGCCACAGCAGGTCGTCGGCGTCGTTGATCTGGTGGCCGCCCTTGCACAGCACAGCGCAGCCGTACTTCTCGCTGATGCGCTTGGCCGCAGCTTCCATCCCGGCGGCGTCGGTGATGGTCATGCCGGAGAGGATCTCTGCCTCCGGGATGTTCGGGGTGAGCACCTCGGCCATGGGCAGCAGCTTTTCGGTCAGAGCCTGCACGGCGTCGTCCCGCAGCAGCTTGGAGCCGGAGGTGGCCACCATCACGGGGTCCACCACGATATGCTTTGCATCGTAAGCCTTGAGCTTTTCGGCAATGACGCCGATCAGCTCCGCCGAGGACACCATGCCGATCTTGACGGCATCGGGGTAGATATCGGTGAAGATGGCGTCGATCTGCTCGCCAAGGAACTTCGGGGTGGTCTCAAAGATATCGGTGACGCCGGTGGTGTTCTGGGCCGTGAGGGCGGTGATGGCGCTCATGGCAAACACGACGTTGGCGGTGCAGG
>ERZ780012.486-NODE-486-length-14650-cov-4.20343_pt1 | contig 14650 bp, 17 predicted proteins | sample MGYA00511869_ERZ780012 | MGnify/ENA primary metagenome ERZ780012 (study PRJEB29588, sample SAMEA2161608) | human gut metagenome | biome: human gut; feature: human-associated habitat; material: faeces | place: Denmark | collected 2008/2010 ... | reverse complement strand
GCTTCCATCGGCGTCGGCAAAGTGCGTGAATGCCCCCGTCAAGCGGACATGCGGGCTGACTTGCAGACGGGCGAGAATCGCGCGGATTTCCTCTTCCGTGCGCACGCCAATGCGCCCCATGCCCGTGTCGATTTTCAGGTGCATCAGCCCCATCAAGCCGCTGTCCTTCGCGCAAGATTCGAGCGTATCAACCATTTCCGGCGTACAGACGGTCAGCGTCAGTTCGTTGCGGACGCCCTCGGCAATTTCTTCATCAGAGGATGCGCCCAGCACCAGCACCGGCGCGGTTACGCCCGCCTGACGCAGCGCCGCGCCTTCATCCGTGCGGGCAACCGCCAAGGCACTTGCACCCGCTTCCAGCGCGGCACGGGCGACCTTTGCAATGCCGTGCCCATAAGCATCCGCCTTGACAACGGCCATCAGCTTCGTTTTTTCCGGCAGCGTGGAGCGCAATAGACGCACATTCTCCCGCAGCGCTTCCAAATCAATTGTCCGAACAGGATACTGCTGCATGTGCAGCTCACCTTCCTTAAACACAGCAAAATGCTCCCGCTTTTGGCGGCAGACTGCCTTTTATTATAGCATAGGAACACGATAAAGAAAAGGGGCAAACCGGAATTTGCGCCGTTTTGCCGCTGATTTATGGGCTTATCGTCCACTTTTCTCATGCTGCTCAATCTGCTCGTTCAGCAGATTGACATCGCCGCAGCCCATCGTAATTGCCAAATCGCCCGGCTTTAAGTGTGCGCGCAGGTACGCCTCGGTATCGTCGAACGACGGTGTCCATACGGCGTTCAGCCCGTGCGCCTGCATTCCGGCGACCAGCTTGCCGCTGTCCAAATCAGGGTAATTCTCCCGCTTTTCACGCGCGCTGAAAATATCCATGACGACGGTTACGTCCGCCGCTTCGGTGCACGTCAGGTAGTCATTGAAGAGGTGCTTCACGCGGTCAAACGTGTGCGGCTGCATAACGGCGTAAAGCGTCCCCTTGCAGCGCTTGCGGGCAATGGCGACAGCATTGCGCATTTCCGCCGGATTATGCCCGTAGTCGTGGAACATTTCCGCGCCGTTGAGCAGCCCTGTCAGTTCAAATCGCCGATGCGCCCCGGTGAAGTGCGCCAAGCTCTCCGCTGCTTTCGTCATATCCGCGCCCAGTACCCACGCCGCAGTGAGCGCCGCCAGCCCATTTTCGACATTGAAGCGCCCCGGCACGCCCATCTTGACGTGCGCCAAGATGTTCCCCTGCGCGCAGAGGTCGAATGTATAATAGCCGTTATCATCTTCCGTCAGCGCGGCGGGATGCACGTCGCAATCCGCCGTCAGCCCGAAGGTAATCGTCCGGCAGTTGAGGCGCGACAGCTGGCGAACCACACGCTCATCCGTCCCCTTGCCGATAGCAACGCCGTTATCCGGCAGCAGATGCAGGAACTGCCCGAACGTCTCCTCAATCTCGTCGATGTCCTTGTAGCAGTCCAAGTGATCCGCGTCGATATTCAATATCCAACACACCCGCCATCGTCGGATGCATATGCAGGAACGAGCGGTTGAATTCACACGCTTCGGCAGCAAAAATATCGCTGTGACCGATGCGGGTTGAACCGCCGATGGCATCGAGCTTGCCGCCGATATGCACCGACGGATCAAGCCCGCACTCGACGAGGATTTCCGAAAGCATGGAGGTCGTCGTCGTCTTGCCATGCGCACCGCAGATGCCGATGGCGCGCGCATAGTGGCGCATCAGCTGTCCCAGCAGCTCCGCGCGTTCCATCGACGGAATATGCAGCCGCTCCGCTTCGGCACGTTCGGGGTTCGTCAGCGGAATTGCCGCGGTATAGACCACCAAATCCGCACCATGGACATTCTCCGCGCGGTGGCCGATGGTTACTTTCGCGCCCGCCTGCCGCACGTCGTTCATCAGATACCCGTCATTCTGATCCGAGCCTGTCACCTGATACCCCAAATGCTGAAGCATTTGAGCCAAACCAGACATACTGGAGCCACCGATGCCAATCATATGGATGCGTTTGCCCGCAAAATCCTGAATCTGTGGCGTGTTCATAATCACTCATCTCTCCTAAGAATCCAATTCCGCGTCTATTATACGCTATCTGCCCCCGAATAATCAAGTCATCCCGCCTAATTTCTGCGAAAAAAGGCGGATTTGCGTGTGATTTCATCATGTTTTGCTTGACATTCGGGCGGTTTCCTGCTATTGTTATGCGTGGGTATGCCTGCGCACACCCGCTGTTTTTTCGTATGGACGAACGCGCACCGGCTGCATAGAAGCCGCTGAAAGGGAGGATACTACGCATGACCAAGGCCTTGATTTCTGTCACCGGACAGGATACTACCGGTATTATCGCCCGCGTCGCGACCAAGCTGTCTGAACTCAACATCAACATTCTGGACATCACGCAGACCATCTTGTCAGGATGCTTCACGATGATGATGGTCGTTGACCTTGACGGCGCTCAGATGGAGTTTGCCGCCGTGGATGAGGCGTTCCAGCCCATCCGCGAGGAAATGCACCTGAATATCCACCTCCAGCGCATGGATATTTTCGACGCGATGCACCGCATTTAAGGCAGGAGGACTTGAGGGATGATTGAAACGGGCGAAATCCTCCAAACGATGGCGATGATTCAGGAGCAGAACTTTGATATCCGCACCATTACGCTGGGCATCAATCTGCTGGACTGCTCTCATCCGTCCCCGGAAGCCTGCGCACAGCGCGTGTACGATAAAATCTGCCGCGTCGCCAAAGACCTTGTGCGCACAGGCGAAGCCATTGAGCGCGAACTGGGCATTCCGATTGTCAACAAGCGAATTTCCGTGACCCCGGTGAGCCTGATCTGTCAGGGCGACCCGCGCCCGATTGCCAAGGCGCTTGACCGCGCGGCGAAGGAAATGGGCGTAAACTTTCTGGGCGGCTACTCTGCCCTGATGCACAAGGGCGCAACACTGGCGGACGAGCGGCTGCTGGTTTCTATCCCCGAAGTGCTCTCCACGACCGAGCGGCTTTGCTCCTCTGTCAACGTCGGCAGCACCCGCGCGGGCATCAATATGAACGCCGTACGCGAAATGGGCGAAATTATCAAAAAGACGGCGGCACTGACGGCAGACACGGACGGACTGGGCTGCGCAAAGCTGGTCGTTTTCTGCAACGCAGTGGAGGACAACCCGTTTATGGCGGGTGCTTTCTGCGGCGTGGGCGAGCCGGAATGCGCCATCAACGTCGGCGTGTCCGGGCCGGGCGTGGTCAAGCGCGCGCTGGAAAGCGTCAAGGGGCAGCCTTTTGACGTGGTAGCGGAAACCATCAAGAAGACGGCGTTCAAGATTACCCGCGTGGGTCAGCTGGTGGCGCAGGAAGCGTCGCAGCGGCTGAATATTCCCTTCGGCATTGTTGACCTATCCCTTGCCCCAACTCCTGCGCGCGGCGACTCCGTGGCGCATGTGCGGGCGCTCCCGGCGCGACGGCGGCGCTGGCGCTGCTCAACGACGCCGTGAAGAAGGGCGGCGTGATGGCGTCGAACCACGTCGGCGGGCTGAGCGGCGCGTTTATCCCGGTCAGCGAGGATATTGGCATGATTGAAGCGGCGTCGGCTGGCGCGCTGACGCTGGAAAAGCTCGAAGCCATGACGTGCGTGTGCTCCGTGGGGCTTGACATGATTGCTATTCCAGGCGACACCAGTGCGGCGGCAATTTCCGGCATTATTGCGGATGAAGCCGCTATCGGCATGGTCAACAACAAGACCACGGCGGTGCGCGTGATTCCGGCCGTTGGCAAGAAAGCGGGCGACACGGTGGAGTTCGGCGGACTGCTGGGCTTCGCGCCGGTGATGCCGGTCAACCCCTATGGCAATGAAGAATTCGTTGCGCGCGGCGGACGCATCCCTGCCCCGCTGCACTCTCTGCGCAATTAAGGCACCACCTCATTTGCGCGGTGTTACCTTAAGCAGTCAATGGGAATCCTAAACTTGGAGGAACTATGGGCAATTTCGTAGACCATGTAAAAATCACCTGCAAGGCAGGCAACGGCGGCAACGGCAGCATGTCGTTCCACCGTTCCACCGGGAAAAATTCGTCCTGAACGGCGGGCCGGACGGCGGAGACGGCGGTAACGGCGGCAATGTCTGCTTTTACGCTGACCTAAACATGCACACGCTGCTGGACTTCCGCTTCAAGAGCAAATACACGGCGGAAAACGGCGTGGACGGCGCGGCAGGCAACTGCACGGGCAAGCGCGGTGAAGACCTCATCATCAAAGTACCTGTCGGGACAGTCATCCGCGAGGCGGAATCCGGCGCGGTAGTTGCGGATATGGACACAGCTGGCGAAACGCGCACGATTCTGCACGGCGGCCGCGGCGGCTGGGGCAACCGCCACTTTGCGACCCCAACCCGGCAAGCGCCGAACTTCGCCAAGCCCGGCATTAAGACGGAAGTCCATACCTTTCTGCTGGAGCTCAAAACGATTGCGGACGTGGGTCTTGTGGGCTATCCGAACGTCGGCAAATCGACGATTCTGTCCGTCGTGACGAGCGCGAAGCCGAAAATCGGCAACTACCACTTCACGACGCTGACGCCGAATCTGGGCATCGTCCGCCGCCACGGCAAGGACATTGTGCTGGCGGATATTCCGGGTCTGATTGAGGGCGCGGCGGACGGCGCGGGTCTGGGGCATGATTTCCTGCGTCACGTTGAGCGCACCCGTCTGCTGCTGCATGTGCTGGACATTGCGGGCAGCGAAGGCCGCGACCCGGTGGAGGATTTCGACCAGATTAACCACGAGCTGGCGAATTACGGCGAGCTGGCGGAACGTCCGCAGATTGTGGTGTGCAACAAATCCGACCTGCCGGATTCGGAAGAAAATGTCGCCCGCTTGAAGGCGCACTTAGCAGAACTCGGCTTGGACTACCCCGTGTTTGTCGTGTCCGCGGCAACGCATCAGGGCTTTGACGCGCTGCTGGACAAAACGGGCGACATGCTGGAAGCGCTCCCCCCGATTGTGCATTTCGAGGAGGAAGTCAGCTACGACGACTCCGTCAAGCCCGGCACGTTCGAGGTTGTCCGCGACGGCGCGGTGTTCGAGGTCGTCGGCTCGTCCATGCAGCGCCTGATTGACTCGGTGAACTTCGATGACGAAGAATCCATGAGCTGGTTCCACCGCACGCTGCGCAAGTGGGGCGTCATTGACGCGCTGCGCAAGGCGGGCGCACAGGAAGGCGACACGGTTCGCATCATCGACATGGAATTTGACTTTGTGGAATAACAGGAGAAAGCAAACAATATGAACAGCAAACAGCGCGCTATGCTTCGCGGCATGGCGAATACCATGGAAACCATTCTCTACATCGGCAAGGACGGCGTCGTCCCCGGCACGATTAAGCAGGCCAGTGATGCGCTGGAGGCCCGCGAACTCATCAAGTGCGCCGTGCAGCAGGGCTGCCCGCTGACCGCGCGTGAGGCAGTGACGGAACTGTGTGCCGCGCTGGAAGCCGAACCGGTGCAGTGCATCGGCCGCCGCTTCGTGATGTACCGTCCGAGCAAAGACAATCCCCGTATTGTGCTGGAAGACTGATGGTCACGCATCCCTTTGCCCCGGTGGTGGATGAAAACTGCCGGACGCTGATTCTGGGCAGCTTTCCATCCGTCAAGAGCCGCGAAAACGGCTTCTATTACGGGCAACGGGCATCCGCAGAACCGATTCTGGCGGATGCTGGCGGCGGTGTATGCGGAGGATGCGCCGGAGAGCATCGCGGAGAAGACTTCCCTGCTGCTCCGGCACCATCTGGCGCTGTGGGATGTGATCGCGAACTGCGAAATCGACGGTTCGGCGGATGCGTCCGTGCGCGAGGCGGTGCCGGTGGACATTGCGCGGATTACCGACCGGGCGCACATCTCGCGCGTCCTGTGCAACGGCAAGCTGGCGGGAACGCTCTACGCGCGGCACTTGCAGCCGATAATGGGCATTCCGGCGCTCGTCCTGCCCTCCACCAGCCCGGCGAACGCGATTTGGACGCTGCCAAAGCTGACAGACGCGTGGCGCAAAGCCTTGACAGACGAAAACGCGACTTTCTGCGAATAACAGGAAGCCGCGTTTTTTATATCCTATGCAGATTTATGCTGCTGGTTCACTGCGAACCTCCACCGTCCAGCGGAGATTTTGCAGCCGTGCTGGGAAATCGCTGTCACGCCAGTCCGCCATGCTCCATGCTGACCAGATGGCTTTGCGCCCTAAGCCGAGTGCGTCACAGCCAGCCGCTTGCAGACGGTTCAGCACATCCAAACACGCCCTCGCGGTTTCGGCGGACACGGCCTGCGGGGTCAGGTCAGCACGGTCGTAGCGCAGGTTCACGCGGCAGACGGCGGTATTCTCCGTTAGGCGGATGCTCGTGCTCGCTTCCGTCAGGTGAATCGCGTGTTCGGGCAGAAGCAGCTGCGTCCGCGTCAGTTCTCCCTGCATCAGCAGCAGAATCTGCGTTTCCTCCGGCGGCAGAAAATCGCGGACAAGCCCGTCCGCATCCGTCAGCCACGCGCCGCTGAGCAGGAGGCCTTCCGCCGTGCTTTCTGCGCCGCAAAGTACGGGTGATTGACGGCTGCCGAAGCGAAGCAGCACCGACGCGGCGCACGTCGGGATGACGCCCTGCTCGTGCCGCGCCTGCACCATCACATCGATGGACTTGCTGAGGCGCGTGCCGTTCTCCGGAACGAGCTTTTCCGCCAGCGCCGTCGTATCCTCCTCGGTCACGGCGACGGAAGCGTGCAGGCGCAGATTCTCCACGCCGGACAAGTCGCTGAGTGTCCGCACAATCGGAATTTCCGCCGTCCATGCGCGCGAAAGCACAATCAGACGCAGCTGCCCCCAGTGCAGGCGCATCGGCGCGGCGGATTCGAGCGTTCGGAGCGCGTCGGTCAGCGTAGCGCCAGTTGCGGAAAGTGTCTGATAGCCGCCGTTCTGCTGGTATGTCGGGATGCGCACGCGGACGGTGCATTCCTGCGCGCCGCCATCAACCAGCAGGACGACACAGAAGGCGCGTTCCTCCGGCGGGAGCGCCGAGCAGCCCGTGCAGAAAAGGCAGATCAGCAGCAGACAAAGCGCGCGTTTCATGCTTTTTCCCTCCTGCAAAGCCGGGCGATGGTCAGCACCAGAAGCAGCAGCACCCCCGGCGCAAGCGACCATGCCGTGAAGGCGGTCAGGACGCGCCAAAGTCGGCTGATGTCGAATAGCTGCGTCAGCGTCAGCAAGCCAATCAGCGCATAAGGAACCCACTTTTTCGGCTTCTGGCACGATGATGTCAGGAATCGCGCCGCCAGCTGCGCACTGCCCGCAATGCTCAAAAAGAGCGTCATCATCAGCAGACACTGCGCAAGCGTTCGGACGGCGGGCTGCAAAAACAGCGTCGGCAGCACAAGTCCGCTGGCAAGGCTGCGCCCCGGCACGGTCAGTTCCGACGGAATCGTGAGGGACAGCAGGAGCAGAATCACGGGGCAGGGCAGCAGCGCAACGAACATGGCTGGGGTGCGCCTTGTCCCCTCTTCCGCAGGAAATTCCAGCAGCAGGAGCAGCATCCAGCTCATGCCCCACGCGCTGCGGATGCCGCTCAGCAGCGGCGGCACGCCTTCGCCCAAGAGCGGCACGATGCCGTCCGGGTGCGCGTCGAGCAGCGCGTTGATGGCGATAATCGCGGCGGCGACAAGCAGCACGTGCCAAACGCCGCGCGGCATCCCGGCGCGGTTCAGGGCAATCAGCATCACTGACGCCGTCAGCAGCGTCAGCGTGAACTGCGAGCCGCGCGCACCGATGCCCTCGGTGAAAAATGTGATGAGCGCCGTGAGGGACGCAATGCCGTCCAGCAGGAGCGGGAGGGTCAGCGTGAGCATAATCAGGATGCCGCCGAAATTCCCCAGCAGCTTTCGGGCACAATCGGTCAGCGTCCGCGTGTGCGTGTGGCGCAGTGCGTGTGGCGCAGGAGCAGCCGCAAAGCGCCGTAGACGCACAGCCCCGGCAGCATACACGCGGCAGAAAGCCACCACGCGGCGCTCCCGCAAAGGGGCAGCAGCTGCGTTAAGCCGACGCGCGTCATCGACACGGCGGACAGCAGCCCGATCAGCGCATTCTGCGTCTGACGCTGCCCGGCGCGGCGCTTCTGGATTCGCTGCATTATTGTCCTCTCCTGTCCCAGCCACGCATTCTGCCGCGTGAGCGCATATTGTTCTCGGCGCTGCCCAGCCATGTCCGCCAGCGCTGCTGCCAAAGCGGATGGCGCGTCAGCAAATCGGGATTATGCGCACGCGGCGGCGAAAGCGGAGCGGCGAAGGGTGCGCCAAGGCTCGTCAGGCTGCACAGGCGGACGCAGAGCGCCGTCATGAACAGCACGATGCCGTAAACGCCGAAGATGCTGCCCGCCGCAAGCAGTAGCAATTGTCCGATGCGCACCGCTAATCCAAGCGAATAATCCGGCACGGCATACGACCCGAGGCTGGACACCGCAACGACAATAATCAGCAGCGGATGCACAAGTTTCGCTTCGACCGCGGCTTGTCCCAGGATTAAGCCACTGACCGTGCCGAGCGTCGAACCAGTTAGCGACGGCACGCGGATGCTGGCTTCCCCGACGAGGTTGAACATGATGAGCATCAGCAGCATTTCCAGCGGCACGGACAGCGGCACTTCCGCCTGACTTTCCAGAATCGATGTGAGCAGCGCCGCCGGAAGCGCCTGCGGATGGAACGTGACGAACGCCACGAACAGCGCGGGCAGCATCAGCGCGCAGAGCAGTCCCAGCAGGCGAATCAGCCGCATAAACGTGCCGTACAGCCAACGCGAGGATGTGTCATCCGGCGTATGCAGCAGATGAAGGAGACTTGCGGGCAGCACCAGCACCTGCGGCGAACCATCCAGCAGCAGCACAATCTGCCCTTCCAGCAGCATCGACGCGGCACGGTCGGGACGCTCGGTCATCACGCACTGCGGCAGGAGCGAAAACGGGTGATCCTCCAGCAATTGCTCCAGCGCGCCGATGGACAGCACATGGTCAATATGTACTTCCTCCAGCCGTGCCTTCAGGCGGGACAGACTGCTTTCATCCACCGCGTTTTGCAGGTACATCACGCACAGGCTGACCGGAATCGCGTCGCCGATCTGCCGCATTTCGCCAATCAGCTCCGGCGTAGGCAGAATGCGGCGAAGCAGGGTGATACTATCGCGGATGGACTCGTTGAACCCACTCGTTGAACCCCTGATGCGGTCCTCTCACGACGCTTTCGGTCAGCGGCGGCGAAATCCCGCGGCGGACCGCCCCGCGCACATCGAAGCTCAGCGCGCCGTCCATACCGTCCGTCAATACGACCGCGTGACCCGACACCAGCTGTGCGACGATTTCCCGCACATCAAAAAACGCTTCGACTTCGCACAAGGCGACGCGCTGCCGGATGCAGCCAGCGATTTCGCCGGATGATGCCGTTTCCGCCGCATTTTGCAGGGGTGAAAGCAGATAATGCTGCATGAAGTCGGTGGAAATCAGCCCGTCCACATAGTACACCGCCGCATCGCGTGAAAACGTGCGGAAGAAGCGGACGTGCATGTCCGGATTGACCGCCCGATGCAGCTTTTCATCCAGCAGACGGCAGTTTTCCCGTAAATCACCGTTCATGCGCCATTCCCCCTTCTTTGAATACGCCAAAGGAGACCGCGCCGCCTTGTGCGCGACACGATCCCCCTCGGAAGATTTCCCGCCTGTCCGTTACCAGCGGCACTTGTACGACGAGCACAAGCTTTCGTCCGCTTTCCCGTTGCAGCAGCATTCCTTCGGCGCAATCTGAACGTCCATCAGACCGCAGACACCGTCCTGCTCATGATGCTGGCAGCTTTCGACGGAACAATGGATGCACTGGTTGTTCTTATGGGACATATCAGTCAACCTCCCTGAAAATTTGTCACCCGCACCGGCGGGCGCAGAGTACATTCTGCCCGATTTTCCGCTTGCGATTCAGGAAAAAATATGATATAGTATTTTCTTGCGCGGAAACCGCGCACCGGAGCGCATCGGACTTCCTTTCCGACAGCGCCGGGACAGGGATTCGCCCACGCATGTGCGCAGCCCTGCAAAGAAAGAAGTGTTTCTATGTTTAAGAAGCTGCTGACCACTCGTTCTCTCTGTCTCTCTGCCATCATCGCCGCGCTCTACGCTGCGCTGACGCTTCTGCTCGCGCCCATCTCGTATGGGGAAACATCCAGTGCCGCGTGTCCGAAGCGTTCACGGTGCTGCCGATGGTTCTGCCGCAGTCCATTCCCGGTCTGTTTGTGGGCTGCCTGATTGCGAACATTTTCTCCCCCACGCCGTCCATTTGGGACATTGTGTTCGGTTCGCTGACGACGCTGATTGCGGCGTGCGGCACTTACGCGCTGCGCAAGAAGCCCATCCTGGCGGCGGCTTGCCCGATTGTGGCAAACGGCGTGATTGTCGGTCTGATGCTGGCGCTGCTGTACGGTCTGCCCGTTGCGCTGACGATGGGCGAAGTCGCGATCGGCGAACTGGGCGCCGTTTTCCTCGGCATGGTGCTGCTGACGGTCTTGAAGTCGCGCGTGGACTTTAACAAAATCAGCAAGATGTAATTTTCTTCATCCTTTCCGGCGGAATCCGGCATTCGTGCCGCGCATTCCGCCTTTTTATTTTGCGCGTTTGCCCGCGAAATATGAAAAGACGGTGAAAATTGCGAAAATCCTTTCATTATAGGCGGAAATGTGCTATAATACAGGATGGATTGTTTTAGCCGAATTTTCAGGAGGACTGATGGTATGAATCATGCCGCGCTTATTCTGGCGTCGGGGTCGCCGCGCCGCCGGGAACTGCTTTCGCTGACAGGGCTGCCGTATGTGGTGGATGCGCCGGAGGTGGACGAAAGCTGCGCCTTGCCGCCGGAAGAAGCGGTGCAGGAAATCAGCCGCCGCAAGGGGCTTGCGGGCGCTGCGGCGCATCCGGGCTGCGTGGTGCTGTCGGCGGATACGCTGGTGGCGGTGGACGGGAAAGCGCTGGGCAAGCCGCACTCCGAGGAGGAGGCATTCCAGATGCTGTCCCTGCTGTCCGGGCGGTGGCATCAGGTGTACACAGGCGTGTGCGCCGTGGATGCGCAGGGCATGGTTCATCAGCGGGTCGTGGGGACGCAGGTGCATTTCTGCCCGATGACGGAGGAGGAAATCCGCCGCTATATCGCCACGGGCGAACCGATGGACAAGGCGGGCGCATACGCGGTACAGGGCATTGCCGGGCTGTGGATTGACAAGCTCGAAGGCTCGTACAGCAACGTGATTGGCCTGCCGATGCACACCGTGCGCGAACTGCTGGACGAATGCGGACTGCACTGCTGGCGCGCCTGACGCCGGATGATGAATTTGATTGAGGGATGGTACAGATATGCACTTCAAAGCGCCAGACATTGGGCTTGACCTTGGAACCTGCAATACAGTTGTCTATGTGAAGAACGAGGGCATCGTCATCAGCGAACCGACGCTGGTGATTTCGCGGCGCGGCGACAAGAAGCCGATTGCCGTCGGCGAGGATGCACAGCGCATGTATGGGCGCACCAGTGACGCGGAAATCGCCATTCACCCCATCCGCAACGGCATGATTGCCAATTACGACGCAACGGTGCTGCTTCTGCGTGCTTTCATCAGCAAGGCAGTTGGCGAAAGCAACCTCGTCAAGCCGCGGCTGGTCATGTCCATTCCGTCGGAAATTGACGAAGTGAACCGTAAAGCGCTGACGGCGGCGGTTCGCGCGTGCGGGCTGAAGAAGGTCTACCTGATTGAAAAGCCCTTAGCGGCGGCGATTGGCGCAGGCTTGTCCGTTTTTGAGCCGGAAGGCTGCATGGTGGTGGATGTCGGCGGTGGAACGACGGAGGTGGCGGTCGTATCGCTGGGCGGTCTGGTCGTCAGCCAGTCCATCCCCGTCGGCGGCGTGAAAATGGATGAAGCCATCATCAACCATATTAAACATGAGTTTAAGATGCTGATTGGCGCAAAGACGGCTGAGGATGTAAAACTTGACCTTGCTTCCGCCCTGCCGCAGGAGAACGGGTCGAGTGTGCGCATCCGCGGGCGCGACCTGCTCTCCCCCAGCGCGCTGGAAATCGACTATACCGCGCAGCAGGCGTACGGCGCGGTTCGCGAGCCATGCCGGGCGATTCTGACCGCTATCAAGTGGGTCTTGGAGCGCACGCCGCCGGAGCTGGCATCCGATATCATGAAGAACGGCATTTATCTCACCGGCCGCGCCGCGCAGCTGTATGCGCTGGATCAGTACATCGCCAATGAATTGAACATACAGGTCATTCTGGCGAAAGACCCCGGCGACTGCACGGTGCTGGGGCTGGGCTACATCGTCGAGAATCTTGCGCTGCTCGCCCAGCAGGGACGCATGCCGCAATTGAACTGATGAGCGGATTCCCCTATTCTTTGAAGGAACTGAGGTGATCGATTCGTCATGGCGAATCAGAAGAACGGCAAAAATCGCGGTGAAACCCCTGCCAGCCGCGACGGATTCTATTTTGATGACGATTTGGACAGCGTGACAGCGGGGCTTCCCACGGGTGACGAGCCGGAGGAAGACGAAGTGCCCGACCTGCCGCCGGAGGAGGACAACGCGCCGCCGACGGAGGGCTACAATTCCACGGGCATCCGCATGATTGGGCTGAACAGCACCCGCAGCGAGCAGGATGACGAGGGCATTGACCGCGGCCGCCGTCCGGCACGTCCGACCATGGAGTTTTACATGGAGGATAATCTGGAAGCTGAGTACGCGCCGGAAAAGGAGACGCCGCCGGAAGAAGCACCCGAAGCGGGCAGCGACGCGCAAATCGACCGCGGCTACGGGCAGAAGCCCCGCGCAGCAGACGAGAAAAAGCGCGGCAAGAAGAAAAAGGGGCATCCTGTTCTGCGCACGATTCTGGTGTGGACGGTCAGCGTGATACTGCTGGGCATTATTGGCATTATGGCGTTGTCCCGCACGATGTACCAAGATTCTTCCCTGCTGACGCTGCCGGAAAACGCCATTTCTTCTGCCGTCACCCCGGTGCAGACGTGGTTCTCCGGCATCGTGCAAAGCATTTCGGATTACTTCTACATGGTGCGCCTGCGCTCGAACTGGGAAGCGGAGTATAACCGCGTCGTAGCGGAAAACATGGAGCTGGCCTCCGTCGTCGCCCGCAACGCCGAACTGGAAAAGCAGCTGTCGCAGTTCACGAACATGCAGGAGGAAATTGTCACTAACGCGAACATGAATCCACTGACGGCGCAGGTGATTGCCCGCGAACAGGGCACCTATTTCTCCGTGTTCACGGTCAACAAGGGCAGCCGCGACGGAGTTGAGCCGTACATGGCGGTCACAATTTCCGGCGCACTCGTCGGTTTCACCGAAACCGTGTACGATACGTCCTGCACCGTCCGCACGATTATCGACTCCGACGCTTCGATTGCCGGCATGATTCAGTCCAGCCGCGATCAGGGCATCGTCAGCGGTACGCTCGGCGTGGACGGCACGGCACTCTGCCGCATGTACTATCTGCCGGATGACTCCCTGCCGCGTCCGGGTGATCAAGTGGTCACTTCCGGCGTGGGCTTCTCCTTCCCCAAAGGCATCCCGATTGGCACGGTGCGCGAATCCACCCGCGGCATGGAAGGCAACAAACAGTACGTCGTCATTGAACCGCAGGCAGATTTCCAGCACTTGGAGTACGTCATCATCCTGCGTTACAAGCCGGAAGCGGAAGCCATCGAAGGACGCGACTCCACGGCAGTATACAACGAGTACGTTCCGCTGGTGACAGCTCGCCCCTATCCGACACTGAAAATCGGCTCGACGCTCATGTTCGGCGCAACGGCGACCCCGACGGAAGTGCCGTCCGTGACACCAAGCCCGACCGCCAGCCCGACACCGTCGCCCTCGCCTACGCCGTCGCCTGTGCCCACGCCGCGCGGAACGGTCTATGAGTACAACTCGACGCTGCTCAACCCGACGGCAACCCCGTCTCCGACACCCACGCCAAGCCCGACGCCTGTCCGGACGCTCAATCCGGGCGACCTTGACTGGGAGGAATAAGCCGTGCGCAACGTGTTTTGGCGGCAAATCCGCCTGCTTCTGGTTGTTTTCATCGGCTACCTTTTCCATGTCACGGTGATGACACAGCTGGACACGACGGTCAGCATCAATCTGCCGCTGGTGATTTTATCGGTAGTGATTGTCGGCTATCCGCGCTACAAGGCATTCTGGGTCGGCGCGGTGTACGGCATTCTGCTGGAAACGATGGTGCCGGGTGTGAAGCTGCTCAACCTCGTGTTCTACCCAATCTGCGCGATGCTGATGTCGCTGTTCTTCACCGACAAGAGTGCCGCCAGATTGCAGTACGACATGTCGAACCACCGCCGGGGGCGCAACCGCAGTGTTTATCTGCGCACGCCCCTGTGCGCCCTGTGCGCGGCGCTGCTGTATGAGGCCGTAAGCATCATCTATATCGCAATGAGCAGTGCGGAACTGACAAGCGCTTTCTTCACCCGTGCGCTCACCGATACGCTGATGACGACGCTGACCGCGGTTGTGCTGATGTGGCCGCTGCGTCGGCTGCTCGGCTTCGGCGCGCCGGGATCCAAAGCA
>ERZ780012.472-NODE-472-length-15066-cov-2.74798_pt1 | contig 15066 bp, 17 predicted proteins | sample MGYA00511869_ERZ780012 | MGnify/ENA primary metagenome ERZ780012 (study PRJEB29588, sample SAMEA2161608) | human gut metagenome | biome: human gut; feature: human-associated habitat; material: faeces | place: Denmark | collected 2008/2010 ... | reverse complement strand
ATCGTGGATTTTGAGAGATTTACATAAAGATACGCAATTATCAGATATAGTTAGTTCCTATGCACAAAGAATAATCGAAAAAAGAAAGTCCACACAAGAATATAAAATAACTGAAGAAAAAGAAAGAACTGATAAAGATACAGTTGCTATCGCAAATCCAAAAAATAGAGCATCAGATGGTCATATATGTAAATCCAAGGGAGAAGTTGACATCGACAACTTATTATACAAATTCCAAATTTGCCACGCTTATGGACTAAAAGTTAAAGAAATACCTGCAACACAAGAAAGAACTTTGGTCGCCGACTGGTATATCCCACTATCTGGCACACAAGGAATTTACATTGAATACTGGGGAATGGATAAGCAAGATTATCAAGACAACAAAAAAGAAAAATTAGAACTATATGAAAAATACAAAGATAAAATTAAACTGATACAAATAGACAAAAATGATATAAACGACCCTCAAAATTTAGAATATAATTTATATCAAGAACTTGTTGAATTAGGCTGGAAACCATCAAAACAAGAATAATATTCCAACATTCCACTCCCACGGATAACACCGTGGGAGTTTCTTTTTATACTTCACTTCACCGCACTTTTATGCGAGGACAATTAGACCCCGAAATGAAAAGTTCACAGAGTTTATCTCTGTGGACTTTTTGTACCCGTTTTCTGTCGAGCTCGTGTTTTGCGAATAGTTTTATCATCGACTGAACATATATTACAACACACAAAAATGTTTGTCAATACCCTATTTGAATTTTTTTTCATTTGCCTATATTTTTTTTATATGCTATAATTCCTCATATCGAATGTATGGGAGAAGAAAACCAAAAATGAAACACCTTAAAATTGACTTTGCGTTCTTCACTATCATAACTTTAATTGCTTGTTATGTTGACAAATGGTTCAGCATTCTCGAAATAGAATTAAAAACATGGAAAGCGATCATAATTGTTTGTTTTGCGCTGTTCGTTGTTACTGCAATTCTTGAAAAAGTGCAAATAATCATAAACAATCGCAAAGATAAATCGCAAGATTAAAATAAGTGCGCCGATGCGCACTTATTTATTTTAATCAAATGGCATAGGTTCGCCCCAAACGGGGGTTAACTCTTTTTCATCAGTATTTGGAATGTTTCTATATTCTTCACCGCTCAAATCTTTGACGAACTGCACATACGATGAATAATGATACAAAAAATCTCGACCATACTTTTTAAGCAATTCCATACGTGGCAACCCTTTTAACATATCTTCAACGACATAATATGTATTGTCAATCGGCATATCATCGTCAATATGCTCGACATTGTAAGAAACAACATCATCAACAGAATATTGATATTTACTTTTACTTGCTTGGGTATTATGTATCAAATAATTGATACACGATACCCGATCACGCACTATTCGAGATAAACAATTGATTTTTTGTCCGTTGTCATCAACCGTTTCAAACCAACGGCGAATTTCGGACACATCTCGATTGTTAATTAACCGCAAATAAATATGAATATGCGGGGGCTTCAATTCACCTTTAACGTGTAAAACGTCCCCCGTATCCTTGTCTATCACATCATCGGTATAGAAATCTTTGTCATGCATGATATATGCATAAGATGAAATTTGTTTAGCCTTAATATCCAAAACTTTTTGAACATCGTCTAATGACGGTAAATATGAAACTAAAAAATGTTCGTAACTTCTCATATATAATTCTCTCATTCTCTCTTTCTCTCTATGTGGACGCGGACGGCACATAGAGAGAATCGCACACAAACGGTGCTTTTGTGGCGGTGGAAATCCTCCCCCCCACCGCCACCGTATTCCCACGTACTCAAAGCAACATCACAGCAAAGCTGAACACGCTATGAGGGGGAAACAAGCGATAATATTTGCTAGAAAAAGCGCAAGCGCATAGGCTGCTACGCTCGCTTCGCTTCGCTTAATTTTGCGCAAAGCGCAAAATGCCCAACTAACACAATCCCCTATTCTTGCGGAACATCTACGGAAATAGTGTTGTCATCACCGTCAACAACGTCATCGGAAACGCTAATGTCCCGATACAAGTAATCTTTATATTTTTCTTTGTTATTTTGGTAGTCCTTTTGAATCGCCTTTGAAACGCTAATATCGATAAGATACTTAGTGTAAAGTGAATCGTCAAAATGGTCTATCTTACGAACAGCAGACGAACGATATATAGGCTTGTAACAACGAGAATTGTACGAGCCATGTTTCTTCATATAGGGCAAATACCCAAAGAAATAGTTTTCATCTAACTCGGTAGTAGTCATGATATTGTTGTTATCTTCAACAAGTAACATCGGAATTGTCGTTACTTTATAGAACGGCAAGACAACACCATACCTATGAAAATTATGTAATCCGTATATCAGGCCGAGCCTTGAACGAATCGGTTTTACGATGTTTGTTGCCACTTGGTCGGTGACGAACATACGACCGTCAAGCCAATGACGGAAGAATCGAACAAATTTTTCTAACTGCTCCTGGACAAACGGGTTGTCAAACTCCCATTGTGAAGCGATTGCGCCGATTTCATCGATGACAACAACGCACTTTTCGGGAAGAATACCACGCTGTAACAACATCTCTTTCGTCAAAGGTGTTGACAAAGTTTTTTTATTGATTCGAATCGGAATATTCGAATACAACGTTGGCGGATATTTCCAATCTTTGAATATCTTTTCGGATTTCGGCAACCACTTAAACATTTTATAGATAAAATATTTGGTTTCTTGCTTGCGATATGCTTTTTTGCCGTAACGAACGGCAAGATAGGTTTTGCCCGAACCCAACGTTCCCACCCATGCAACAATAGATTGTTTGGGGGGAATTTTTGTTGCACGCATGGATTGAAGAATCACGAATACAAACGCAATAAACAATCCACATAAAATTATAAGTCCTATTCCACTCATGATTGAGAATCCTTTTCTAACATGCCGTTAGAGAGTACATACACAGTTTTCGTCAAGTAAACAATGTATTGAATCGGATAAGCAAGACAATCACCAATAAAAACGAAAAACGATTTCAAAGCAGTCATTGATTCTCCGATAGTCGTAATATTATCGAAAGCATACGTAACCTTCGACCAATCGGGCAAAGTTGGTTTTGTAGGCACTTTATCCAAATTTTCGAGATATACACGCAAATTAAATGATGTTGCCGTAAAATAGCAAAGCAACGAAAGCACCAACACCAACGTTATACAAACAACAATTGCTTTGCTCATTTCATCAACCTACCTTTTTTTGACTTTCCACCGTTAGCAATCCACAAAATGAGCTTGAACGGCAAGCCGATAAATATCGTTATAACAACGACAAGCGAAACGGCAAGAAAGACATAATAGAAAACCTCTTCACCTTTCGGGAATGCCGTTATATCGATAAACAACGGCAATATATATGTTTTGAAAATCTCGTATAAACTCATTCCCATACGTTACACCACCTTTTTTATGACAAATGCGACAATGACAATCGACACAACGAAGAACACAACCGCCGAAAGATTTATGCCGAAAATCTCGAAATTGAAAACCGTTTTCAAAAAATTCACGGGAGATTCAAGCACCGATATTATACCTTCCGTAGTAGCTTTTCTATCCGCTTGTGTAACGCTCGTTCCGTAATTCTCGTAAGACTCCCCCAGTGCCTCATACGTCTTTTGTAAATCGGAATCGGCAAAAGAAACGACATTACGCCATACAGTCAACTTTTTATTTGAAAGATTGTATGAGCATATCATACCTTTGGGAGTAATTGCGGAATCTTTCGGAGTTAGATGAGCGATGTTGCATATACTCACGAAATCGTGATAACCTTGCAAACGAAACAATTGTTGCCAAACCCCCGTAGTCCCCGAAGAATCGTTCAAACCTTTAATAGGCAAAAGCAAATTGCCGTTGCCGTCTATAATCCCGGAAATAGCCTTATTTGCGTTCACAACAAAAACGGCAAAATCGGTATCTTTATTGATATAAACCCTATCACGCATAGACGATGTAGACGGATTTGTGTACACCTCGGGAACATATGAAAATTGCGATTCCAACAAAGATTTATAATCGTTGTATTCGGATATAGCGTTGTCACGTTCGGTAATAGCGGTATCACGTTCAGAAACAACTTTGTCATAATCCGCTTGACTTACACCACTTGCACCGATTGCAGGCAAAGAAAGGTAAATAAAATTGCCCCAAAAAGAAAGCATAGAAGAATCCATACCCGAAACAGTAGGAACGAAAGCGGAATATGTTATAGAAGAATCATCGGATTTTGGTATAGCTTCCAAATCGAACATAGTAACAACGGGTGAATTAAACGAAAAAGCGGTTGAAAAATCCGTCCAATTCATAAGATTGTTATAATCGGAAACATCATTGTAAATCAATGACATAAAACCCGTGCCGAAATCATCAGCATTTTTTGCAACAACACAACGTAACCCGTAAACGGGAGCGGTCAAAGTAAAAGTTGCGCCAAATTCGGAAAGTAAATCGTTAGTAATCTTTGCAGGCGTAAAAGAGAAATAACGATTATAAAACATATCAGAGGCAGTTGAAGTGATAGAAATTTCAATCGAATCACTACCCAAAGCACCGAAATAAGAATCTTTTTCAACACATTGTGCATAAGTCATTATAAAAGACTTATTCACGAAAACTCCGTACAAGCTCGTATATTGTGCTATATTTTCCAACGTATAATTTGAGGACGCTTGCGATTGCAAACCGGTTACATCAGCAACGGGGCTATCAGCAAACGCAACGTTGCATTTAGTGTTGCCATCGAACGCACCACCGACAACGCAAAACCCGAGAACGGCAAACACAACCGCAAGCAAAATCAAGAACACTGCACCGAGTATCTTTTTTGCGGTTGGTTTTTTCTTCTCGTCCTTTTGCGATTCCTCGTCAAGAACAATGTTTTCGGATTGTTTTTTGTTTTGAATATCTTTTTTCATAGTTTTATACCTCAAAAAAAAATGGGCGGTAAAGTCTTAAAGACTATACCGCCCATACGTCCTCGTTATCTACGGATAAGTCGAACGGCGCCGTAAATAAGACCGATTGCGAGCGCAAGACCTGCGGTCAAAAACATGAACTTTGCAAAGTCACTCACAACGAGCGTTTCGGCGGTCGGGTTGACATAAAGAACATTCAAAAATGCTTCTTTTATGCCGTTGCCCATTCCCTTGATTGCTTCCGTAAAGGACGAAAACAACGTGGTTATAAGGTCACTCATTTAGTCGCTACCCCCTTTTCGTATTTCTCGAACCCGAGATATTTTTTGTAAATCCCCTTGTAACCCTCGACATACTCGTAGTACACAACGACCGTATCGAAAGGAACAGCGGTGTATTCGTTTCGATAATCCCAAATACGGACGATTTGCGGATTATCAAGCGAATCGGGCGTTCGTTTAGACCAAACAAGAAGTTCGACCACACGGACGGTTTTGTCACCTTTTTCATAGGAAAATTCACCGAGAAAAAGACCAATTTGACGATTAGTTGTTTCATTTTTGTTGTTTTCTTCCATAAACAACACCCCTTGTAAATACTCGTCAAATGATAAAACAATTCAAAAAACTCGGAAATACCACGTTACAAAACTAATTCGCAAAATAAATAATCTGCAAATAGTTTCTTTACAAAACTATATCGCAGAACCCCGTGTTTTACGAATAGTTTTAAAACCGTTTAAATATTATAAAACGCATATTCTCTTCCTTGTCAAACAAAAATCTCTTAACAATTTTTAAACAGCATATTTTGAAAATGAAATGCAGACCACACACAATATGCAGTCTGCACCACCTATATAAATTAATATTGACACATGTTCTCGAAAAATAGAATTAATTTTGCATCATACTTTCGTACTTCTCTTTCATGTAGAGCGAGTCGAACATTTGAGTTCCGGCGGATTCGCTCAAAACGTGAGGCGTTAGATTGTTTTTGACAATCACTTCGCACAGCGGTTCAAATTCAGGTCCGTAAATGTTGTCGGCAAAGGTCAAATGCTTAATTTCCCCTTTCGCTCCGTACATAATCTTGCTGAAATGCACGTGCATATTTTTTGTTTTTTCTTCGCCGATGCCGTCAAACATATCGTCGATTATGCGTTGGAAATCGTCAGCCGTCTTCAATGCGCCGCCCCACAAACTGTTGACGTGCCCGAAATCGACGCACGGATAAACGTTCGGAGCGAGCTTGCACAGCTCTATAACCTCCTTCACCGTCCCGATTTGCGCCTGTTTACCCATTGTTTCGGGACAAACTATGAGATCGTCGTCACCGTTTTCTTTTATGACGTCAAGAGCGCGCGAAAAGTTGTCGAGAGTACGTGCAAATGCTTCGTTTCTAGGTTGTTTGCCCTCTGCGCCCGGATGAAAAACACATCTTTGACCGTGAAAATGACGAAGTGCTTTGAGCGAGCTTGTCAGATAGTTGATGGAATTGTCGGCTTTTTCTTGCTCAACGGACGCAAAATTGATGAAATACGGCGCATGGACGCTGATTTCAATGCCGTACTTGTCGGACTCATCCCCTATCGCTTCCGCAGTTGCATCGCTGATTCTAACGCCTTTGCCGAAAGAATATTCAAACAAATCCAAGCCCTTTTCGCTGAGCCATTTGGGCATTTGAAGCGTTGCGCTCAAACCGTCTTTTACAAATTGTTCGTCGTGACCGGAAGGCCCGAACAGTGCCGTTTGGTGATTTTTTATCATTTTTACCTCGGTATAAGTTCTTACAAACTTTTCTTCGATGCAGATGAAGCGTCGAGAATGCTTTTTGCTTCGTTTTCGTCCTTGTCAAGCTGACGTTTTAAGTCGTTCGGAGAGGCGAATTTGACAATATCGCGCATTTTTTTGATGAAATATACGGTTATATTCTTGCCGTAAACGTCATCCGAAAAATCCATAATATAAGTTTCGATCGACACCGAATTATCCGAAAAAGTAGGTTTCGTGCCGACGTTCGTCATTGACTTGAAAATTTTGTCGTCAACCTTGCAAAACGTCGCATATATTCCGTTTGCAAGCGCAAGTCTTGACGAATCGGGTGCAATATTCGTGGTCGGAAATCCGATCGAAGTGCCCTTATGGCGTGCATGTACGACTTTTCCGCTCATAAAATACGGCATTGCAAGATGTTCGTTCAACATATCGACTTGCCCGTTTTTTACGTAGGATTTAAGCGTAGAAGTCGACAGTTTTTTGCCGTCGACGGTTTCAAAAGGCAAAACGTGAAGCTCGATGCCGTGCGCTCTGCAATAAACGTCTAACATGTCCACGTTTCCTTTCGCAAACTTTCCGAACGTGTAATCCGAGCCGACAAATATTGCTTTTACATTGAAATTTGCACTCAACGTATCCAAAAACTCGGTTGGCAACATATCGAAAAAATTCCTCTAAAAAACCGCCCCGATAACAACGTCTAGTCCGCATTTTTTAAGCACTTTAACTCTGTCGTCAAATGAAAAAATCTGTTTATCTTTTCCCAAAGCAATGTTCGGATCGTTGACAAAAGTCAAAAGTGCGCTCTTTGTCCCGTTGCGTCTTGAAAAATCTATCGCGCCGTCGACAAGTTTCTTGTGTCCGTTATGAATACAATCGAAAAAGCCCAGAGCAACCGCAATCGGCGCGTCGAATTTGTTATTGAAATCTACAATTTGCAATTTTAACGCCTCCTTACAGTCTGGTTTTCAATCTCAAAATTCCGTCCGAAACGTGCCCTATCGCAAGCGTTTCAGCGCCGTCGTCAACGACGTAATCACCGTCGGGAAGTTCGTCCGTTTTAATTGCCACGCCGTTGAGTGCTTTGGACTTTTGTTGCTCGTCAAGCGTAATTCTACCATAAGATTTCAATGCAAAGTCCACAGATTTAAGATATCTAAACGGTTCTTTTTCAAAATCGGCCAACGTTACCGCATCTTGAATTTCAAAATCCCCGCTCTTTATGCGATGAATCGAAGACATATAAGCAACAGTGCCGAGCGCACATCCAAGATCGCGTGCAATCGAACGAATATACGTTCCGCTCGAACATGCAATCTCAAAAGCATATTCGTTTTTATCGAGATCGTAAGGAGTGCCGTCAAGATCGCAATCAACGGTCTTTATATAGTAAATTGTTATTCTTTTCGGCTTCAAATCGACTTCGATGCCCTTTCTTGCAAAGTCATATGCCCTCACCCCGTCCACCGATTTTGCCGAATATTGCGGCGGAATTTGGTCGATTTCACCGTGTATTGCGCTAACGGCGACATCGATTTGCTCTCTCGTAGGGAAAACACCGCTCTCGCTTGTAACCTTGCCGGTAATGTCAAGCGTATCGGTCGTCTGTCCGAAAACGAAAGTCGCACGATACACCTTGACTTTTTCTTGCATATAATCGAAAAGCCTTGTCGCACTCCCCACGGCAATCGGCAAAACTCCCGTCCCGATTGGGTCGAGCGTGCCTAGATGTCCGACTTTTTGCTTTTCGCCGCTCGCTCTGCGCAAGATTCCGCGCACTTTTACGACGACGTCGCTCGAAGTCATCCCCGAAGGTTTATTGATGTTGACAAAGCCTTTCATGTTTGTTATTGATTTAAAAAGAATCGTCAGATTCTGTCTTTTGCAAGTTTCACGAGTTTCTCTTCGATGTCTTCTAGATAGCCGTTCACCCTGCAACCCGCAGCGTTCTTATGTCCGCCACCGCCGAAAGTCATTGCTATATCGCAAGCGTCGACGGGATCTTTTGTGCGGATGCTCATCTTGAAATTTCTCTCGCCGACTTGTGAGAGTGCATATGCAACTTTGACTCGATCCACGTCTATAAGTTCGGAAACGATCCCTTCGGTGTCGTCGCAAGTCGTATTTGTTGCCGAAAAGTCATCCGCCATAAATCGCATAACGGCAATCTGATTGTTTTCAAAAAACTTAACGTTTGCCAACGCTCTGCGTTTCAGGTTGAATTTGTCGAGCGAAATACTGCGATAAACGTCATAAATCGTTCCGCTTGCGTCGAAATCGTATTTTAGCAATTCGCATGCGATTTCGTGCGTTCGTTTAGTGACGTTGGAATACGAGAAACAACCGCTATCCGTTACGATACCGCAAAACAGCAGTTTCGCAACGTTTTCATCGATTGCTTTCATTCCCTTCAAAAGCTCGAAAACAATCTCCGCACAAGCACTCGCGTTGCCGTAGACGTAACATAGCGGCGCAAATCTTTCAAAGGATTTGTGATGATCGATTGCAATTTGCGCTTTTGCCGACAAAAACGATTTCATACATTGTCCGAGCCTGTCGATAGAGCTTGAATCGATGCTGATTGCAAGCTCGTGTACTCTCTTTTGCGGAAACGTGATTTCTTCGCTCTTATAGAGGCACTTATACTTTTCGGGCACGGTCGAATCGCAATACGCACTGACGTTTTTACCTTTGTTTTTCAGCGCAACGTACAGCGCAAGCATGCTGCCCAGCGCGTCGCCGTCGGGCTTTGTGTGACAATATAGCGCAATATCGTTTGCGCGATTTATCCTTTTTGCGATTTCTTGAAGGATATCGTTGTTCATCACTCGTTTTCGTCGTCGCTCGGTTGCTCTTGAACCGCTCTTTGCTCATCTTGTTTCTTAATTTTGTTGAGGATTTCGTCGATTTTTATGCTGTAATCCACGCTATCGTCGATTAAAAAATTAAGTTCGGGCAAAAGTCTGATTTGCACGCTGTCTTTGAGCATGTTGCGAATGAACGTTTTGGAACGGCAAACGGTGTAATACGCCTCTTGCCTTTCCTCCTCGCTCGACGCATATATTGACAAATACACCTTGGCATACTTCAAATCGGGCGTCGTATAGAGTTTCGTAACCCCGATAATAGCATTGTGAAGACGCGGATCTTTCACGTCTTCGGCAATGATTTTGGTGATTTGTCTGGCGAGTTCGGAATTGACTCGCTCCATTTTAATTTTCATCTGTTCTCTCCATAGTGAACGCTTCGATGACGTCGTCGACTTTCACGTCTTGGAAGTTTGAAAGCATTATGCCGCAATCGAAGTTCTTTGCCATTTCCTTGACGTCGTCTTTGCCGTGGCGCAGAGATGCGATTTCGCCGGTATATTCGACTTTGCCGTTGCGGATAAGTCTTGCTTGTGCGCCGCGCACGACTTTGCCGTCGATGACGTGGCAGCCTGCAATAGTGCCGACGCCGCTGATTTTGAAGAGTTCACGCACTTCCGCTGAGCCGAGCACAACCTCTCTGAATTTGGGATCGAGCATACCTTTGACAGCCTTTTCGATGTCCTCGATGGCATTGTAGATGATGTTGTAGAATCTGATATCGATCTTCTTTTGCGCGGCAAGTTGTTTTGCGTTGCTGTCGGGACGGACGTTAAATCCGATGATAATTGCGCCCGACGTTTCCGCAAGCAACACGTCGCTTTCTTTGATACCGCCGACTGCGGCGTGGATGATATCGATATTGACTTCTTCGTTTCCGAGTTTTGCAAGCGATTGTTTGACAGCTTCAACCGAGCCTTGAACGTCCGCCTTGATGATGAGTTTGACGGATTTAAGTTCGCCCTTGGAAATCTTGTCGAACAAATCGTTGAGAGACACGGAAGTAGATTCCGTTTGATTTGCCGCAAGTTTGAGTTTTCTCTCTTCGGCAAGTTCTCTTGCAAACTTCTCGTCCGCAACGACGTCGATTCTGTCGCCTGCTTCGGGGACGTCGTCCCAGCCGGTGACGGACACGGGCATGGAAGGACCTGCCTTCTTGACTTTTCTGCCCTTGTCGTCGATCATGGCGCGGATCTTGCCCGTGCAAGTGCCAGCCACAACGTTGTCGCCCACGTGCAACGTACCCGTTTGAACGAGGATAGTCGCGATTTTGCCGAGGCCTTTGTCGAGTTTTGCCTCGATAATAGTACCTCTTGCGCTTCTGTCGGGATTTGCGCGCAATTCTTCGACTTCTGCGCGAACGAGGATTTGTTCGAGCAAATCCTCAACGCCCATACCTGTCTTTGCGGACACTCTGACAACCGGAGTATCGCCGCCCCATTCTTCGGGAGTTACGCCGTTTTCTGCAAGTTGCGAGAGCACTCTGTCGGGATTTGCGCCGGCTCTGTCCATCTTGTTCATAGCAACGATGATAGGCACGTTTGCTTGTTTTGCGTGGCTGATAGCTTCGAGAGTTTGAGGCATAACGCCGTCGTCGGCAGCAACTACGAGGATTGCAATATCCGTAACTTGTGCGCCGCGAGCACGCATAGACGTAAACGCTTCGTGTCCCGGCGTATCGAGGAACGTGATGGGATTGCCTTTGAGCGACACGGTGTAAGCACCGATATGTTGCGTAATACCGCCCGCTTCGCCGCCCGTAACGTTGGACTTTCTGATGTAGTCGAGAAGTGACGTTTTGCCGTGGTCGACGTGTCCCATAATAGTGACGATAGGAGGACGCGGAACAAGATTTTCGAGTTCTTCGACGTCGTCCACTTCGAGTTGTGCGGTGAGCGTATCTTCGAGCGTTACGTCGGGTTTGTATTCGAGTTTGATTCCGAATTCGTCGGCAACGAGTTCCGCAGTGGCAAAATCGATGCTGTCGTTTATGGTTTTCATAATACCGAGCACGAAAAGCGTCTTGACGATTTCCGCTGCGGATTTACCGATTTTTTCGCTCAAAGTCTTGATAGAAACGGGGTCGGTTGTGATAACGGCGTTTTCTATGATAACGGTTGCGCTGTTTCCACCGCCTCTGTTCTTGTTGACTTTGTAGTTGCGTACGATTGCCTCGCCGTCCTCGTCGTAAGTGATTCTGTCGTCGACAAGATAGCCTCTCTTCATGAGAGTGCGCTTGTTCATAGTTGACTTATCGTCAAACTTGCTTGAACCGGAGTTGGAGTTTTGCTTGCCGCCCTTGCCCTTTTGCGCAGCCGGTTTAGGAGGAAATTGCTGCGCGGCGTTTGCGACGCTTTGAGAAGAAGTCGGACGTCTTTGACCGTTGTTTTGACCTTGTTGGCCTTGCGGTCTTTGACCTTGATATCCGCCTTGACCTTGCGGTTTCGGACCTCTTTGTTGTTGATAACCGCCTTGTCCGAAAACTCTCGTTTGCACCTTCGGCTTCGGCGTTGGCGGAACGTAAATTCTGCGCACCTCGCCGTTGGGCAAAATTTCGGGATTCTCTTGAGCAAGCTCGAACGGAGTTTTGGGAACGACAGTGATATGAGGTTTCTTTGCATCCTCTTTCTTTTCTTCGACTTTTTGAGGAGCACTCTTAACTTCCGTCTTGACTTCGGCTTTAACTTCCTGTTTGGGTTGTGCCTTCACCTCTTCTTTTTTGACTTCGACGGTAGGCTCAACCTTGACTTCTTTAACTTCTTTTTTAAGCTCGACTTCCTTTTCCTGTTTAGCTTCGGGCTTAACTTCGGTTATTTTTTCAGATTCCTTATTTGCTTCGCTCTCGACTTTTTCGATTGTCACCTGCTCTGTCGCTTTGGCTTCTTCTTTGGCTTTTTCTGCTTGCTCTGCTTTTTGAGCGAGTTCGTCGCGTTTTGCCTTGATAGACGCCATAAGGACGGCTGCTCTCGATTTTTGGCGAGAGATGTTTTCGGAAAGTTCGACAAGTTTTGTCGCCTTATACTCTCCGAGCATTTTTACGGAATCGACGTTTGCTTCTTTTTTGATTTCGGGCATATTCACCTCAATACACCGACAACCGCTTTTGCAAGATTGTCGTTCGTTATTGCGATAGCGTTGACACCCTCACGGTGCAAAGCCTCGCAAAGACCGTCCACGATAAACACGGGACAATCCCCCATCTTCTTCAATATCCTTTCTTTATACTTATCCGTTGCGGACGAGGACACAAGCACGACTTTTACGAGATTTTTCTTTTCGCAAATAATATCTTCGCCGTACAGCACCGAACCCGAGCGTTGCGCAAGTCCGACGTATGCGCTTATTTTACTCATGTATCTCTCCGTAGATCTCGTCGCCGACGTTGCATTTAAATGCGGCGTTGAGAGTTTTCTTTTTGATAAGTTTTTGTATGCAGTCCTCGCAATTATGCACCCAAACGCCTCTGCCGTCCGCTTTTTGCGAGCGGTCAAGCACCACTTTGCCCTCTGCGTTTTTCACAAAACGTATGAGTTCCGACTTGTCGGCGTGTTGCTTACACACGATGCATTTTCGGGTGTTTTTCGGGTTGGACATATCATTCACCTTGCGTTTCTTGCTCGTCCATTTTGAGCGTAGAATACGGTTTGACGTCTATCTTCCAGCCGGTAAGTTTTGCCGCAAGACGAGCGTTTTGACCGCTTCTGCCGATAGCAAGCGAAAGTTTTTCGTCGGGAACGATAACTTTTGCGTTCTTTTCTTCTTCGTTGATGGACACCATAAGCACTTGAGCCGGTGAAAGCGCGCGTGCGATATATTCGATAGGATCGTCGCAGTATTCGATGACGTCGATCTTTTCGCCGCCGAGTTCGGCAACCACAGCGTTGACTCTCACGCCCTTATTTCCGATGCAGCTTCCCACTGCGTCCACGTTGGGATCTTCGCTCGAAACAGCAAGTTTGGTGCGGAATCCCGCTTCACGCACGATGCTGTTGATTTTAACAAGACCTGCTTTGATTTCGGGCACTTCGAGTTCAAAAAGTCTGCGAACGAAACCTGCGGAGCTTCTAGACACAACGACTTGTGCGCCGTGCAAACCGTCGCGGATTTTCTTGACGTAAACTTTGATGACGTCGTTGACGTTGTAAGTTTCGGTGGGCACTTGGTCTTGTTGCATCATCACGCCTTCCATTTGCGTGCCGGTGATTTCAACGTAGACGGTGTTGCCTTCCTTGCGTCTGACGATTGCGCTGAGGATTTCTCCCGTGCGCTCGCTCATTTCGTTGAGCACGAGTTCTTTTTTATAGTCGTTGATGCGTTGCAAAATGACTTGTTTTGCGGTCTGCGCGGCAATACGAGAAAAGTCCTTGGGCGTAATGTCTTCGATGACGACGTCGCCGATTTTGTACTTTTTGTCGATGTCTTGCGCGTCTTCGAGGGAGATTTGAGATTCTTCGTCTTCAACCTCTTCCACGACGAGTTTGTGCGCATACACTTTGTAAGTCATTTTTTCTTCGTTCAAACGAACGGAAATCTGACTTGCAAAGCCGTATTCTTTCTTGTACGCAGACACAAGACCTGCCTCGATGGATTCAATCATTGACTCTTTGGGAATGCGTTGTTCCTTTTCAAGATCGTCCAATGCTTGAAAGAACTCTTTGTTAATCATTGTTATGTCCTCCTAAAACCTGACGTACGGTTGTACTTTGGTCAATAAATTTCTTTGTATTTTTATTTCCTTGGGGTTTTTCCCGTCGGTTTTTATCACTATGTTTTCGTCGTCGAAACTCAAAAGCGTTCCGTGCGACTTCTTTTTGTTTGCGTCGAACAATTCGATTTCGGTGTCGAGCGCGCGTCTGAAATCGTCGTCGGTGACGATTTTTCGGTCGAGCCCTTGAGACGACACGTTCAAAACGTAGTCGTCATCGAATTCGTCGTCTATCGTATCCAGCTTTGCAGACAGCACATTGTGCACTTTTTCGCAATCGTTGAGATCGATGCCGCTTTTCTTCCACAACAGAGCCTCAACCGTGAGTTTTCCGTATTGTTTGTAAAACGCAACGTCCACAAGTTCGATTTCGTCGTCGGCTTCTTTCACTGCTTCGAGCGCGAAATTTTTGACTTTTTCACGCAATTCGAGCGAAATTTCATTTGCCATAAGCACCTCATTAAGCGATTTTTGTCGAATCGCCCCTTCTAAAACAAAGAGTGAGCCGTCGCTCACTCTAGTAAGGTTTTACTATAGTATCTAAATATTATCATATAAAAAAATATAATGCAAGCAAATTATGTCACAATCGCAAATATATTTTATATATTTTTTCTTCCTCACCCACAAACAACTAAACGAAAACCCATTCAAAGCATACTTATACACGGAATGTGCATATTCAGGGTGCGAGCCGCAACGGCGGCGAG
>ERZ780012.468-NODE-468-length-15114-cov-6.99462_pt1 | contig 15114 bp, 13 predicted proteins | sample MGYA00511869_ERZ780012 | MGnify/ENA primary metagenome ERZ780012 (study PRJEB29588, sample SAMEA2161608) | human gut metagenome | biome: human gut; feature: human-associated habitat; material: faeces | place: Denmark | collected 2008/2010 ... | reverse complement strand
CCTCCTTCAGGGCCGTGCGCTTCACGGCACGCAGGGCCGGGTCTGCCTTGCCCTTGCGCTCCTTGAGGGAAGCTTCCCAGCGGGTGGCCAGCGTAGACAGCGGGAAGCACACCACAAAGAAGATCGCACCGCAGACGATATAGGCCGGTGCATAGGCACCGCCGGTGGAAGCACCGGTGACAAAGCTGTAAGTCACACTGATGAGGTCCGCACCGCCCACGATGTACAGGCAGGAGGTGTTTTTGAACAGGTTGACCACCTGATTGACCATGGGAGGCAGCATGACCGGGATGCTCTGGGGCAGGATGATGTAGCCCATGCGCTGCAGGTAGTTGAAACCCTGCGCCTGGGCGGCTTCAAACTGTCCCTTGGGCACCGACTCGATGGCAGCGCGGACGACCTCGCCCATATAGGCACCGGTGTAAACACCCAGTGCAATGATGCCGGTGCGGATGACGCCCAGGCTCAGGCCCGCGAAGGCCAGCGCATAGTACAAAAAGCACAGCTGCAGCAGCAGCGGCGTGTTCTGGATGAACTCCACATACACGCGGGCGATGAACTTGAGCGGTTTCTTGCCGCTGGTGGCCATCAGGCCGATGACCGCGCCAATGGCAAACGCCAGCACCAGCGCACTAAATGCCGTGAGCAGTGTGTTGCCCAGCCCCAGCAGAAAACTTTCCCGGTGGTTCCACACCGTTGCCCATGCGTCCCACGAAAACAGACCAGACATGGTGAACTCCCCTTTCCTACAACCCGTTTGGCTGCGATCAAATTTAATCCAGGCCGTTGTCCTTGATCAGGCCGTCAATGGTGCCGTCGGCCAGCCAGCCGGTCACCAGCTCGTCACACAATGCGGAGAAACCGCTGCCCTTCTTGGTGGCGATGCCGTACTCCTGCGGGCTGAACTCGGCGTCGATGTAGCTGCGGCCGTCGGTCTTGTAGATGGCCAGGATGGACTTATCCACGCAGAAGCCGTTCACCTCACCGGCGCTCAGAGCCGTGCTGATGGCGGGGTAGTCATCGTACTGACGGAAGGAGATGCCGTCCTTCCAGGTATCGGCATTGAAGGTGTCGGCGTCAAAGCCGTCGCCGGAGATGACGCTGGCGTCGATCATGGCCTGCACCAGTGCACGGGCGGAGGTAGAACCGGAGGAAACGCCCACGACCTTATCCTTCAGGTCGGCCAGCTCCTTGATGCCGGAAGCATCCTCCACCAGCACGCTGACGTAGTCGGTGTAGTAGGGGGTGGAGAAATCCCAACTCTTGCGGCGCTCGTCGGTGATGGTAAAGGTGGCCAGCACGCAGTCGATGTCGCCGGAATCCAGCAGTTCGCCGCGGGTGGCGGCGGTGACGGTGGTGAACTCCACGTCCACACCCAGGTGTTCGGCGATCATCTCAGCCAGGCTGTCCTCAAGGCCGGTGTACTCGCCGGTGAGGGTATCCTGGAAGCTGAAGCCCTTGACGGCGTTCTTGACGCCGACCTTCAGCACACCGCGGTCCACGATGGCCTGCACGTCGGCAGACAGTGCTTCGGAGGAAGCGGCTGCGCTGCCGGAGGCGGCAGAAGATGCCGTGCTGCCGGAAGCAGCCGTGGAGCCGGCCGAGCCGCCGCAGGCGGTCAGAGCGGTGAGAGCAAGGACCGTGCCAGCGGCCTTGACGAAACTACGACGCGAGATCTTTTTCATAAGTATCCACTCCTCTATCAATTTTGCAGCCGGGCGGCTTTCCCTTCCGCCCCTCGTGGCTGCGCTATCAGCAGCGGTGTGCCGCCCACATTTGCGGCATCCCCCGCGTTGACCAATGTTTTTACCGGATGATCTTGCCCAGAAACTGGCGCACACGCTCGTTCTTGGGGTTGGTGAAGAAGTGCTCCGGTGTGCCTTCCTCAATGATCTGGCCGTCGGCCATGAACACCACCCGGTCCGCCACCTGACGGGCAAAGCCCATCTCGTGGGTGACCACCACCATCGTGATGTTCTTCTCGTGGGCCAGATTCACCATGACGTCCAGCACTTCCTGAATGGTCTCCGGGTCCAGCGCACTGGTGGGCTCATCAAACAGGATGATCTTGGTCTGTGCACACAATGCCCGCGCAATGGCGATGCGCTGCTGCTGGCCGCCGGAAAGCTGGGTGGGATAGACATTTGCCTTATCCCGCAGGCCCACCACCTCGAGATAATGATAAGCCAGCTCCTCGGCCTCCTGCTTTGTCTTGTGGTGCAGCTTCATGGGGGCCAGGGTCAGGTTCTTCAGCACCGTCATGTGCGGGTACAAGTTGAACTGCTGGAACACCATGCTGGTGGTCTCGCGCACGAGCTTTGTCTTGTTCTTGCTGGTCAGCTCCTGGCCGTCGATGTAGACGTGGCCGCTGGTGGGCTCCTCCAGAAAGTTCATGCAGCGCACGGTGGTGGACTTGCCCGAACCGGACGGCCCAATGATGACCAGCTTTTCGCCCTCGGCCACTTCCAGGTTGATATCCTTCAAAACGTGCAGATCACCGAAGTATTTTTCCACATGTTCCAGCTTGATCACGGTACATTCCCCTTTTCCTCTTGCATCTCGTCCCCGGGGCCGCATTGCCCCGCAGGAAACGAAAAAAGGCGCTCGGTGATCTCTCACCAAGCGCCTTTGCCTTCGATGCTTAAAGTATAGCGTTTTCTCCGTTTGCTTTCAATCCGAAAACTGCAACAACTTTTGCCCTCCGTTTTTCCATGTTTTGTAAAGTTATACAAAGTTATCACTTCATTTTTGTCAAATCAGCCGTTTTGGGAAAGTGCTACTTTTTCCAAGCGTTCCTTCTGCGCTGCGCACATATCTGCCATGTAAAACGGATATCAGCAAACCCGCCGAAATGGATTATAATAGGGTGTGCAAAGAGGGTGTATCTATGAAACCGAATCATCACGGGCAAATGTCCGAGTCCTTCCTCACCGCCGTGTTCCTTTCGCTGTCCGGCGGCCTGCAGGATGCCTATACCTATCTGTTCCGGGGCAAAGTGTTCGCCAACGCCCAGACCGGTAACATCGTGCTGCTGAGCGCAAACCTCATGGATGGCAATTGGGGGCGGGCGGTGCACTATCTGGTGCCGCTGTGCGCCTTTGCGCTGGGCGTGCTCACCGCCGAAAAGATGCGGGAGCGCTTCCGCGACATGCAGCGGCTGCACTGGCGGCAGCTGGTGGTGCTGGGCGAAGTGCTGCTGCTGTTCCTCGTGGGCTTTCTGCCGCCCGCGCTGGACCTGCTGGCCAACGCCATCGTCTCTTTCTCCTGTGCCATGCAGGTGCAGGCCTTCCGCAAGGTGGACGGCTACGCCTTTGCCAGCACCATGTGCATCGGCGACCTGCGCAGCGGCATGGAAGCGTTGTGCATCTGGCGCAAGACCCGGGACGCCAAAGCCCGGGACCGGATGCTGCGCTATTTCGGCATCATCCTGCTGTTCGCCATTGGTGCCGGCATCGGCAGCAAGAGCGCTGCAGCCTTTGGCGGCAAAGCCATCTGGCCCTCCTGCGGGCTGCTGCTGGTGAGCTTTGCGCTGATGTTCATCCGCGAAGACCTGGAGGAAAACCCCGTCATCGAAAAAGACCTTGTCGAGATCCGGCAGGAGACCAGAGAGATCGACCACGCTTTAAAGCAGGAGCTGGAAGAAGAACACCGCGAATTGAAGGAAAGCACGCACCCGGAAAAATAAGGGCCGGGGTGCGCAAAGGGGCCGCTGCAGTGTGCAGCGGCCCCTTTTGTATTCACGCATGCTTTGGCAGCGTTTTGGTCAGCATCTGCTGGAACTTGCGCGCCGCCGTGTTCAGCGGGCGGTGATGGTCGTAGACAAGGCAGACCGAGCGCTGCGGGATGATCTCCTGCAAATGCAGCTGCACGATCTCGCCCCGGGCCAGCGGTTCTCCGGCCATGGGCTGGGGCAGAAAGGCAAGGCCCAGCTCGCTTTTCACCAGCGTGAGCATCTGGTCGGTGGTGGCGGCCTCGGTATCCGGCTTCAGCACCGCACCGTGATCCAGAAAGAACTGCCGGTAAAAGCTGCGGGTCATGCTCTCCTCGCTCAGGCTGATGAGGGGGTAGCTGCCCAGCTCCTTCAGGGTCAGGCTCTGGCTGGCCAGCGCCGTGAAGTTCCGGCCGCCCACCAGCACCTCATAAAAGGGCATCAGCTCCACCATTTTCAGGCCGACATCCACCTCGGCGGGGGTGGTCACGATGGCAAAATCCACCTCGCCGTTCTTCACGGCCTGCACCGCCTGCGGGGTGGAGTGGTTGGAGATGCGCAGCCGGATGCCGGGGTACTCGGTGTGGAAGGCCCGCAGTTTTTCCGAAAGATAGATGTTCAGCGCGGTCTCGGTGGCACTGATGCTGATGGCACCGTGTTCCAGCGTGGCGCTGGCGCTCAGTTCTTCCTCCGCATCCTGGATCTGTACCGCCGCCGACGCGATGCGGGAATAGAGCATCGCACCCTCGGGCGTCAGGGTCACGCCCCGGTTGGAGCGGATGAACAGCACGCAGTTCAGCTGGCTTTCCAGCCGGTTCATGGCGTGGGTGATGTTGGGCTGGTTGTTGCCCAGCACCCGGGCGGCTTTGGTAAAATTCAGATACTTCGCAACATAATAGAAGATTTTGTAGTATTCCCAGTCCACATACATGGCAGCAGGCCCTCTTTCATATCAAAATCATATTGTGACCATGTGCAGGATACTTTTTACACATTCTCTTGCTGCTCGTATAATAGCAACTGCAATCGAGAATTGCAAGAGGGAAATTCAAAAAGAGTATATCAAGTGGTTTGAACGGAGGACGTTATCATGTCTGAGATCAAAAAAGTCGTGCTGGCTTATTCCGGTGGTCTGGATACGTCCATCATCATCCCGTGGCTGAAAGAGCATTACAACAACTGCGAGGTCATTGCAGTCTGCGGCAATGTGGGCCAGAAGGGTGAGCTGGAAGGTCTGGAGGAGCGCGCCAAGGCAAGCGGCGCTTCCAAGCTGTATGTGGAAGATCTGACCGATGAATTCGTGGAGGATTACGTCATCCCCACCATGCAGGCCGGTGCCGACTATGAGGGCTACCTGCTGGGCACCAGCTTCGCGCGGCCCATCCTGGCAAAGCGCGTGGTGGAGATCGCCCGCGCCGAGGGTGCCGACGCCGTCTGCCACGGCTGCACCGGCAAGGGCAACGACCAGGTGCGTTTCGAGCTGGCCATCATGCACTTTGCCCCGGACCTGAAGATCATCACCCCGTGGCGCGAGTGGGATATCCAGAGCCGCGATGAGGAGATCGACTACGCCGAGGCCCACCACATCCCGCTGAAGATCAACCGTGAGACCAACTACTCCAAGGACAAGAACCTGTGGCACCTGAGCCACGAGGGCCTGGACCTGGAAGACCCGGGCAACGAGCCTCCGTACGAAAAGCCCGGCTTCCTTGAGCTGGGCGTCAGCCCCAAGACCGCGCCAGACAAGTCCGAGTTCGTGGAGCTGGAATTCGAGCAGGGCGTGCCTGTTGCCCTGAACGGCGAGAAGATGAAGCCCGCCGCCATCATTGCGGGCCTGAACGAGATCGGCGGACGCAACGGCATCGGCCTGTACGATGTGGTGGAGAACCGCCTTGTGGGCATGAAAAGCCGCGGCGTGTACGAGACGCCGGGCGGCACCATCCTGTATAAAGCCCACGAAGTGCTGGAGACCCTGACGCTGGACAAGCTCACTGCCCACAAGAAGCGTGAACTTGCCATCACCTTTGGCGAGCTGGTCTACGACGGCCAGTGGTTCAGCCCGCTGCGCAAGGCCCTGAGCGCCTTCGTCACCTCCACGCAGGAGCACGTCACCGGCAAGGTGCGTCTGGAGCTGTACAAGGGCAACCTGATCAATGCAGGCGTCTGGTCGCCCTACTCCCTGTACCGCGAGGACATCGCCACCTTTGCCGCAGGCGGCGACTACAAGCAGAGCGATGCCACCGGCTTCATCAGCATCTACGGTCTGCCCACCAAGGTGCAGGCCATCGTAAACAGCGAAAAAGAAGGGTTATAAGAAGTTATGCTTACCGCAGTTACTGGTATCAATTGGGGCGATGAAGGCAAGGGCCGCGTCATCGACCTGCTGGCGGAAAACGCCGATGTGGTGGCCCGCTATCAGGGTGGCAACAACGCCGGGCACACCGTCGTCACCGCGCAGGGCAAGTTCATCCTGAACCTGCTGCCCTCCGGCATCCTGCACCCGGACGTTGTCTGTGTGCTGGGCGCGGGCATGGTCATCGACCTGGACCATCTGGCGGGCGAGATGGACGCCATCGAGCAGCGCGGCGTGAAGGTGGGCCCCGAGAACCTCAAGCTCTCGGACAAGGCCACCATCTCCATGCCGTGGCACAAGGTGCAGGACGAGCTGGAAGAAGACCGCCTTGCCAAAAAGGGCACCGCCTTCGGCTCCACCCGCCGCGGCATCGCCTATGCCTACAGCGACAAATACCGCAAGAAGACCCTGCGTCTGGGCGATCTGCTGCATCTGGATGAAAAGCGGGTGCAGGACCGTCTGCACATGATCCTGGACTCCAAGAACATGGAGCTGGCGGGCTGCTATCATCAGGAGCCCATGAGCTATGACGCCCTGTTGGAGTGGTGCAAGATGCAGGCCGGGCAGTTTGCCCCCTACATCTGCGATGCAGGCGCGTTTTTGCAGCAGGCCCACGATGCCGGCAAGCGCATCGTGCTGGAAGCCCAGCTGGGTGCCATGCGCGACATCGACTACGGCATCTTCCCCTTCACGTCCAGCTCCAACACGCTGGCAGCCTATGCGCCGCTGGGTGCAGGCATCCCGAACTGCCGCCTCGACCATGTGGTGGGCGTGCTGAAAGCCTACTCCACCTGCGTGGGTGCAGGCCCCTTTGCCGCCGAGAACGCCATGGGCGAAGCGTGGAACGAGCAGCTGCGCCGGGCGGGCGGCGAATACGGTGCCGCCACCGGCCGTCCCCGCCGGGTGGGCCCCTTTGACTGCGTGGCCAGCCGCTACGGCCTGGCCTGCCAGGGTGCGGACAAGATCGCCCTGACCAAGCTGGACGTGCTGAGCAGCATGAAGGAGATCCCGGTCATCACCGGCTACAAGCTGGACGGCAAGGAAGTCCCCAACTTCGACCCGCTGTCCGATCTGGACCGTGTGCAGCCGGTGGTCACCCTGCTGCCCGGCTGGAACAAGGATATCTCCGGCTGCGCCAGCTGGGACGCGCTGCCCAAAGAGGCAAAGGCCTATGTGGCGTTCCTCGAGAAGCAGCTGGGCCACGAAATTCAGTTCGTCTCCACCGGGGCCGAGCGCGAGAAGTTTGTGCTGAAGGGAGAATGGCTGTGAGACATTTCATTGAGCCGAACAGCTTTTCTCTGGACGAGCAGCTGCGCCTGCTGAACCGCAGAGAAGCAGCCCCCGCCCCCTACGCCCACCTGTGCGACGGCCGCATTCTGGCAACGCTGTTCTACGAGCCCAGCACCCGCACCCGCCTTTCGTTCGAGTCCGCCATGCTGCGGCTGGGCGGCAAGACACTGGGCTTTGCAGGGGCCCAGCTGTCCTCGGCCAGCAAGGGCGAGACCGTGGAGGACACCGCCCGCGTCGTGAGCAGCTACGCCGACGTCATCGCCATGCGCCACCCCAAAGAGGGCGCGCCGCTGCGGGCGTCGCTGTCCGCCCGGGTGCCCGTCATCAATGCAGGCGACGGCGGCCACGCTCACCCCAGCCAGACCATGATCGACCTGATGACCATCCGCCAGCGCAAAGGGCGGCTGGATCATCTGACCATCGGCTTCTGCGGCGACCTGAAATTTGGCCGCACGGTCCACTCCCTGACCTCAGCGCTGAGCCAGTTTGAAGGCAACCGGTTCGTGTTCATCTCGCCGGAAGACCTGCGCCTGCCGCAGTATGTAAAGGCGGAATCGCTGGCCCCGACCCATCAGGTGTACAAGGAGACGGCCGACCTCGAAGCCGAGCTGCCGCACCTCGACGTGTTGTACATGACCCGCATCCAGCAGGAACGCTTTTTCAACGAAGAAGAATATCTGCGGCTGAAAGGCTGCTACCAGCTGGACGAAGCGCTGCTGCAGAAGGCCCCGGCCGACATGCCGGTGCTGCACCCGCTGCCCCGCATCGACGAGATCAAAAAGGACGTGGACGACGACCCCCGTGCAGCCTATTTTGATCAGGTGCGCAACGGCGTGTATATCCGCATGGCCATCATCCTGGCTGTGCTGGGCATCCCGGATCCCGTGACCGGCAAAAAGGTGCTGGACCACTGAACAAAGCAAAGAAACAAACCCGGCAGGGCCTTTCGAAAAGGGCTCTGCCGGGTTTTGTTTGTGATGGAAAATGAACGTGGGAACTCACCTGCCCAGAAGCACCGTGATGCCGCGCAGACAGCCGACAAAAGCAGGCTGGAAACAAGCCCGATGAAGAACCACTTCCAGTGGAAGGCATAGTCGTGGTAAGCTTCGGTCATGTCCTCGGTGCCGAGGATGACCCACCACCTGGAGTGGCAGAACCATTGGTTGGAGCTTCGGGTTAAGCATAACATACTCAGGCACCAAATTCCACCTCTGTGCAAAGATCCCATGCCGGACACATTGCGATGCGGCATGGGATCGTTTGCTGTTTTCGGGGAGAGCGATACAGACAAAACAAAAAAGACAGCTTACAAAAAGCTGTCTTTTCTGGTGCAGGAATGCAATCCAAATCCGAACCATTTCCCTCGGATGCAACTTCTGTCGCTTCTCCAAAGGTGACGGTCTGTGTACCTTCTTTATAATTAAAGGTTATCAAAACCTTATCATCGTACAGATAAATCGAATTGATGAACGTATCCACCAACGCCTGCCGCTGGTCTTTCAGGCTCATGTCCAGCTTGCGGAACCGCATCAGCCAGAAGCGGATAAATTCCTCTTTGATCTTGGGTTTTGCCAGCTTTTCCTCTGCAATGCGAGTTTCAAGCTCACGCTTGGTTTCTTCGAGCTGCTCCAGCCGCTCCTTGGTGGAGCTGGTGAGGATTCCGGCCTGAATCGCATTGAGCATATTCTGGATACCCGATTCTGCATCCCGGAGCTGCTTCTCATAGAGGGGAAGATTAGTGTTCTCCCGGTCTTGTAGTTCCATGACCTTGGCGATGATGGATTCCATGGCGGCATCATCCCGGACAAGCTGCATGGTCTGGTTGACCACCAGATCTTCCAGCCACTGTTTGCGGACGGTTTTCTTCTTACAGCCCTTCTTCTTTTTGGCAGTCGCACATTTATAATAGCGGTGGACTTCTCCCGTCCGGCTCGTTCCGCTTTCACCAAACATCAGTGCACCGCAGTAACCGCAGTACAGCTTGGTGGTCAGCAGGTAATCGTCCTCTGCCTTTCTCCGGGCAGGGGCTTTCTTGTTTTTGGCGATCTTTTCCTGCACATCATCGAACAGTTCCAGCGGCACGATGGGCGGGATAGCATCTGGCACGACCACATCCCGGAATTTCAGTTCTCCGATGTACCGCCGGTTTTTGAGCAAACGATAAGCACAACGAAGATAAAAAAGATGATCAGCCTGAAGAAAATGTTGCCGCTGTTGTGCCGTTCCTGTTCCTGAACGAAGCCGGATCCTATATTGATGATATTCTGGCTTCTCTGGAAAAAGACAAGCCGGATGCCATTATGCACGATTTTGCAGGCATTGCTGGTACGATGGCTGCAGATGTCCTCAAGGTCCCCAACATCATGATTTATACAAGCTACCCTTCCAACGAGAGTTATTCGGTTGCGGAATCTTTTGAGAGCACTCCCGCAGACCATCCTCTGCGGATCGCAGCGGCACAAATCGCACAGAGCTACGCAGAGAAGTATGGTTGCCGTAATATGACGGTCAAAGAGATTTTTGATGGACAGGGTGATTTGAATCTGGTGATGATGCAGAAGCGTCTGGTACCGAATAACGAATCCTTTGGGGATAACTTCGTATTTACGGGTGTTCAGATCGGTAAGCGTACTGCTTTCGGAAGCTGGAAAGCCCCGAATAACGGTAAGCCGCTGCTGTATTCCTCTCTGGGCACAGCATTTAATAACTGGCCTGAATATTATACCTTGCTTTTCTGGAATCTGAGCTTGCAGAAGATGCGCAGACAGCATAACATCAGGCACAATGTATGCTGTCAACGGAAGTCCAAAGGAGTGTGCGTTTGAAGCAAAAGAAAAAGTCCACAAATATTTCCCCGTATCCCGATGAAGCCATCGAACGTCTGGCACGGGCATTCTACCCGGCGATCCTTGCCTGCTGGAACAGCGTGGAAGGTCAACGGGAGTTTGCTGCGTGGCAGGCAGAACAGGCTCATATCTCCGGCAAAGAAAAACAGGAAGTTCCCGTTGGGGAACTCCCTGCCTTACTTATCGTGTGTGGATTTTTTCAGGGTGCGTCCGGCAGGGCGCACCCTGTTTTTGTTTTATGGTCTAATTTTATCTTACTTCTGAGCCTTCACTGGGCGGTCCTCAAAGCCCAGTGCAGCAGTGACCAGTGCAGACACAACGATGGCTGCAACAATGGCGATTGCCATTGCCCACATGGTCTGCTGGAAGATTGGCAGAGCCAGAATGGTGGAGTAGCCGTACACATAAGCCGTTGCACCCAGAACACCAGCGATGATACCACCGACAGCAGTGCCGGCCATGATGCCCAGCATAGGACGCTTGAGGGGCAAGTTCACGCCGTACAGAGCAGGCTCGGTGACACCGGCCACGATACAGCCGAAGGCAAGGCTCAGGCATTCGGCACGGAACTCAGGATTCTTAGTGCGCAGAGCAACACCGAGGCAGGCACCGCCCTCTGCCATGTTATGCAGGATGTAGGAAGGACGGAAGAACACATCATAACCCGGATCAGCAAATGCCTGCACCATGAAAGGGGTAACAGCATGGTGCATACCCGTCATGACCAGCCACGGCATTGCCGATGCCAGCAGTGCGATTGCAACGGGGCCAAAGGTTGCGGATGCCCACAGGAAGAACTTGACAACGATGCCGCCGACCAGATCGCCCAGAGGTCCGAGAACGACCACGCCCGCGATGTAGGTCAGGATCATAGTGCCTGCGCCGACCAGAACCGTGCGCAGGATACCGGGGATGATTTTGGTCAGGAACTTTTCGCAGTAGCAGGCGAAGATGCCGATGAGCAGTGCAGGCAGCAGGGTGCTGCTGTAAGACACCTTGGTGACCGGCAGCATAAAGATGGTAACAGGGCCTTCCTTCAGCATGGAGATGAAGTCCGGGTAGACCAGCGCAGCCGCCACGCTCATTGCATACAGCGGGGTGCTGCCCAGCTTCTTGGCAACACCGTAGGCAACAAACACCGGCATGAAGTAGAACGGAACGTTTGCCAGCTGGCTGAGCAGCGTATAGGCCGAAGCATCCTTGAATGCCGGGTATGCCAGCGTTGCCAGCAGCAGGAACACCTTGTCTGCATTGTATCGGATGCACGGTAATCGTGCAATATCGCGAACATTTTTTGGCTCTTTTCTTCATAGAATTTGCAAAGAACGACCCTGGCAGACCTTTGTTTTGACACCTGTTTTGCAAAGTATGACTTGCAAAATGCCATTTACAGCAAAAAAGGCAGGCACCTTACATTTCTGTAAAGTGTCTGCCTTTCTTCAATTTAATCCTCTAATCCGTGACTTCCCACCACGTTCTTCAAATACTCCTCTGGCTCGCCGTTCAGAATCAGGTCTGCATACGTCAGCGGGTCATTGTAGATGAGGTAGTCAAGTTCGGTTTGCTGTGCCATGGTAACATCCAGCGCATCCTCGACCCCAGTGCAGTCAATGGAGATCATTCTCCCATCCCGGAGCAGCAGCTCCACGCAGCCGGTGTCCATGTTGAATTTGCAGGTTCTTTTATCGTACTTCATAATCGTGTCCTTTCTGCCTTACGGCACCTTTACAGTTGTGACTTTCGTTACACGATTCTTCTGATAAGGTTTTGGACACACCGCCGTCAGGGAAGAGCCGGAATTTTCATTTCCGAAGAAAACAAAAAATCCGAACCCTTCTCCTATCGAGAAAAGGTTCGGATTTTCATGGTTTGGTGCGAGTGGTGATACAGAACTTTTTGAAAAAGCCAGTAATATCAACGGTTTTCAAGGCGGACGAGTAGCAAATAACTTGTATATATCCCCTTTTCGGGCGACTGTTTTTAAGGCAGCCGCCCTTTTTCTATACCTAAATTCAAGTGTTGTGATTAGGGTGCGAAAGCCTCTGTTTTTTCCTCTCTGACCGCCGCAAGCAGGCGGGCATGGATGTTTTCCTATGGATCACATCCGAGAGGCAAACCGGAGGCTTTTTTCATCGAAATCAACACTTTTCATTTTCAGAGGAAGGAGGTTCGAAGATGGCTGTATTCCGTATCGAAAAGACCAGAGATTACACGGTCATGTCCAACTACCATCTGCGGGATATGTCGCTGTCGCTGAAAGCGAAAGGGCTTTTATCTCTCATGCTGTCCCTGCCGGAGAATTGGGACTACACCATGAAGGGCCTTGCCCGTATCTGCAAGGATGGCATTGACAGTATCAGCGGCGGCATCCGGGAGCTGGAGGCGCACGGCTATCTGATCCGTTCGCGTGTCCGCAGCGCAAACGGGCAGCTCGGCTCTATCGAATACACCATTCTGGAACAGCCTAAAGCGCCGTCACCTACACAGGAAAAACCTATACGGGAAAATCCCGTACAGGCAAATCCAATGTTGGACGCTCCAATTCAGGAGAACCCCGCCCAATTAAATAAAGAAGAATCAAGTAACTATCCATCAAAGACAGATTTATCAATTACGCAAGAATCAAGTCCTATCCTATCAAGTCCCCCAGCCCCCAGGGAGCGGATTGGACAGGACGTGATGCGAAAGCGGGAAAGCTATCGGGCATTGATTTTGGAGAACATCGAGTATGACGTTCTTTCGCAGAATGTGCAGCTCGACAAAGACCGGCTGGACGAGCTGGTGGAGCTTATGGTGGATACCGTCTGTTCCAACCGGGAGATGATCCGCGTGGCCGGGGACGACTACCCGGCAGAGGTCGTCCGGTCGCGGTTCCTGAAGCTGAACGCCTCGCACATCGAGTATGTCCTTGACCGGATGCGGGAGAACACCACCTATGTCCGCAACATCAAGAAATATCTGCTGGCGGCGCTGTATAACGCCCCGGTCACGATGGATAGCTATTACACATCCCTTGTCAGCCATGACCTGTACGGCAGCGGAGATCGGAGGTGAACGCCTTGCAGGAAGAAATCACGCAGAAAACCCTTGCGCTATGTGTGGAGGCCAGCAAAATGACCGCACAGCTTTTGCAGCAGGCCATGAAGAAGGTGCTGGCAGACATGGAGAAGCACAAGAAAAATCCCCAGCTCCGGCACGGCAAGCAGACGCTCCGGCAGCTTATGAAACACAACACCGGCGTTTCCAACATCGAGATCACGGATCAGAACATCCGGGCCTTTTCTTCCACGGCGAAGAAGTACGGCCTGGATTTTGCTTTGAAGAAAGACACCTCCGGGGAGCATACCCGTTACCTGGTGTTCTTCAAGGGCCGGGATGCCGATGTCATTACGGCGGCCTTCCGGGAGTTTTCCGCTAAAAACCTGAGCCGCGAGAAAGCCCCTTCCATCCGGCGCAAGCTGGAAAAGGCGCAGGATCAGTCCAAAACACAGCATAAGGAGCAGGAGCGCGGCGAGAAGGTCAAGACCAGAGAACGGAGCGTGGAACGATGAAGGATAAGCTCAAAAAATATCTTCTGCCGAACCTGCCGTACCTGTTCTTTGTGTATCTCTTTGATAAGCTCTGCCAGGCGGTGCGGCTGGCGCCGGGGCTCGACGCCTCGGAAAAGCTGCTGCATATCGGGCAGGGCTTCCAGACAGCCTTTGTCAGCTCCGCACCCAGCTTTCATGCGCTGGATATCTGCGTCGGTATCCTCGGCGCGGTCCTTGTCCGGCTGGCGGTGTATGTCAAGGGCAAGAACGCGAAAAAATACCGCAAGGGCATCGAATACGGCTCTGCCCGCTGGGGCACGGCGGCGGATATCGCGCCCTACATAGACCCTGTTCCCGATTGGAACATCCCGCTGACCCGGACAGAAAGCCTCACCATGACCAGCCGCCCGAAGCAGCCAAAGTATGCGAGAAACAAAAATATTCTCGTCATCGGCGGCTCCGGCAGCGGCAAGACGAGGTTCTTTGTCAAACCGTCCATCATGCAGATGCACAGCTCCTATGTCATCACCGATCCCAAAGGGCAGCTTTTGAAGGAAACGGGAAAAATGCTCCTGCACGGCGCGCCGAAGCTGGACGAGAACGGAAAGCCGGTGCGGGACGACCGCGGCAGGATCATCTATGAGCCCTACCGTATCAAGGTCCTAAACACCATCAATTTTTCCAAAAGCATGAAATATAACCCGCTGGCCTATGTGCGCTCCGAGAAGGATATCCTCAAACTGGTCAATGTCATCATTGCCAATACGAAGGGCGACGGCGAAAAATCCTCCGAAGATTTTTGGGTCAAAGCCGAGCGCCTTTTATACTGCGCCCTGATCGGCTACATCTGGTATGAGGCGGAGCCGGAGGAACGGAACTTCATCACGCTTCTGGACCTGCTGAACGCCTGCGAAGCCAGAGAGGATGACGAGACTTATAAAAGTCCCGTGGATATTCTCTTTGACGATCTGGCAAAAAAGCAGCCGGAGCACTTCGCTGTCAAGCAGTATGTCAAATTCAAAATGGCAGCGGGCAAAACTCTCAAAAGCATTTTGGTGAGCTGCGGCGCTCGCCTCGCCCCCTTCGATATTAAGGAGCTGCGGGACATTATGACAGAGGATGAATTGGAGCTAGACACGATGGGCGACCGGAAAACGGCGTTGTTCCTCATTATGAGCGATACCGATACCACCTTCAATTTCGTCATTGCCATGCTGCAAAGCCAGCTTTTCAACTTGCTCTGCGACAAGGCGGACGATTTCTATAACGGGCGGCTGCCTGTTCATGTGCGGTGCCTTTTGGACGAATTTGCCAACATCGGCCAGATACCAAACTTTGATAAGTTGATCGCCACCATCCGAAGCCGTGAGATATCGGCTTCTATTA
>ERZ780012.462-NODE-462-length-15416-cov-2.82918_pt1 | contig 15416 bp, 16 predicted proteins | sample MGYA00511869_ERZ780012 | MGnify/ENA primary metagenome ERZ780012 (study PRJEB29588, sample SAMEA2161608) | human gut metagenome | biome: human gut; feature: human-associated habitat; material: faeces | place: Denmark | collected 2008/2010 ... | reverse complement strand
CACCGCGCACCTATACCCCCGTGCCCATGGCAAAAACGTCAACGTCGAAAGCGTCGGTAAGCCTTTCGATATTCTCATCAAGCTCCCCGAAAACGCTCATCATAACGTCGTAGTTTTCAAAATGCTTTTCTTTTTGAGTTTTCATTTATATGATTTCCTCTGCTTCGAGCGTAACGGTGACGTTTTTCCTTTCTACCTTTCGTATCTCCTCAAACTCGTACGAATAGATTTTGAGGGGTATCAGATATGAAAAATCGCTCACCGACGTTTTCAGTCTATACTTTTCAAACGGACTTTTGGGCGTTTTCGGAGTGTTGCCGAACATGCCGTAGCGAGTGTATTTTTTGCACGACGCGACTTCTTCGACGCTCTCGACGTTTGCAAAAAACCTCGTGCGTTTGAGATAAACTTTTCCAAAAGCATACCCTCTCGCTTCAACGGGAATTTTGCTGTCGCCGTACTCTATATAGCCCTCTATCAGCGTGTCACCGACGTCCACCACGTCGCCGTACTTTTTCACCGCAGTGCCGCTCTCTGCAATCACTCTAGTGACGACTGCGCGCTTGGATGCTATCACGCCTTTGCCGTTTCCTTGCACAAAACCCTCTTTTTTTAGTGCGGTTTTGTATGATACGTTTACGTGAGTGCCGTTTGCCGATACGCTTGCAAACGCAACGCCGTCAAGGGACATGATTGCCTTTGCGAGTGCGCTTTTGTCCAAAGATTTCAGCCTTGCGCCTTCTTTAAGCCCGTACTCTTTCAGTATGCCGCTTATCTCGGCGTTTAATGCGTAGTCGCTCGCGCCCTCGCACCTTACGCTCACGCGCGTGACGAAAGACGAATAAATCCAAACGGCAACCGCCACGAGCACAATCCCGACAATCAATCCCGTTCTCGTCAACGAGCGGAAAATTGCAGGCGACACTCCGCCTATATTAATTATTTTATAATCATAGCATAAGTTTTGCAATAATGCAATAATCTTGTGACATTGTTTGCTCTCCACAAAAATCGACGTCGATTGCTTGCCGACCGCAACTTTTTCGACTTTTGCAATCTTTGATATTGCCGAGAGTGCTTTCACCGCGTTTTCGCCGTAAATCTCGATTTGCGTTTTTCCGAATTTTCTCTCGATTTTCGATATTCTATTGCGGTACTTATTCTTTTTTGCAATCAACTTTCGCACAAAAATTTCTTCTCTTTCTTCCTTTATTTTTCTTTTTTGCGCCGCAAGTTCTTCTTTTTGCTTTCTTACTTCCTCTTTCTCGGATTTTCGTTTTTCAATTCTTTCACCGTTTCGGTGTTCTAAACGCTTTCTTTTGCGATTTTGCTTATTCTTGCCGTCACGGTTTTCATAAACGAAATTTGCTTGTTCTTCACGTTTTTCGTTTATTGAATTTTTGTTGTTTTTTTTGCGTTTTTTGCTTAAAAAAGCGACCTTTTCAACGCCTTTATTTCCATATTTTTCTTTACGATTTTTCGGATAATCAATCTTCAAACTCAATTTTCGTTATCTCCCCTTCCAAAAACATGTCGCCACCGCCGATTTCAACGATTTTAAGCCCGACGCCGCTTATGCTCATGCTTCCGCCGTCAAGACGCGTTTTAACAAACGTATCGCTTGACGACACCACTCTTTTCACACCGCAAATAACCGTTTTGTTTCTTGACAGCATATTGAGCGTAAAAGGAAAAATCTTCCCTGCCACGTTCAATTTTCTTCCAACTTCGTCTTTAAACATATCAAATTATATGTTCACCGACATTGTTTAATGTATTTGTATTTTTGTACATGATTTAAAAACCACCGATTTCTCGGTGGTTTTTAAATCAAAAAGGAATATCTCCGTCATCGTCTATACTTTCATCGCCGTCGTCAACATATTCGTCGTCTTCGTCAGGGATATCGTTGTCGTCGGGCGGAGGTGCTTGTTCGCCCTCGTCCGAGCCGAACGGCATATCGAAGGGCATATCGGAATCGGCAGCGGCAACCTCGTGCAAATCCTCGGCAACATCCGATATGGATTTCATATCCACACCGCCCTCTTCGTCGTCCTCGCGCTTTTTGGGCTCGTCGTAGACGTATTCGGTGGTGTTGGCGTTTTCGTCCACACATTCTTTGAATGTTGTGGTGTCGCCGTCCCAGTCAAGCTTGATTTCGCCGATAGTACCGTTTCTGTTTTTCTTCACGTCAAGGATAACTTCGTTTGGCGGAAGCGCTTTGTTGTAAGTATACGGTTTATTGAGGAACATGACGATATCGGCGTCCTGCTCGATTGAGCCCGACTCTCGCAAGTCCGACAATTGCGGCGTATGGTCGTTGCGCTGTTCGATACCGCGCGACATTTGAGAAAGCAGAATGATTGGACATTCGAGTTCTTTTGCATAAATTTTCATTTTTCTCGACATGTCGCTGACTTCGACCTGACGACTCTCTGCCGCCCTGCCGTTCTTTTGAGCGGTCATAAGTTGCAAATAGTCGATAATAACAAGGTCGAGTCCTTTTTCCCGCTTCAATCGACGGCATTTTGAAAGCACGTCGGAGGGACCGTTCATCGAATAATCGTCGATGTACACATCCGAAGCAAGCAACGCCTTGTAGCCGTTGTAAAGTTTTTTGAGATCGGTTGCGCTAAGCGCGCCCCTTGTCTTCATCTTTGTGAGGGACACTTTCGAGATGTATGCAAGCATACGAGTCGCAAGCAAATCCGCAGGCATTTCCAGCGAGAAAATCGCAACTTTTTTGCCGTGATTGAGTGCGACGTTTGCGGCAATATTGAGTGCAAATGCGGTTTTACCGACAGACGGACGGGCTGCAATCAACACCATTTCACCGGGTTTCAGACCGTGCGTTTTTTGGTCGAATGTCGGAAAATCCGTATATACAGTGTTTTTCGGCACATTGCCCGATTGCGCGTCCTGAATGATTTTGAGCGCAAGAGCGGCGGCATCGTCGACTTTTACGAGTGCTTTCTCGCTTGACTGTTCCGCTATGGCGTACACGAGTTTTTCGGCATTGTCGAGAGCGTCTTTTCCGTCCTGACATTCATATCCGAATTTTGCGATGTCGTTGCCCGCTTCGATAACTTTTCTCGTAAGGCTGTCACGCTTTATTATGCTTGCATAATACTCGCCGTTTGCAGCGGACACGACGCCCTCTGCAAGTTCGGACAAATATGCAATCGAGCCGACTTCGTCAAGTTTGCCTTTAAGTTCCAGAGCGTCGCAAACTGACACGGTGTCGATAGGCTTGCTTTCATTCTGAAGCTGTTTCATCACCTCGAAAATCAACCTGTTTTGCGAAAGATAAAAGTCCTCCGCATTGAGAGTCGGGATAATGATATCTGCGGCTTTATTGTCAATGAGAATAGAACCCAAAACCGACGCCTCGGCGTCCACGTTGTTGGGCATACCTCTTGTCACTCTTTTGTTTTCGTCTTTTGCCATTTTGCACCTTTTACCGCAAGGGTTGCGACAATCGCAATAAGCACAACGCCAAGTGCTGCCGCCGCCAAAACCGCATACCAATTCGCTGAATTTGCCGAGCGCATTTCAAGCGTCAATATCTCGCTTTTTTTACTCTCGTCGATTGCGAATAAATGCGTATATGTGCGACCGTTGCGCGTAATTTCTCCGTCGCTTCTTATAGATTTATAGATTGTATCATATCTCAAAACCACTTTCAAGCGGTTGTATTCAACCTCGTCTTTGACAAGATCTTCTTGTGGTATGCTCTCTTTGACGGCACAAAATATCGATTCGGGATTGAAAGATATCGTGCTTGTCGTGACAAAATAAAATTCGCCGTCCTTGCGCTTTTTGCTGTGCCAAAGCGCATTTGCCCCCTCGATTTTCCTGTCCGTTTTTGAAAAAGTCAGATATTCCTGTCCGTTTTTAAAAAAGTCAGATAGACGATTGCGGTTTTATCCGCGGACGAATCGGCATCGGCTTGCACTTTAGCAGAGCTTTCCTCTTCCGTTTCGCCTGCGTCCTCGAACGCTATCGCATATACGTACAAATCACGCGTTATATCGCCCTCGTCCTCTTGTTGCTCGTTGCATGCGACAAGGAAAAACGCACTCGCAAACACGAGCGTAAAAACAAGCAAAAAGAGTGTGATTTTTTTGATACGATTCATCTTGTTCGACAAGTTGCAAGCGGATTGCTTGCAACTCGGACTTTCTTTTTTTTATTGAAGCTCGAACGACTTTTCAAGCTCGTCGAGAGTTTGAGAAAACTCTTTCATTGCAAGTTCGTAAGGCGCGTCGCTTTCAAGATCGACGTCCGCAAGACGAATGATGTCGAGCGGTGCCATGCTTCCGCCTGCGGAAAGGAACTTTTTGTATTTTGCAAAGTACTCTTCTCCGCCTTCGAGAATCTTGTTTGCAATCGAAACAGCCGTCGTGATACCCGTTGCGTACTTGTAGACGTAATAGCTTGTGTAGAAGTGCGGTATTCTTGCCCACTCGTAGCGGATAAGGTCGTTGTGTTCGACGGCTTCGCCGTAGTATTTCTTGTTGAGTTCGTAATAAGCATCCGAAAGCGCGGTTGCGGTGATAGGCTCGCCTTGCTCCACCATATTATGCGCAATCGTTTCAAACTCGCTGAACATTGTTTGTCTGAAAAGCGTTGTACGGAACATGTCGAGATAGTAGGAAAGCAAATACTTTCTGAACTCGCCGGTTGCCGTTTTGAGAAGGTGCTTTAACAACAACACTTCGTTGACCGTGGATGCGATTTCCGCAACGAAAATGACGTAATCCGCCTTTTGTTCGGGAAGGGATGAATTGCTGAAATAGGAGTGCATCGCATGTCCCATTTCGTGCGCAATCGTAAACACGTCGTGAATTGTCTTTGATAATTCAGCAGCACAAAGGGATGCACGCCGTACACGCCCCAGGAATATGCGCCGCTTCTCTTGCCCTTGTTTTCGTACACGTCAACCCAACCGCTTTCAAACGCGCTTGCAAGGATATCCGAATATTCCTTGCCGGTGACTTTCAACGCTTCTTTGACGAGTTTCACCGCGTCTTCGTATTCGAGTGCAAGCTCCTGCTCGTTGACAATGGAGGTGTAAAGGTCGTACATATTGAGAGTGTCGAGTCCCAAAACTTTCTTTCTCAACGCAATGTATCCGTGCAGAGGTTTAGTGCCTTTGCCGACTGCTTCGAGAAGTTTGTTGTAGCAAGTGGACGGCACGTTTTCGTTGTACATAGAATAGTCGAGCGAGCTTTTGAAGCCTCTCACTTTTGCATAGAACCAATCTTTTTTGACGTTGCCGGCATAGTTTGCCGCAATGGTGTTGATGTGATCCTTGTAAGCTGTAAACATGCTGTCGAAAGCGTCTTTACGCACTCTTTGGTCGGGACTTTGCAAGAGCATGCCGTACACGCCGTGGCTCATTGCAACTTCGTTGCCGTTTTCGTCCTTGACGGGCGCAAACTTCACGTCCGCATTGTCGAACATAGAAAACACTTCCCTTGCGTTGTCCGAGAAAAGTCCAACTTCGCCGAGCAGTTTTTCCTCTTTCTTGGATAGAATGATATCTTTGTTTCTGATGATTTCCTTGAAGAAAACGTCGTAGTCCTTGAAGCGTTTGCTACGTTGAAGCTCGTTGAGTCTGTCCATGGAAAACTCGCTGATTTCGGGAGTGATAAAGGACGTTGCGGTGACGTACTTGACGTAAAGCATATCCGCTCTGTTGGACATGCCCTGATATGTTGCGTCCCTCGAATCCTGGTCTAGACGCATTTTTGCATATCCGTAGAGATAGGATATGTCGTGCATCATTCTCGTCATAAATTCCAGGCAGTCGAAGAGAGTGTCCTCGTCGCTCAATTTGTCTTGGTATTTAGCAAAGTGGCCTATACGCTCTTCGCACTTGAAAAACAACTCTTCCCATGCGTCGTTGTCCTTTATGATATCTTCAAGATGCCACTTGTATTGCTCGGGTATTTGATCTCTTGATTCGTAAAGCATATCGTTCTCCTTAATATATTCAGCGCTATTATTATGTTTTGGAGCGTTGCAATAGTCATATAAAAATGCAACTTCCCCCTTCCTCATGTGTTTTTTTCTTCCTCTACAAGGGCTTTTCGCCATGTACCCCAAATTAGATGAACCCCCTCTTTCCGGACACGCCGGTATTTCTCCCACCACTCAGTTAGGGGCAATTCTCTACAAGATTATCCGTCGTTCGTGGGGGAGACAATCGGCACTCGCATAGATAGGGACATTTCACTCATTATGCCACTTCGCCTGCGTGGCGGCTACGCAACAGAATGCCACGCATTCTCGTACTATACGTCAAGCTCGGCGCTCATATTCTCGCCGCCTTGCGGCTCGCACTTCGAATAGGCATATTCCGTCAATAAGTACGCCTTGAATAAGTGTTTTGTTTCTCCGCTTGCGCCAAAGGCGCAATTCACCAAGCAGATAATCTTGCGAAACTGCGGCAGGAGTTTTTGTCCTTGCTCGAACTGATACCTATGCGCCGTTTGAGCAATAGGAGCGTACTTGTCGTACATGACTGTTTGAAATGATGGCTCTGACAAAGTTAATCGCTGTTTGGACACTTATAGATTGAATGGGGTGACTTGGTAGACATAATAATTCAACCAATTATAAAACAGCAAATTCGCCGTGCTACGCCACTTCATATCTACCTTGTCGAGAGAATCACCGAGAAAATAGTTGACGGGTTTGTGAATGGGCAAACCTTTTTCTAAATCTCTGAGGTATTCCGGTAAAGAAGAACGACTTGTTGTCAACGGTTTTGGCAATGACGACGCCTGCCTCAGCGGATTCGGCAAGCACTTTGATTTGCGGGTTTTTTTTAAGAGCGTCCTCGTCGATGCGAGTGTGACGTGATGTCGGGATATAGAACGTGTCGTCCATACCTTTCAGAAGCATATCGTTTGCAACAACGGCATGCGCAGGATAAACGCCGAAAAGTTTGTCGGGCAAAACCTGCTTGGCTATTTTGAACTTGTGATAAAGCGCAGCTTGCGCCCCCCAGCAAATATAAATCGTGCTTGTGACGTTTTTGTCGGCAAAGTCCAAGATTTGTTCAAGTTCGTTCCAATACTTCACTTCCTCAAACGGTATGGTTTCGACGGGCGCGCCCGTGACGATCATTCCGTCGAACTTCATTTTTTTGATTTCGTCAAGGCTCTTATAAAAACGTATCATATGCCCTATCGACACGTGCGTAGGCTCGTAGGAATCCGTCTTGATGAGCGTGACGTTGATTTGAAGAGGCGAGTTTGAAAGCAACCTTATAAGTTGTGTTTCTGTTGTTTCCTTCGTGGGCATGAGATTGAGTATCGCAATCTCGATTGGACGGATGTCCTGTCCCACAGCCCTAGCCTCGTCCATAACGAAAATCTTTTCGTCGGACAGACTTTTGTACGCAGGCAAACCTTTTGGAATTATAATCGGCATATTGTCACCTATATTGCGCAATCGGCAGTTTATGCGTCGATACAAGCATTGTCAAGTGCTTGTTTGATGTCGTCGATGAGGTCTTGCGAATTTTCAATTCCGCAAGAAAGGCGCACGAGATCGGGCGATACGCCGGCGTCGACAAGCTCTTTGTCGGTAAGTTGGCGGTGCGTCGAACTTGCAGGATGCAAACAGCAACTGCGTGCGTCGGCAACGTGCGTTTCGATTGCGACTATTTTAAGCCCTTTCATAAACTCTTCCGCGGCTTTTCTTCCGCCCTTAACGCCGAAACTCACAACGCCGCAAGTGCCGTCTGGGCAATACTTCTTTGCAAGCTCATAGTCCTTGTCCCCTTCAAGAGAGGGATATTTTACCCAAGCGATTCTCGGATCGCTTCTGGGAGCTGTGCCAAGATATTTTGCAACAGCCAAACCGTTTTGGCAATGGCGTTGCATTCTCACGTGCAAACTTTCAAGGCCGAGATTGAGCAAAAAAGCGTTTTGCGGACTTTGAATAGAGCCGAAATCTCTCATAAGTTGCGCCGTGCACTTTGTGATAAACGCCCCTTCTTTGCCGAATTTTTCCGCATAGGTTATGCCGTGATAGCTATCGTCGGGAGTGCAAAGCCCCGGGAATTTGTCGGCATGCGCCATCCAATCGAACTTGCCGCCGTCAACGATTGCGCCGCCGACCGCCGCGCCGTGTCCGTCCATATACTTTGTTGTCGAGTGAGTGACGATATCCGCGCCCCACTCTATCGGACGACAATTTATAGGCGTTGCGAAAGTGTTGTCCACAATGAGCGGTACGCCGTGTCTGTGCGCCACTTTTGCAAACAATTCGATATCGATCATTCTAAGTGCGGGATTTGCGATTGTTTCACCGAAAACCGCTTTTGTATTGGGTTTGAAAGCCGCCTCGATTTCCTCTTCCGTGCTGTCTGGAGAGATAAACGTGAAATCCACGCCCATCTTGCGCATTGTGACGTTGAAAAGATTGAAAGTTCCTCCGTATATCGCACTTACGGCAACGACGTGGTCGCCTGCGTTTGCGATATTGAAAACGGCGTAAAAGTTTGCGGCTTGACCGGACGATGTGAGCATACCTGCCGTACCGCCCTCGAGCTCTGCGATTTTTGCCGCGACGTAATCGTTTGTCGGGTTTTGCAAGCGCGTGTAAAAATATCCGCTGGCTTCGAGGTCGAAGAGCTTTGCCATATCGTCGCTTGTGTCGTATTTGAAAGTGGTGCTTTGGACGATGGGGATTTGCCTCGGTTCGCCGTTCTTAGGCGTATAACCGCCTTGAACGCAAGTGGTTTCAATTCTTTTCATATTTACCTCATAGCGCATAGCGCAAAAAACTTATTTTCTTTTGAAAAGCCTGCAACGTGCGTACGGACAAAGGAGAAAAAGGTCGGATTTGCAATCGAAGCGAGAAACTTACCTGTTGTATTCTTTCATCACTCTTTGCAAATTGCGTTTGTTTTCCTTTTCTTTTATCGCCTCGCGTTTGTCGTGAAGCTCTTTGCCTCGACAAAGACCGAGTTCGATTTTGACGAGAGCGTCTTTAAAATAGATTTTGAGCGGAATCAGCGTATAACCTTTTTGTTCCACTTTTCCGCGAAGTTTGTTTATTTCGGACTTATTGAGCAAAAGTTTGCGCGTGCGACGAGGATCGACGTTGTTGTAACTTCCCATTTTATATGGGGAAATATGTGCGCCAAGCATAAAAACTTCGCCGTTTTTGATAATGACGAAGCTATCTCTAAGGTTTACCGCACCTAGACGAATTGATTTGACTTCGCACCCCACGAGAGCAATGCCTGCCTCATAGGTGTCCTCGACAAAGTAATCGTGATAGGCTTTTTTGTTTGTTGCAACTTGTTTTATCATAATTCGATTATACAATACTCGTTTGATATATTCAAGCCCGAAAGGGATGAATACGCTCGCATTTTGCCCGAGAAAAACAAAACGGCTCGAAAAACGAGCCGCTTGGATACTTTCTTTTGATGATGCGAGTTATTTGATAAGTCCCCACATAACGAAGCAGATGATCGAGCAAACGAGAATGAAAGCGAAGAGTCCGAAAGTGATCTTTTTCAAAACGCTTTCTTTGTTGGTCGATTTGTTCTTGCCGTAGTAAGTATCGCTTGCGCCCGTGATGACGCCGACGTTGTCGTTGGTGCCCTTTTGCATCATGATGACGACGATGATTGCAACAGCGGCAACCACCATCAATATGAGAAACACTTTCAAACATATGCTATAATCCTCGTACCTGACGCCTTGTTCGGCAGCAAGAAGGATTGCGTTCAATGTATCAAGCATGTCTATACCTCCTAAAAGTTACTTTGAAATTTTAGCACACGAAAAAGCAATTTGCAAGCGGTTTTATATATATTTTGAAGGTTAATTGCCATAAACGCGACTTTTTTTGTTTGTAACCTATTCAAAGCGCGCCGAATATAATGTGCAAAATCAAGCGAGGTGAAAAATGGACTTATCCAAATATGCAAGCGCGCTACCCTATCCCGACGTGGAAGTCGAAAAAAACATTGCGGAATCCAAACTGCTTATGCCGGTATATTCAGGCTCTACCGGCGAACTTACGGCGGTTACGACTTACATTTTTCAGACGTACGTAACGCCAAAGTATCCGGAAATTCAAGAAGCACTAAAAGGCATCGCAATAACCGAGATGTTGCTAACCGAGATGTTGCATCACAAATTGCTTGGCGAAACCATATACAAACTTGGCGGTTATCCCGTCATGGGCGCACGCACTTACTGGAACGGAAGTTTTGCGAACTATACCCTATCGCCTCAAAAATATTTGAGAGAAAACGTGCTTGCCGAGCAAAACGCAATCATGAACTACGAACGCACCATTCTCAACTTATCCTCGGACAGCGTGAAGATGCTGCTGGAACGCATTATTCTCGATGAAGAAGTACATATCAAAATATTCAAACAACTGCTCAAAGACCACTTCGACGTCGAGTGTGAAAGCAGACAATAAAACAAAAACGAATACATAAATTCAAAACCCAACGTTACCGTCTTTTACGACAAAAGTGCGTTTATTATGCAAAAACAGACGATCAAACGTCTGTTTTGCAAATTGTGCGATAAATTTTGTCAAGTCCGTTCCAAAACAACCGATAGACGTATTCGTATGCGTCCTCGCCTTGTCCGTAAGGGTCGGGAACGTCCCCTCCTAGCAAATCCGACAGAACGAAAAGGTTTCGCTTTGCGCCGTAATTTGCCTTCAATACGTCTGCGTGATACTGCGTCATAACAAAAACGTAATCGGCTTTTTTGTAAAGCTGCTTGGTGCAAAACTGCGACTGCCTGTCAAAATACGGCACACCGTGTTTGTCGAGAGTTGCAAGGCACAACGGATTTATTCTGTCGTTTGAAAGTATAAGCCCCGCGCTGTCAACCTCGACAGAATCGTTGCCTTGCGACTTCAAATACGCTTTAAATATATATTCGAGCATCGGAGAACGACAAGTGTTTGCCGAGCATACGAAAAGCACTTTCATACGCTCTTTCCTCCCGCCGCTTTCTCCACTCTGTTCATGACCGACGCTTCGAGTCCCGTTCCGTCGAGGTGTTCGATGATTATGTAGTCGTATTCTTTCTCCGCCGTATGCAATGCGGAATACACGTTGCGCGTGTAGTCCTCAACGGTTACACCCAGAGAGATTTGAGCGCGCTCGCCCACTTTATCCCTATATATATCGCGCGCGACGATAACCGGCTTCATTCCCTCTGCGATTTTTTTGTCGTATTCGCTCACGGCATGGTCGATATTTTGTGCCATAACCGTTTCCACGACAGGCGCATAATGGGTATATTTCATTCCGGGGGCTTTTGCGATTTTGATGACTTTGCCGTTTTGGCTCACTTCTCCGACGATGTCGAGAAGCATCTCGGCGGTAACTGCGCCCGGACGCAAAATAGTGGGCGTATCGCAAGTGAGGTCGAGCACCGTCGATTCGATGCCGACTTGGCATGCGCCGTCGTCCAAAATGAGTTCCACTTCCCCTTTCAAGTCCTCGTACACGTGCCGAGCGGTTGTCGGGGATATGTGCTTGGAGCGATTTGCGGAAGGCGCGGCAAGCGGCTTACTTTTTGCGATAAGCTCTCTTGCCCACTTATTTTTCGGCATACGTATGCCCACCGTTTCGCCGCCTGCCGTGACGATATACGGGATTTTGTCGCTCTTTTTGAGGATTATCGTAAGCGGACCCGGCATAAAGCGATCGGCAAGCTCGTAAAACTTGTCGGGAATATCCACCGCAATGTCCTTAACTTGTTCGAGGGATGAAATATGCACGATAAGCGGATTGTCTTGCGGTCTGCCCTTCGCCTCGAATATTTTTGCAACGGCTTGCTCGTCAAAGGCGTTTGCTCCGAGGCCGTAAACGGTTTCCGTGGGGAAAACCACAAGACCGCCCCCGTTTATGATTTTTGCGCCTTCGTCAATGCCGTCGCTTGCTTTTTTAATTTCGGTTGTCATTCGTATGCCTTCTTACACAAGTCTGTACACGGTGTAGCTGACGTTCGTACCCACCGTAACTTTGTCGAACACAAAGACGTTGCTTGGCGAGGACGTGGGCGCGTAAAGAACGCTGCCTGCGCTCATCGTTGCGTTCATAACGACGTTTTTGTTTACGTTCGGGTTGAAATTTTTGATGCCGTAATTGTATATGATCTTGTTGTTGCTATCCTTCTTTCCGCTGTCGACTTTGTACATATAGCAGCCGATTTTGTATATAAAATTGCCTTTGGAATCGGTTGCGATTTCATCTTTTGAAAGCGGGGTCGAGCCGTCGCTCATTTCGGTGATTTGTTTGCCGTCGCTGCCGACGATAAACCACGTCTTGACGCCTTGGTCGTTCTTCGTTTGACCTACCGTGTACGAGCCTCTGAATGCGGACAGCGTGTAATACTTGAAGGGAATCACCACGTCGCCGTTGAGGTTGAACGCGCCGTAAAGTTGATCGGGATTCGACGACGTATCGTCGGGATCGTTGACCGCAGCCACGAAAATATTGTTTGAAAGTTCTTGTTGCTTGATGTCGTTTCTGCCGTTGTGTCCGATGCGGTTGCCGTCCTTGTCGTAGACGTTAAACTCGCTGGGCAAAAGCGGATTGTAGTAGTAACCGTCCACGCATTGCATAATGAGGTCGAGATAGCCGACTTTCTCTTTCTTCTGATCTTTTATCGTAATGCCGTAGTTGCCCGTGAGCGACATGACGACATTGAGGTTTTCGTCGAGGATAAATTGATCGTAAGTGCCGACTTTGTTCGTGATCGTCAAGCCGTAGCTTGCGTACGTAAAGCCGTCTTTGAGATAGGACGAAGTCGCAACGCCTGCCTTGTCGCCGTCATAATAGTTGTTCTCCATATACAGAAAAACTTTGTCGGCGTTTTTGGTGTACGCTTCCGACTTATCGTTGTCGGGAGTGTAAATTCTGCGCGTAAACACGTAGTAGTCGAAACCGTCGTAATAGGTGTATTCCTTGTCCTTTTCCACCGTCCAGTCTTGGTGGATAAAGAACTTGCCGCCGCCCATATACGTGATCTCGCCGTAATAATCGTCTTTATCGTTGTCGGAAACCGTACCGTTTGTGGTTGCAATCGTGGTTTGTCCCGCCGCCGCTTGCGTTGCGGGCACGGAGAAGATAAAGTCACCCGTCGTGTTGCCCGTTATCGTGACGTACTTTCCGTCGAAGCCTTTGACGTTTGTAAGCGTGCCTTTGGCGTTTTCAAGGCGTGCGACGAGCATGCCTCTGTCTTTCAAATCGCCGCTTGTCGTAGTACGATATATCGAGGTATAACCGCTCACGCCGCTCTTGTCGTATGAGGGATTGACCGCAACCAAACCGCCGTCGAGAATCTTCAATATCGTATCGATGTTTGCGCCGGTGTTTGAAGAATAGTTGATTTTGGTGCGCGAAATCACGGTGTTGCCCGTTGCGTCGAAAACGCCCGCTTCGCCGTTTATAAATTTGCATGCGATAAGGCCGTCTTTAACTCTCAATGCGCCGATGCCCAAATATGAGGGGAACAGCATACCTTTCATGCCGCCGTCAAAGTATTCCCTTTCGTCACCGCATTTGACTATGGAAAGTGCCTCTCCGTTGTTTACGACAAATGCGTTTAAACTCTCTATGTAGCCCACGTCGCTGTTGACGTTTGCCGCTTGAGTGGATTTGGTTGCGCTTGTGGTATAAATTTCCCAGCCCGTGTCGAGAGTAAACTCTCTTTGTGCGCCGCTGAACTCGGGGTTGCTTGATGTGGATTTAAAAATATCCTCAACCGACTTTGCCTTAATTTCGTCTTTGTTGCATGCGGCAAAAATCGCAACGCAGGCAAAAAGCGTACATACGGCAAGTGTGATTGCAATGAATTTTGCAAAAAATCCTTTGTTTTTCATAGTTGCTCCGTAAAATAGTGAGTGCTTATACGCACCCCCGTCATCATATATACAAAGTCCGCAAGCAAAAGATTGGCTTTCACTTTGAGCGGATGAGATATATCCGTTTGTTTTGCAAGATAACCTCTTGAAAGGTTGTCCACGAGTATTCCGTCAAGTCCCTTGCAATGTTCGCACACGATGCCGTCCGAATCCTTGAAATAGGCGTTGCCTTCTATATCGCACTTGCATACGTTGCAATGCCGAAAGTCGAGCTTGTTGCCCGATATATCCAAAAATCCCAACAAGAAATCTCTTGAAACGTCGTCCGAGTCGCACTCGGAATAAGCAAGCGCGTCGAGTGCTTTGAGCGACAAGATAAACAAGTCGGGATTTGCGTCTTTCGAGCCTCTTTGCAGCGTTTCGAGAATCATTGACGCCGCATAGTACTTTTCGATGTCGTAAGTTATGCTCGAAAAGGATTCGATTTGACTGCACTCCGTAACTATGTATCTGCCGTTTCGTCCGCTCAGTACGTAATCGCCGAAATTCATAGGCTCTGCGGCATAGCGAAGTTTTGCCTTTGGTTTCAGACATCCCTTTGCCGTTGCCGTCAAAACGCCCGTATCAACGCCGACAAGAGTGACAATCATATCACTCTCGTTGTAAGGTACCGCCCTGGTTACGATGGCTTTAACTTTTACGTCGGCTGTTTGCATCGTCCTCTCTCGCCATATGCGAGATATCCTCGTATTCCTTCATCGCAAGGTACATTCCGTACACTTCGACGTCCCCGGTTTTTGCAAACATTTCCCACAATTCATGTTTGTTCACGTTGTCAGTATGTGCAAAAACGTCCGCTTTATCCGAGTTTTTTCAAAAGTTTTTCAAAATCGGCAATCTTGCCTTTCAGTCCTTTTTGAGAGCTTTGAGGTCGTAGCCGAGTTCTTTCATAATTCTGTCGTCGTCGCGCCATTCGTTCTTCACGCGCACGTAGAGCGTAAGAAAAACCTTTTCGCCCGTCATCTCTTCGAGGTCGTGGCGAGCTTTGGTTGCGATTTGTTTGAGCATTTCGCCGCCCTTGCCGATGACGATAGCCTTGTGCGATTGCTTTTCGCAAATGATGTCGGCGTCGATGTCGATGATGGGTTGCCCCTCTCTCTCTTCGAACTTGTTGATGTAAACGCCTATGCCGTAGGGCACTTCCTTGTCGAGAAGATAGAGAGCTTTCTCTCTTATTATCTCGGTTGCCATGAAGCGCATACTGCTTTCGGTGTACATATCGTCGGGATACATCGGCGCGCCTTCGGGCAAAAGCGAAACAAGCTCTTCTTTCAACACTTCGAGATTGTCCCCTTTCTTTGCCGAAATAGGCACGATTGCTTTCAACCCCTCGATTTTGTTGAGCTTTTCAAGGGTTGCGAACGTGGTTTCTCTCGTCACGCAGTCCTCTTTGTTTAGTGCCACGACTATGGGAGCTTTGTGCGCGTTCTTTTCCAAAAACTCGTAATCCTCTTTTTGCATACCCTTTGCGCCGTCGATGA
>ERZ780012.456-NODE-456-length-15522-cov-18.4676_pt1 | contig 15522 bp, 9 predicted proteins | sample MGYA00511869_ERZ780012 | MGnify/ENA primary metagenome ERZ780012 (study PRJEB29588, sample SAMEA2161608) | human gut metagenome | biome: human gut; feature: human-associated habitat; material: faeces | place: Denmark | collected 2008/2010 ... | reverse complement strand
GTATTCTCAGGCCTTTGTCGGCAAAAGTATAGCTAATTAGGCTGTGAAACCTTTAAATAATCAAATATTTAAATGCTAAATGTCGCTTGTCATTTATATATCCATGATAGGCGACTTTTTAATTAGAATATGAAATTTGTTAGTTTGAGTACTGTAACAATTAAAAGTTGGATACTTAAAAATACGATAAAAAGGTTCCATTTCGAACCTCCTGCCCAAAAGAATCAATATATCATTTTATTATTACTTTAAGAACAATCTATGTATAATAAATCCAAGGATTTGATTTATATGAAAATAATCATTGTGGAAGACGAGCTTATATGGCAAGAAAAATTGAGAGAATATCTACTTAAGTTTTCTTTAGAATCAAAGATTGAGTTTAAGATTTCAATATACAATGATGGGGATAGTTTCCTCAAAGATTATAAAAACGATGCCGATTTGATATTCATGGATATCGAGTTAGGTAAAAATAAAATAAATGGAATGGAAGTCAGTAAAAAATTGAGAGAGTTCGACAATAATGTTCTTCTCATTTTTGTCACCAATATGTCTCAATTTGCTGTTGAAGGTTATGAAGTCGATGCGATAGACTTCATAGTCAAACCATTGAATTATTATTCATTCAAGATGAAAATAGAAAAGGCTTGTAGGATTATTGGAAAAGAAGCATCTTCGAAGAACAAGATGATATCTGTTGAAAATGGAACCAAGAATATAATGTCGAGTGAAATCTTATATATCGAAGTCAGAAATCACAATCTCTTCTATCACACAAAAAGTGAAGAATACAAAGTAAGATCGACAATGAAAGAAGCTTCAAAGCTTTTAGAGGGATTACCTTTCTCCAAATGCAATAATTGCTACCTAGTAAACTTGAGTTATGTTAAAGAAATTGCTAAGGAAGATGTAATACTTAATAACGGCATTGCTTTAAAGATGCCTAGAACTAGAAGAAAAAAATTTATAGAAGACTTGGGTAACTATCTATCTGGAGCAAATAAGTAATATGTTCTTCGGCACTATAAACATAATAAATTTGCAATTAGTAATAGAAACTTTCATCGCTTCTATTCTCTTTGCACTTCCTGTTTTCAATAAAAGAAAGTATTTTGTTGCCTATGCAATCATCTTTGGATTGATAGGATGTACAATCGGTTATTTCTTTCCTGCTCTATATTATGTTGGCAATATTCCTTTAACAATCTTCTATTGGTCTTTCATGTATATATTTTTAATGGTTTTATCATTTGGATACAGCCTTATTTGTTTTAAGATGAAACCATTGAATGCAGTTCTCATATCTGTAGCTTCATACTTGATTCATCACATTAATAACATGAGTGCTGATACGATCAATCAAGCTATTTCTCTTTATGGAAACCTAAATGAAACAGCATATGAAATATTGAAATGGTCAATATGTATCATCGTCTTGTTCATCGTATATTTCCTATTCTTCCTATACTATTTCAAACAAAAGAAAGAGAATCTATCTTTAATCTACGATAGCAAACAAATCACTTTCTTTTCGACAGTTGTCGTATCTTGCACGATTATAATCTCCTCATCCTTTAGAATAATTTATTTTCAAAATGATATCAAAGCATTATTCTTAGTAAGCTGCATTTCTAATCTAGCAACTTGCATCATCTTGGCTTTTTTCTTCTTTTCAATTCTAAGACACAATAAAATTCAGCACGAATTAGAGATAGAGAAAAGATTATTCGACGAAAGCAAAAAACAATATGAATTGTCAAAAGAGAACATTGATTCCTTAAATATAAAATTTCATGATTTAAAATATAGAGTCCAAATGCTATCACAAAATCAAAAGATTGAAGAATCGGATTTGAAAGACATATATCAAGGATTAGACGTTTATGAATCAGTAGTCAAAACAGGTAACAAACCTTTAGATGTAGTACTAACTGAATATTCACTCCGTTGTGAAAACAATGATATCCATTTTACTTCGATAGCCGATGGAAAGGCATTGAATTTCATGTCTCCATACGATATTTATTCCCTTTTTGGAAATGCTATCACAAATGCTATCGAAGCAGTGACAAAGATTGAAGACAAAGATAAGAGAAACATATCTTTGGTTATGAAGAAAAAAGGAAATATATTGACTATAGAATTAGAGAACTATTATTTAGCCAATACTATTAAGTCTAGTAACGGAGTATTCAAAACATCTAAAAATGATGATTTTAACCATGGGTACGGAATAAAAAGTATGGAAAACATAGTTAAAAAATATGAAGGATCAATCAACATTTGGCCTGATGGTGAGATATTCCATCTGACCATAACATTCATAACTCCGATGTAAAATCACGCCTATTTCAAATCACGCTCTTTTGTTGTGAAAGGGCTTTTTCTGTTGTAAAATTAGGCCATACCCGTGTGAAAGGGTATTCACACTGAATAAAAATTCAGCTGGACAACCATTAGGAGGTAAAAATGTCCAAAAAGAAAAAGATGTCGAATGGAAAGTTCCTAGGAATCTGGGTACCTTTCCTCGTATTATCAGGTGCTGTCATCATCACCGTCGAATGTGTAGCTCCTAGCTATGCCACTATCTTAGACACATACGCTGCTAGAATTTGGTCACCGTTAGGAAAAGGAGAAATGATCAAGACTCCTGCTAAAGGAAGTGAGAACTGGGACAGCAATTATTACAAGCAATCTTTCGCTAAAGGTGAAAAAGGTGAAGGAAGCAAAGAAGCTAATCAAAATGCCGAGTCCGTAGTTCAAAAAATTGCTGAAGAAGGAATGGTCCTTCTAAAGAACAAGGACAACTCCTTGCCTGTATCCACTTCTAACAAAATTGCCTTGTTAGGAAGAGGTGGAGTAGATCCTGTTTATGGAGGTAGCGGTTCTGGAAACGTCGATACCACCACATGTGCTACTCCTCGCTCCGGTCTTGAAAAAGCCGGATTCACACTCGATGAAGGTGTATACAATTATTTTGCAGGTCAAGTCGGTAACTATGCAAGACAAAACATCGTCATGGATAACTATAATGGTTCAACATTCTTCATTGGAGAAGTTGATCCTACCGATTATAATGATGGAAGCAAATTCACTATTGATGCCAATGAAACTGCTGTTGTTTTCATTTCACGCTGTGGTGGTGAAGGTCTCGACCTCTCCACAAATTTAAAGAGAGATGCACAAACAGCCGCTAGCCAAGCTGTCTTAAATGGTAGTGATGCAAAGGCTACAAACGCCCAAAAAGAAGTCAATAACTATGTTGATGGTCAACACGAACTCGAACTTTCTTCCGAAGAGAAAGGAATGCTTGAATTCGCTAAGAGAAATTACAGCAAAGTCGTCGTTGTATTGAACGAATCCACAACAATGGAAGTCGGTGATCTCAAGGATGATAATGATATCGATGGAATTATTTGGGCTGGAAGCCCTGGATCTACCGGATTCAACGCTTTAGGAGAAATCCTTGCCGGTACAGTCAATCCTAGTGGAAAAACACCTGATCTTTACTCCAGAGACTTCACCAAGGATCCTACTTTCCAAAACTTTGCTATAAACGGAGAGAACACCTACACTGGAGTCACTGAGATTTCAGGCGGTGTCAACGGCTCCAAGAGTGCTCATTTTGTCGAATACGAAGAAGGAATCTATGTCGGATATAGATATTATGAGACACGCTTCGGATCAGATGAGGCATCCTATAATGCAAATGTCGCATATCCTTTCGGTTATGGATTGAGCTACACTACATTCTCTAAGGAATTGGTGAGCAGCGAAGTAACCAACAATGATGTGACTATGACCGTCAAAGTTACCAACACTGGTAATGTTGCCGGAAAAGAAGTTGTACAACTTTACTACACCGCTCCTTATATCAATGGAAGCATCGAGAAATCATCTACTGTCTTAGGTGACTTTGCCAAGACTAAAATGTTAAATCCTGGTGAATCAGATACTGTTTCCATCACTATCGCTAAAGAAGATATGGCTAGCTATGACTACAACGACAATGACAACGATAAGTTCAAAGGTTACGAACTCGAAAAAGGTACTTATTATGTCCAAGTCAAAGATGATAGCCATACTGTTTCCAAAGATAGCAAAGGAAACGAATTATCAGTTAATTTCACTATCAACGATACAATTCATCTTTCCAAAAAGAGCGATGACCAAAAAGACATCACCAACAAGTTCGATAATATTTCCGATATGTTCAAATCGACCAAGACAGATGGCTATGGATTCTTGATGTCTAGATCAAACTTTGAAACAACCTTCCCAACCAAAGCTACTGCAGCTGACACAAAAGCTGATTCTATCACTGTCGATGGAAAGACCGTTGCTGATGGACTCAAGCCTTATGAGAACGTAAACAATGATGCGGATGTCCAACCTACAGTTGGTGCCGAAAATGGCTTAAAGCTCATCGACTTAAGAGGTCTAGACTATGATGATGAGGCATACTCCAAGATTCTCGATCAATTAACCGACGATGACTACGACAATGCTGGTAAATATTTAGTCAATGGTGCTTACAACACACCTGCAATGGAATCCATCAATAAGCCTGCAACAGAAGACCATGATGGACCTCAAGGATTCTCATCATTGATGGGTAAATACAAATACGCTACCGCTTATATGTCTGAGCCTCTCTTAGCTTCAACCTTCAATAAAGATTTAGCTAAGGAAATGGGAACTGCCATCGGTGAAGAAGCCTTGGCTATGAATCCTACCTTCTCTGGATGGTACGGACCTGCTATGAATACCCATAGATCTCCTTTTGCCGGACGTAACTTCGAATACTATTCCGAAGATGGAGTTCTCGCTGGAAAGCTTGCTGCCAATGTCGTGAGTGGTGCTGCTGATAAAGGTCTTTATGCCTACATCAAGCACTTTGCTTTGAATGATCAAGAGACATTCAGAACTGAAGCTTTATGTACATGGGCTGATGAGCAAACAATCAGAGAAATCTACTTGAAGCCTTTTGAAATAGTCGTCAAAGAAGCTAAGACTACTATCGACTACATCTCCGACGAGAATGGAACACATTCAAAAAAAGAAATGAATGCTTGTACAGCCGTTATGTCTTCCTTCAACAGAATCGGAACTACTTGGTCAGGTGGAAACAAAGCCCTTATGACAGACGTACTCAGAGGTGAGTGGGGATTTAGAGGATTCGCTATATCTGATTTCAACTTGTATGATTATATGAACACCGATCAAGGTATGAGAGCCGGAACCGATATGCAGTTAACTTGGTTAGCTAGCGATACAATGCCATTCGGAAGACCTAACTATTCCGATACAAAGAGTGCAACTGCTCGTCAGGCTATCAGAACTGCTTATCACAACGTCTTCTATACAATCGCTAACTCCAACGCTATGCAAGGAGTCGCTCCTGGAACCATCATCACTTATAAGCCCAGTGGATGGAGAGTAGCATTCTGGATCTTAGACGCTGTACTTGGAACATTCTTAGTTTGTGGAACTGCTTGGGTTGTCTACAGAACCATCAAATTCAATTCAAAGCCTAAGAGCGAAGAATCAACTCAAAACTAATTCATAGATATGAAAATAAGGTTTGGTTAAATCCAAACCTTATTTTTTTATTCAATAGTTTCTATTAATATTAACTGAAGACGATTTATACGAAATTATTATCAATATCTTCACCAAGTTGCTATCAACAAAAAAGCATAATAAAACCCGCATTAAGCGGGTTATTTATTACTTCTTAATTCCGAATTCTTCAGGATGATGAGCTTCGTACTTCTTACGAGTATTTGTATCAAGAATCTTCTTACGCATACGAATGCTCTTAGGAGTAACTTCAACCAATTCATCATTGTTGATGTAATCCAAAGCTTGTTCCAAAGAGAGCTTCATAGGAGCCTTCAAGACTATTGTTTGATCCTTAGTAGAAGAACGGACATTGTTCTTAGGCATTTCTTCAGTGACGTTGACAGCTAAATCACGATCAAATTTATTTTCACCGACCAACATTCCTTCATAAACCATGACACCTGGAGTGATGAACATCGTTCCACGTTCCTCAACATGTTGCAAAGCATAAGAAGTGGCTTTTCCTTCATTTACTGAGACCAAAACACCAACAGGTCTACGTCCTATTTGAGTTTTAACCATAGGACGATATTCTTTGAAAGCATGGTTGATCATTCCATAACCATGAGTCAATGTCATGAATGTGGTCATGAATGAAATCAATCCACGGGAAGGAATGACGTAATTCAAACGAGTATGACCTTTGTCTGAATCCATATTAACCATCTCTGCACCACGAGTTCCGACCAAATTCATAATTGCTCCGACATACTCATCAGGCACATCGATTTGAAGGTCCTCAAAAGGTTCTTCCTTAACTCCATCGACTTCCCTAAGGATGACATCAGGCTTTGAAACTTGAAGCTCAAATCCTTCACGACGCATTGTTTCAATCAAGACTGATAAGGCCAATTCACCTCTACCAGAAACCAAGAAAGACTCACTGGCTCCGATTTTAGTAAACTTCAAGGAAACATCGGATTGACTCTCTCTGAACAATCTATCGCCTATTTTAGCGGCAGTACAAAACTTTCCTTCATCACCAGCAAAAGGAGAATCATTGGCCATGAAAGTCATCTGCAATGTAGGAGGGTCGATACGAAGTCTAGGTAAGGCTTCAAGATGATCAGGAGTACAGAATGTTTCACCGACTTCAACATCAGGAAGTCCACCAATAGCACAAATTTCACCAGCATGAGCTTCAGGAATCTCAATCTTTTTCATTCCATAGTATCCGATTAACTTTTGAATTTTAAAGTTTTTTGTCGTTCCATCAAGTCTCATGCATGATAAAGTATCACCAACCTTGACTGTTCCTCTTTCAACTCTTCCAACAGCGATACGTCCGATGTAGTCATTGTAATCGAGCATAGAAGGTTGGAATTGGAAAGGAGCTGTAGCATCGACATTTGGAGAAGGAATTTCTTCAATAATAGTATCGAGAATCGGAGCCATGGTCTCCTTTTGAGAAGACAAGTCTCTATCGAAAGATGATGTTCCCTTCAAAGCAGAGCAATAGACAGTCTTGTAATTCAATTGTTCATCTGTGGCACCTAATTCCATGAACAAGTTGAGGATTTCATCTTCAGTCTTTTCGATATCAGCCATAGGTCTATCGACTTTGTTGATGACGACAACAATCTTTAACTTATATTCGAGAGCAGTCTTCAAAACGAATCTTGTCTGAGGCATGACACCATCGAAAGCATCGACAACCAAGACACAGCCATCGACCATATTCATAATACGCTCGACTTCACCACCGAAATCAGCATGTCCCGGAGTATCGACAATATTAATTGTGTCACCATTATATTTGATGGATGTAGTCTTGGCGAGAATTGTAATTCCTCTCTCATGCTCAATAGGGTTGGAATCCATAACTGCGATATCCGCATTATCAGGAATATCGACTGTGTTAGTGTACTTTAAAAGACGACCGACAAGAGTTGTTTTACCGTGATCGACGTGAGCGATAATTGCGACGTTTCTAATCTGATTCATTTCTAAGCCTTCCTTCAATAGAATATATATTAACTTTAGCTTATGAATTATAAACCTATATATAAATATTTGTTTTTCTAGTTAAGCGATTTCATAAAAAATTCAATTCAAAAAGCCATCTCACAGAGGAGATGGCTTATAAAATCTGCTATCTATCTCTTCACATAAGTGAAGAAGAACATCATGAACAAGATGATCAATCCTAGAATGAGTGCTCCAAAGAACATCCATTTGAAGAGTGTCATTCCACCCAAGCTTCTAGACTTAACCAACTTTTTTTCTTTTTTATATTCTTTATTGGTCATGTCGTTTATTCTCCTTTACTCTTATTCTTAATTGGATCTAATGGAGTGACAGGATCCAAATCACCGAGGTCATCCAAGTCCAAAGGTTCTACGATAGAGGCCTTTACAGGTGAAGGCTTCTTTATGCTTGCCTCAGATTTGCTTTCGACAGGCTTAGGAGCTTGTTCTACAACTACGATAGGCTTGACAGGCTCGACAACATCTTCATTTCCACTATTAGCCAACAACTTTTGTTCCTCTTCAAACTTCTTCTTGGCTTGTGCCCATTCACGAATTGATTTGAATTCAGAAACAGGTTTATCGAACTTCTTAGAAGTATCGTGGTTTTCTTCAGGATTCACCGAGACTGCCGAAACATATCCAGTACGACGGACATCAGCTCTTTCCTTGCTAGCACGATTTGCAAGATACTTACTTCCTTTATTTGAGCCTTGTCCTTGCAACATAGGTGTGACGATCGTAGCCTGGTTAGTGACAGCCTTATTGAATGCTTCTTCAGGAGTCAAATCTCCTTTGTAATTACCTTTAATCTTCTTCAACTGGAAGCGTACAACTCTTGCTTCAACAGGCTTGATATTATCCATTGAGGCGACTTCAGAAATATCTGATTTATTAAGCTTGACAGGGGCAACTACAACAGGTTTAACTTCGCCCTCCTCAGGAAGAGGTGTTGCCTCGTCCTTCTTGATAGGTTGAACAGGGCTCAAAGGCTCAACATCGAATCCAGCATCTTCAATAGGTTCAGGGATAGGAGCACCCATACGTTTAACATTAGGATGTTTCTTAACTTCATTACGTTTGTACCAATACTTAGGCTCTTCATCAGAAGCTCTTCTCTCCGAATCAATCTTAGCGAGATGATACCAATGTTCAGGTTCAAAGTTAGAAGCACGTTCTCCTTTGAACTCATATACAGGTTCCTCAAGCTTAACTTCTTCAGGCTGTTTTTCTATAACAGGTTCAGGATCTCCGTACCAGTACCAAGGCTCACGATCAGAAGGTCTAAGTTCTTTAACAACAGGCTCTTGCTCAACCTCTTCGTTCTTATCATACCAATAATCAGGTTCACGATCAGAAGGTCTGATTTCTTTAATGACCTCAATTTCAGGCTCAGGTTCGTTTTGATCATACCAATAATCAGGAGTTTTATCAGATGCACTATCAGACTTAACTTCTTCAACGACTTTGACTTCGTTTCTGCCATACCAGTAATCAGGAGTCTTATCTGAAGGTCTATCCTCTTTAACTTCTTCGATTACTTCGTTCTTATCATACCAGTAATCAGGAGTCTTGTCTGAAGATCTATCAGACTTAGCTTCTTCAACGACAGGTTCACAAGCTTCAGGCTCGTTCTTATCGTACCAATAGCTAGGTTCACGATCAGAAGGTCTGATTTCATTCTTGTCATACCAGTAATCAGGTTCTTTGTCAGAAGCTTTTTCACCAGTTCCTTCTTCACAAACAGGTGTCAAGTTATCAGGATTCAAAGCGTGGATTACACGACGATCGAAGTCATTTTCAAGGACATCATTTTCCTCAGCTTCAACAACATTACGATTGTACCAGTAATCAGGCTCACGATCAGAAGATCTGATTTCATTCTTGTCGTACCAGTAATTAGGAGCCTTATCAGAAGCCTTGTCTCCTGCTTTTTCTACAGGAATTAAATTAAAAGGTTCGATTGCATTGAGAATTCGTTTATCAAGATCAGTTTCAATGACATCTTCTTTAGAATTTGCAACAAACACTGTTGCCTTTTCATCTACCACAACACCCAAGTCATCTTTAACTTCTACCTTGTTTCTATTGTACCAATAGTCTGGTGTTTTATCAGAAGCGACTTCCAAAGCCTTAGCATACCAATATGAAGGATTTCTATCAGAAGGTCTAGGCTCAAACACAACAGTAGGATAATCCTTAGCCTTAGATTCTTCGACAACTTCTTCAATCTTAGTTTCTACCATCACAGGCTTGGATGCGGCTGTGGCAGATTCGTAAATAACAGGTTGTTGAATAGGTAATACAAAGTTACGATCATACCAGTAGTCAGGAGTCTTATCTGAAGGTCTATCAGACTTAACTTCTTCAACGACAGGTTCACAAGCCACAGGCTCGTTCTTATCGTACCAGTAACTAGGCTCACGATCAGAAGGTCTGATTTCATCGACAGGAGTAACATTGCCTTGACCATCGGCAAACTCTTCAATGTTTTCATAAGCAGGAACTTGAGTTTGACCCTTGACATCAGCAATGGATTCAAACAAAGGCTTACCGAGAATTAACACATCACTCTCAAAGCTGTTCAAACTAATTGAAGTAGTAGAATCATTGACAATGTTACCTTCGTAATTGCCTTCAATAGATTTAAATCCTTTAACACCAGTTCCAAGCTTATCAAGATCAATCTCCATGGCTTCACCAGTAGCATTATCCTTAGGTTGAGAAGCACCAACATTTAAGGAAGCAGAAGGTAAGAATTCATTGTCGAAGTCATGTCCAATGATGCTGTTCAAATATTTTTCACGAGCTTTATTGGCTCTCTTGACTGCACCAGGCTTTCTAAAGCACCAAGCGATGAATGTAGCAAACAAAAGGACTAAGAAAGCAAGGATATAAACCATCAACACAGTGAAGAACCCATCAAGGAGTTGAGCTGCGGTGAAAGCATGCGAGCCTATGCTGAATATCTCAATATTCTTGTAAGCACCAAACAATCCGTTCAAGACATATCTATCGATAAATTTGTTCACAGGTTCTACGAATGAAGCTAATGTCTTGAACATAGCAAATCTTCCATAAGAGATTACTCTCAATAAAACTAAGAATGCACCAACAAAGAACAGAACAACTGCCAAAACAATACGAACAACAGGTTTATGATGAACATAATTATGCCAATCAAATTCCATGTCGAGTTGATTCTCAGTCAATGTTCCATCGGAATACTTTTTCAAAGGTGAGACAGAATCATCTTTGACGACAACATGACCAAAGTTTCCATTGGAATCGACAAAAGGAACAACGGAATCGTTCTTTCCGACTTCAAGTTCTTTATCGGGAGCTGTTTCGACTTTTGCTTTCTTGTATCCTATCGATGCAAACAAAGCAGAAAGCAAAGCTAAAACAACCATGATAAGAGCATAACCCACGTAGAACCAAACATAGCCGATATTGTTGACTATCATGTAGGCCCAATAACCAATAGGAGTAATATGATCAATTAAGAAATGCCTGACAGAAGGAATGGCAATAGCTATCAAGGCGATCAACATAAAACCTTCAACAATCCATAAGAAGATTGCTAAGCCCTTGAAAACACCTCTCTTAATTCTCTCATCTTTGTGAAGAATGTCATTCTTGACAACTTTTTCTATAGGCTGTTTTTGCTCAACTTTTTGTTCTACATTAACCTGTTCAACAGTAGCAGGAGCACCTTCGAGCAAAGTTGCTTGCTCTTGAGCCAAAAGCTCATCTTCATCTTCCTTAGCTTTCTTGAAAGCCAAGACTCCTAAAAGGACTGACAAGGCGATCAAGACGACGAGAATGATGACTACGAACAATGCAAAGTACCCAAGCACAGGGATGCCAGATAATCCTGACAAAGCCTCAACAGCTAGCTTTCTCCAATACAAAACAGTTCGGGAATAATACATTGAAAGTCTAATAGAAGGAACAAAGACAACAATCATTCCGCAAATCACTATCAATGTCAAAAGCCATACGACAATTGCGAAGAATGCCAAGACAAAATGACCGAAGCCGTGTTTCTTTTCATTCTTTTCAACTGAAGCTGCCTTAGTGGTAACCTCGCCATCATTATCAATCACAGCTTTAGGTTTCTTATATGCCACAATAGCGGGCCAAATAGAAATTCCTAAAAGAATCACAACAATCAAAGCCATGAAGATGTCTATCCATCCCTGTGAAGAAAGACCAGGAAGTTTCCATCCATCGACAAGCTCTACTATCTTGCTAGAGAATTGTCCAATCGAGTTGACACCACCACAAGTGATAGCATCATTAAGATATGGGACACCGAAAAAAATCAATGCCACCACAACTATCAAGGACAAAGCCCAAAGAACAGCAAGACAGATTTTAGAAACTGTTCTTTTCATGAATGCCTCTTTTCTGTATTACCTATTTACTAATACAAAATAAATATACCACTTGCAACCCCTGTTTTAAAAGTTGTTTTTTCAGGAAATTGTATAAAAATAGCACTCATTTTTTGATAAATTTTCAAAATAAGTTGATATTTGTCTAAAAAATAATTCAATTATATTGCATAAATATTGAGTTTTTTGAATTACCAACTTATAAATTCATATAATGCCATGTTGTATATAGGCATTTGTAAAAAAACAAATATTATTCTTCCTTTTTAACGATGCTTAAGTCTTTTGACACAACAAAAACATCTTTAGGTTCAAATGTTTTATCCATCATAACATCGTCATATATGACAAAAATAAAGTTCATTTTTTTCTTTAGTTCTATCAATCTAGTAGTTATTTCTTTTAGCAATTGACGGCTATTTGTAAGACTAGAGCAATCCATCACAACAATCTTAGGATTAAAGGCTAATAAATAGGAGAGTTGTATTTTCAATTGAAAATCTTCGTTGATAAATTGATAAGATTTATATTTAACAACCTCTTTTGCTTTAAATATTCCTAAAGCTTCCATCAACTCAATCGAATAATCATAAGCCTCTTGCCTTCTCATTCCTTGGACTGCCATCAAGATTGATATAAGGTTTTCGCCTATGGAATGCTTTCTTTCATCGACTAATAAGAATTTTTCTTGTCCGACAACACCGATCACATAATTTTCTAAGCCTAAAAGAATTTCTCTTTCATTCTTAAAATTAATGGTCAAAGGTTTCTTGACCTTTTGTAGCTGTTCTTCTCTTTTCCTAGCTTTTTTAAATTTTCTTTTATGAGCTAGGAAAAATCTGTCCCAACCATTTAGCATCTCAAAAGAGAAATCCATCCAAAACTTCTTCTTTTTAAGTTGTCTTTTCTTAGCATAATAAATTCTCTTTAAATTCTTAGTTTGAAATGATCTATATTTTTCTTTCTCCAAGTCATCAAACAAACCTAAATACTTTTTATTTGCTTCTTCTATATAAGCTATTTCGTTAGACCACTCAGCTTTGATTTCTTTAGCCTTTATATTTTTGTCTTCTTCAGGTATAGATGAATCAGCTTTAACCCTATCTACTTGTTCATTCATCAAAGACCTAGCATCACTTCTTTCATAAGAAGTCAATAAACGATCTACTCTTTCAAAATTCGATAATCTAAACTTCATATACTCATTATCGTGAAGAGTAAATCCATTCAATGTTATCCTATTGAATTTTATTCCTTTAAAATCTTTGATCAACATCTTTAAAGAAGGATGAATTCCTTTTACCAAAAATCTTTTCTCGCTAAAAATAATATATGTAGTAGATGAATCAAAGCAGTATGTTTTACCATCCGTCGTTTCTACTTTTAATTCGATTTTATCGTTTGATATATCTAGATAACTTATCTTTGTACAAGGTTTTTTGTTTTCCATAGTTCATTTAAATCCTAATAATTATAGCAAGACTTCCCTTATGCCGTTATAATAATTCGAATTGTTAAGGAGAATACTATGGCTAAACTTAAAACCGTTCTTTTTGATTGCTGGGATACAGTTATTCATTATAATGAAACTGATAAAAACAAAGGAATAACTCTTCTTTTAGATGTTTGTGATAATCCCGATAACATCAAATCTGATCAATTGGAATCAGATTATCACACCTTGATGCATGAATACTATAAGAATTGCAATGACTTCGATTTAAGATTCATTGCATTATTTAGATATATTTGTATATCGCATAATCTCAAGCCGAGGATTTCATATGAAGAAATCGAGAAACTATATAATCAACATATAGTTCCAACACCAGTAGAAAACCTTAGACCATTATTGAATTTTCTAAAGCAAAACAACATAAAGGTCGGTGTATGTTCCAATACCATTCACTCCGAAGAGCACACTGTCGATTTTATAAAACAATGCTGGCCTGATATGCCATTTGATTTTGTTATGGCCTCATCGACATATGGTGTCAAAAAGCCGAATCCTAGATTCTTTGAAATCGGAGCTAAACTAGCTGGTTCAAAGAACGAAGAAACGATTTATATAGGTGATAACTTCTATGCCGATGTATATGGATCTTGGTTATCTGGTTTTATGAAATCGATTTGGTTAAATCAAAAGCACCGGAGCAAGATAGATTATTATCTATATCATCCTGAAATGAGCGATAAGATTGAATATACTGAAATCGATGACTATCTCAAACTCATTCCAGTATTGGAGAAAATGATTTAATATGGAAAGAACAGGTATATACAAAGAAGAAAGAAAGTTTGTTTATTCCGACTACGATATAAACGATGATGTCTTAATGTCTCATATAGCCGAGATATTTCAAGATATCGCTGGAAATCACTCTGAGTTTTTAGGATGTGGTTACGAAGCAGTGAAATCTAAGGATATGATCTGGGTCTTAGCCAAAAGCAAAATTGATGTAATAAAAAATCCAATCGTAGCTAAGAATGCAATTGTCGAAACAATTGCCTATAAACCAAATGGTCTTATATTTGCCAGAGAATTAATCATCAAAGACAAAGAAACTGGTGAGACACTTATCACCGGTAATTCCAATTGGTGCCTAGTTTCTTTATCAACCAGAAGATTAGTTCGTCCCAACATCGATATCGTTCCTTTTGAGCAAGATGATACTAATAGAATCTACAAGGATAGGATGAAATCATTGGACAATATTCAATTTGAAGATAAAGATTTCATGTTCGATCAAACTATTAGATTCACTGATTTGGATCACAACAGACATATGAATAACTGCCATTATTTAGATATAATTACAAATGCTGTTTCGCCTACTTCAAAGCAAAGAATCACTTCATTGGAAATAAACTATGAAAAAGAATGTACCAAAGATGATGAAATTCTAGTTTATAAAAAAATAATTTCAGATACGGAAGGATTTGTAACAGCCTATAAGAAAGAATCCAGACAACTCGTGTTTAAATCGAAATATAAACTTAGCTATAATGCTGACGCATCAAAGCAAACCCTCTAATAGATCTCGGCTTTAATTCCTGGAGTTTTTCAAAACAACCGACCATTGTCGATCCTGTGGTTAAGACATCATCAAAAAGAATGATGTCTTTTTTTGACAAATCAATTCTTTTTTTGATAATAATCCTATCTTTTACTTTTTTTCTATCTTCCAAGGTTAAATCTTTTTGAACTGGGCCAGCAGTCTTTCCCAAGATATCCAAATAACGAATATCAGCTGATTCTAATATTCCTATCAAATGATTAAATCCTCTCTTTTGAATCGATTCGTCAGTTGAAGGAAGCGGAATAACAACTTTATTTAAAGTTAAGAATTTAAATAATAATTCGAAAGGCGTTAAAAAGACGCTTCTCAGTTCATAATCACAGATAGTCTTGTATTGATATAGCCATTGCATCAAAACATCATCATGATAATAAATAGAAAATATGTTTAATTAATACTTTCCCAACCAATAGGACTATATAGAGTTCTTTCTGGGTCTTCCGCGCT
>ERZ780012.455-NODE-455-length-15535-cov-1.95517_pt1 | contig 15535 bp, 16 predicted proteins | sample MGYA00511869_ERZ780012 | MGnify/ENA primary metagenome ERZ780012 (study PRJEB29588, sample SAMEA2161608) | human gut metagenome | biome: human gut; feature: human-associated habitat; material: faeces | place: Denmark | collected 2008/2010 ... | reverse complement strand
GCCTAAACGAGCAGCGAACGGAACCCGAACAGCACCACCGACATTATAAGTGCCGGCATAAGGGCGATAATTACGTCGAGCATTATGCTTCTTGTTGTATCGACTGAACGCTTGTGAGGCGAAGGAGATACGGTAAGCTTTATATTTTCTTCACTCATTTTTTCTGCGCCTCCGATCTTACAATTGATTTTGCGTCACGCATAAACTGAACAAGCGGTTTGCCGGCAGGGCACGTATACGCGCACGAACCGCACTCCATACAAACCATTGCGCCCGCCTTTAAAAGATTCTTTACATCCTTTTGCACCGCGTACTTATGTATTACCGTCGGCTGAAGATACATGGGGCAGGCCTTAGCGCATCTGCCGCAGTGTATACAAGCCGTTTCCGTCTTAAGGCTCATATCGTCATCGGTGAAGGCAAGAATTGCGTTATTGCATTTTAATATCGGGTGGTGCGTATCGACTATCGAAGTACCCATCATGGGTCCGCCGGTAATTATTTTAACCGGGGGCTCGCGGAAGCCGCCGCACGCCTTGATGATGTAATCTATCTCGGTGCCTATCGGAACGCGCACATTCTGCGGAGCGGTTATGGCAGATCCGTCAACCGTAAGAGAACGCGATACAAGCGGCTTGCCCGATTTTAAATAGCGTGAAATAAATGCCGCCGAGGTCACGTTCATAACAACACAGCCCACGTCCGAGGGAAGCTTTCCGGGGGGAACGCGTCTGCCCGTTGCGGAGAGTATCATCATTTTCTCTGCACCCTGCGGGTATTTTGAGCGAAGAGGCATAACCTTAATTACGTCGTCGGGGTCGTCCTTTTCGGCTATTCTCTCAAGAATTTTGATGGCGTCGGGCTTGTTGTCCTCAACCGCTATTATGACCTTCTTGAAATTGAGCATATCCTTTAAAAGATGTACTCCGCTCATTACGTCCCACGAATTATCGAGACATTCGCGGTAGTCAACCGTTATATACGGCTCACATTCCGCCGCGTTTATTATAAGTGTGTCAACGCTGCCGTCCTGCGGAAAATTGAGCTTTACATGAGTCGGAAAGCCCGCTCCGCCGAGTCCTACCGCGCCGGAAGCTCTGACGGCCTTTATCAGGTCATCGTGAGTTTCGACCGTTGGCGGTGTAAACTCCGCCTCCTCCATAAGCCCGTCGTTTTCGATAATGACGGCTTGAGACACAATACCTTGAGCGGTTCTGATTTCCTTTACCGCCGTAACCTTACCCGACACGGACGCGTGCACGGGTGCGCTTACATACTTATCGGTATCGCCTACTACCTGACCTACAAGAACTCTGTCGCCGACCTTTACCGTTGGCGTACACGGCGCGCCGATATGCTGGCTCATCGGAAGCGTGACCGTTTCCGGAGCCGGAATGCGTTTAACCTGCATATCCTTGGTGTGCTTTTCGTGCGAGACACTTACACCGCCTCTGACTTTTTTTACAGGTTTTATTATTTCAGAGCGCATTCATCTTCCTCCCTTTACAGCTTTATCTATATTATGAAGCTTTGGCATAACGGCCCTCAATATGCTTCCCGTGACGGCCCCCGTAACAAGAGCCGACAAAAGGAGCACCGGGGCATAGCCTATAACCGACTCTCCGGAAACCATAATCGCGGCAACCGAAAACTGCCCTGCATTATGAGCCAAAGCCGACAAAATACCTATTTCTATATATCCTGCGTTTTTTGAAAATCTAAATAACAAATACATCACAAGGGTGCTGAGCACTCCTCCTGCGAGTGACATAAAAAATGCCGTGGCACCGCGCGTAAGAAAAACAAACAGCGACTTTAAAAGCGTCACCGATAATGCCGGTATAAGCCCGAATTCCGAGGCGGCAAACATAACCGCTATATTGGAAAAACCTGCCTTGGCTCCGGGCGGCATAAACGCAGCTGTCGGTATCAGCCCCTCAAGAAACGAGAGTGTTATTCCCACAGCCGCAGCTATACCCGTAAATGCGGCCTTATATGATTTTGTCTTAGTTATCTTCATATCAATATGTAATCACGTCTATATTTTCGGTAGTGCCCTTTATGCTTACGACTGTTTTAAGCGGCACGCACACGGCACTTTCCCCCGCGCGGCACAGCTTACCCGTTCTCATACATATCTTGTCTTTACACGGAGAGCTTTCTACCCATATTTCGCCGTTTTCGGCGGCTATTACAATACCGTTGTCGAGCGTAAACTCTCGCTTTTCCGCAATCTCATCAAGAGGCAGCGTCAAAACGGTCACGACGTCCGACGTGACAACGGCAGTGAGTGATGTTTTCGCCCTTGTATATTTATACGCCGTAAGCACCGCAATTACCATAACCGTAATTATTATAAGCGCCGCTCCGTGCTTTCCCAAAAGCTTTCTTTCCATATCAGACAAGAGAGTAATCGCCGTTTGTTATTTTTAAATACGGCTTTATGCCGTCCGTCGCAAAGACGGTTCTGTCCTTATAGACAAACACCGCGTCCGCATTGTACTTTTCGAGTATCGGCAGAGACTCTTCCTTTCCGAGAATAAAACAGAGCGTTGATAGAGCGTCGCTCAAAAGCCCCGTAGGAGCCTTTATCGTAACACTTGTAAGCTCCGTTTGCACCGGATAGCCGGTGGTCAAATCCAAAATGTGAAAATATGTTTTTCCGTCCTCGGCGGTAAATCTCTTTTCATAATCGCCCGAGGTTGATATAAAAGCATCTGTAAGCGACAGCACCGCAAAATAATCGTTTTCCGTTTTGTACGGGTCGCGTATTCCTACATTCCAGCTTTTGCCTTTTTTCGGTAATCCGTATGTCGCTACGCTGCCGCCGACGGAAATTACGGCACCCGTTATTTTGCCGCCCTGCGAATTTATTTCGTCTATTCTCTTAACCGCCTCGTCAAGTGCTATTCCTTTGCCTGCGGAGCCGAGATTGAGCTTTGCGCCATCGGGGATATAAACTTTTTTGCCGTCGCCGAAAATCAATTTATCGTCACCGCATTTTTCTTTTGCGGATAAAATTTCATCTTCGCTCGGGAGGCGGAACTCGTCGGTATCAAAGCCCCAAAGCTCAGTCAGCGCTCCGGATAAAACGGCAGCCTTGCCGTGGGAATCGGAATACACGTCGCATACGGTGCGAAGCTCATCATATGTCTCAGAGCTCACCGTTTCTCCGTGCTCGCCCGAGGAATTTACTCTGTATATATCGCTGCCCTCATAATTTTTTGAAATGCGCTCGTCTGTTTTAACCACTTCAGCCAAAAGGTTTGCGTTTTCCAACGCCTCGGAGGTTTTCCCGTAAAGCTTAATGCCTACAAGGGAACCCATGGAAAAGCCCGTCTGCTCCGCTGATTTTGTGTTTACCGCGCACGAAGACAGCTCAAACAGTAAAACAAGGCAAAACACAGCGGCAATAAGTTTTTTTAACGACCTTGCCAAGCTTGTTTCACCTCACAACTGCCTAATTCGACGACACTACAATTAAATATACAATATTTCAAGGGTTAGTTCAAGCAAAGTTTGAAAATTAACAAAGTTTGCCGTGTAAAACTTCCCTTTTTGTCTCAAGCCTATAAAAATTACGGGGAAGCAAGGCTCAAAGCGATGCTTCCCCGTAAAAACCGCGGATTTTTATTATGACAATTCAAATTGACCGGTATACAGCTGATAATATTTCCCGTGCTGCTTAATAAGGTCATCATGACTGCCGCGCTCTATTATTTTACCGTGCTCAAGCACCATTATGGCGTCCGCATTGCGTACCGTGGACAACCGGTGAGCTATCACAAAGGTGGTTCTGCCGTTCATAAGCTTATCCATACCCTTTTCTATAAGATGCTCGGTGCGTGTATCTATGGAGCTTGTAGCCTCGTCAAGCACGAGCACGGGCGGGTCTGCCACAGCCGCTCTCGCAATCGCTATGAGCTGTCTTTGCCCCTGACTCAGGTTTGCGCCGTCGCCTGTTATAACCGTGTCGTAACCGTCGGGAAGTCTTGTTATAAACGAATCGGCATTGGCGAGCTTAGCGGCTTTTACAACCTCTTCGTGAGTTGCGTCAAGCTTGCCGTAGCGTATATTGTCTTCGATTGTACCCGTAAACAGGTGTGTATCCTGAAGCACCATCGAAAGCGAAGAGCGAAGGTCACCCTTGCAAATCTTTTGTATATTTATTCCGTCATAACGGATTTTTCCCTTTTGTATCTCATAAAAGCGGTTGAGCAAATTGGTTATCGTGGTTTTGCCTGCGCCCGTTGAGCCGACAAACGCAATTTTCTGGCCCGGCTTTGCATAGAGCGAAATGTCGTCGAGAACCGTCTTTTTGCCGTCATAGCTGAAGTACACGTTTTCAAACACAACGTCGCCCTCAAGCTTTTGATAGGTTACGGTGTTGTCGCCGCTGTGCGGATGCTTCCAAGCCCAAAGGCCCGTATGCTCCTTGCACTCGGTCAAATTTCCGTTCTCGTCATATTTTGCGTTTACGAGCTTTACATAGCCGTTGTCCTCTTCCGGCTCTCTGTCGATAACGTCAAATATACGCTCGGCACCGGCTAAGGCCGCAAGAATGTTGTTGAACTGCTGAGAGAGATTTGCTATGGGCTGAGAAAACGATCTTGAATACTGCAAAAACGAGCTTATTGTACCGATTGTGGTAAACCCGCCTATGCAGAGAAGTCCGCCTGCCATGGCAATCACGGCATAATTGATATTCGAGAGGTTACCCATTATCGGCATCAGAACACTTGCAAAGGTATTGGCGTTGGTAGAGGAATGCTTGAGCGCACCGTTAAGTGCGGCAAACTCCTCCTTGACATTTTCCTCGTGATTGAATACCTTTATGACCTTTTGTCCCTCTATAGTCTCTTCGATGTATCCGTTTGCAGCTCCGAGGTCCTTTTGCTGCTTCTTGAAGTACAGCGCGCTCTTGCCGCCTATAACCTTAATTACAATCAGCATAATTATAAGCATCAGAATTACAAGAAGAGTGAGCTGCCAGCTGAGATACAGCATCATGGCAAAGGTTGCGATAACGCTGATAACCGAGGAAATCACCTGCACAAAGCCGGACGGTATCGACGTCGTTTGTATAGCGGCTCATAAGGTCGCCGTGAGTATGCGTGTCAAAATAGCTTATAGGCAAATCCTGCATCTTGTCAAAGAGGTCGCGCCTTATCGTATTTACCGTTCCCTGTGACACCTTTATCATAATTCTTGCATATGCATAGGCCGATATTGCACTGAATATGAAAAGCATAGCCATTTTGGAAAGAGATAACGCAATAGCACCTATATCCGGTGTCATCGTACCGTTTGTCATGGGAACAAGATAGTTATCTATTACAATTTTAATGAAGTACGAGGACGCAATCATTCCGACCGAGCTTAAAAGGACGAAAATTATGACAAGCACCAACAGGCCCTTTGACTTCCCGAGATAAGAAAAAAGCTTTGAAACGGTTTTGCCCATATTTTTCGGCTTTTGGAAGCCGCCTCTCGGGGCTCCGCCGTGGCCGCCCGGTCCGTTTTTAGGTTTCGGCATCAGTTTTCGCCTCCTTCGTCTTTGTTACCCTTTTGCTGCGAGGTATAGACCTCACGGTATATTTCGCTTCTCTCCATAAGCTCCGAGTGCGAACCCATATCGGTTATTTTACCGTCGTCGAGAACTATGATTTTGTCGGCGTCCTCAACGGAGCTTATTCTCTGAGCGATTATGATTTTTGTGGTATTCGGTATGTCATTTTTGAACGCCTCGCGAATTTTGGAGTCCGTAAACGTATCTACCGCGCTTGTGGAGTCATCCAAAATGAGTATTTTAGGCTTCTTCAAGAGAGCACGCGCGATACAAAGACGCTGCTTCTGACCTCCCGAAACATTAACGCCGCCCTGACCGAGGTCGGTGTTGTAGCCGTCGGGGAAGCTCATTACAAAGTCGTGAGCCTGAGCCGCCTTACAGGCGTCTATTACCTCTTGCTCGGTGGCGTTTTCGTTGCCCCAGCGGAGGTTATCTATAATTGTGCCAGAGAAAAGTACATTTTTCTGAAGCACCATACTTACGGCTTCACGAAGCTCAAAAAGCTTATATTTTTTTACGTTTTCGCCGCCGACGAGAACCTCGCCGCCAGTCACGTCGTAAAGTCTCGGAATAAGGCTTACGAGCGTTGTCGTTGCGCTTCCCGTACCGCCTATAACGCCTACGGTTTCGCCGGAATTTATTTTAAAGCTCGCTCCGTCTATAACATTCTTTTTGCCGTCCGAGCTGTACTTAAAGCTGACATTTTTAAACTCTACGGAGCCATCCTTAACCTTGAGGTCCGGTTGAGCGTCATCGTCATTTATGTCGGGCTTTTCCTCAATGACCTCGGCTATACGTGCTGCGGCGGCTCTCGACATAACATACTGTACCAATATCATGGCTATCATTATGACAGACATAAGTATCATCATAACGTAGGTCGTAAGCGTACTGAATTTGCCTATTTCCATTTCGCCCCTCAAAATGAGCTTTGAGCTGATATAGGTAATAGTGAGTATGGTGCCGAACATCAAAAACATCATCAGCGGCTGTGCCATAACCATCATTTTTTCCGCGCTTACCGACGCATCCATAAGGTCGTCATTTGCCTTTTTGAACTTTTTCTTTTCATAATCCTCGCGGACAAACGCCTTTACAACGCGCATTGCGATAAGGTTTTCCTGAACGGACGCATTGAGCCCGTCAAACATATTGAATACCTTCTTAAAGCGCTTTACGGCGATAGGTCCGAACAGCGCGAGGAATATCAGGATTATCGGTATAACCACAAGAAAGGTATTTGATACCGCTCTGCTTATCTTGAAGCTCATGGTGAGTGCTATTGCAAACATAAGCGGTGCTCTGAAGAAAATTCGCAGCATCATCATATACATATTCTGTATCTGAGTTACGTCCGTTGTCATTCGCGTTACAAGAGAAGCCGTGCTGAACTTGTCAATATTCGAGAATGAGAAATTCTGGATGCTCTCATACATAGCTGTGCGGAGATTTGTGCCGAAGCCCATACTCGCAACAGACGCAAGCCTTGCCGCGGTGGCACCGCAGAAAAGCGAGCCCAATGCCATAGCAACCATTTTAACGCCGATTTCGATAATGTACTTCCTGTCGCCGTTCGGTATGCCCACGTCGATTATATACGACATATAATACGGCAGCATAAGCTCAAGCACTACCTCGCCAACCATAAGTATAGGGCAGATTATCGACTGCCAAGTGTACTGCTTTGCGTATTTCATAAGCTTACGCATTGTCGTCGCCTCCTTTTTCGTGTGATTTCATCATCATTTCAAAAATTGCTTTTTCGCTCGGAGCGTCCTCCGAAATATTGTCGATAAGACGATTCAAAAAGCTGTTGAGAAGTGAAAGCTCCTCTTTTGTGAAGCCTTTGAACATCCTTTTGTCAAGCTTGTCAAACTGACTGTGAATATATTCCGTACGCTGTATGCCTTTTTCGGTAAGAGCTATCCGGTTGCAGCGCAGGTCGTTTTCGTCTGATATTTTTGTAATAAGTCCGCTCTTTTGCATTCGTTTTACGGATACCGCCACCGATGCCGGCGAAACATTTATGCCGTCGGAAAGCTCTTTTTGCGAGCATACTGCGTGCGCAATTCGGTTATCGCGCACCGGCGGCTGGCCGAAATACACGCCGCTGTCGCGAAGCATTTTATGCATGGCATAGCGTTTATAGCAGTCAAGCCTGTTCATCTTAAAGACCAATTCTTTAAGTTCCGAAGCCAAAGCCTTTTCCTCCTTTTTAAATATAAGATAGCCGATTTATAGTTAGTCGGTTAATTGTTAATCGGTTTACTTATTGTAATACCGATTTTTTTTATTGTCAATAACATTACAAAAAAAATCTCGAATCATTAAAATCCGCCTGCATCAACGCTTTCGAGTCGTTAATAGACACATATCAGAAATGTGTCGCAACATTTTCGGAGCATTGCTCCCTTTTTGCCGTTATGTATGAAAAAACTTATACAAAATCACAAGGGAGGAATTATTACGGACAGAAAAAGTCTTAAAAAACGCGAAAAAGATTTTTGCCGCGAATACGTTTACTGCGGTAATCCGAAAGATGCGGCGCTGAGAGCCGGATACACCGTCTTTCCGGAAATGTGCGGTATTCGACTCCTAACGGAGAAACGTATCAAAGATGAGATAGCCGAGCTTGAAGGCAAGCTTGCCGCTACAAGAGCCGAGGCACTTTGCGGTTACCGCCGTATTGCGTTCGGTAACATTTCGGACGCTGTAAAACTCATACTTGAAAGCGACAGTAACAGGCTTGACGCCGAAAAGCTTGACCTTTTCAATGTGGCGGAAATTAAAAAGCCGCGCGGCGGAGGAATGGAAATCAAGTTTTTTGACCGTTTGAAGGCACTTGAAAAAATCGAGCAGCTGTCATTATCGGAAAGCGACAAATATTCCGTTTCACTTTATAAGGCTATCGAAAATTCGGCAAAGGCTTCCGCCGGAGGGAACGACGATGACTGTTGACGCCTTTAAAAGCTTCTCGAAAAAGCAGCTTATACTGCTGAATTGGTGGACGGACTCTTCGCCGTATAAAAACCGAGATGCGATAATCTGCGACGGCTCTGTCAGAAGCGGTAAGACGGTGTGTATGTTTCTCTCATTTATATTTTGGGCATTTTATATGTTTTCAGACAGCAGCTTTGCCGTTTGCGGGAAAACCATCACCTCTCTGCGACGCAACATAATAACGCCGATGCTCCCGATGCTGCGCTCTCTCGGCTTCACATACGAGGAGCTTGTTTCAAAAAATATGATAATCATAAAAAAAGACGGGCGAGAAAACCGTTTTTACATTTTCGGGGGTAAGGATGAAGGCTCGGCGGCACTGATACAGGGTATGACTCTTTCGGGCGTCATGCTCGACGAGACGGCTCTTATGCCGCGCTCCTTTTGCGAGCAGGCAATAGCTCGCTGCTCCGTCGATAATTCGCGCCTTTGGTTCAACTGCAACCCCGAAAATCCGGCGCACTGGTTCTACACGGAATGGATAAAAAAGGCAGTAGATAAAAATTGTCTATACCTGCATTTCACAATGGACGACAACCCCTCGCTGTCGGAGGAGATTAAACAGCGTTATAAAAATCTTTACAGCGGTTCATTTTACGAGCGATTTATTGAAGGTAAATGGGTCAGCTGTGACGGCGCTGTTTACCCTTTTTTCGACAGCTCATATATATACGACGTGCCTGCGGGGATTACGAAATATTTTGTTTCATGCGACTACGGCACGGTAAATCCGACATCCATGGGGCTTTGGGGCGAAAAAGACGGCACCTTTTTCAGAGTGGATGAATTCTACCACGATTCAAAGCAAAAAGGCTTTCAGATGACCGATGAGGAGTACTATTGTTCGCTTACAGCTCTTATCGGCGACAGAAAAGTGGAATACGCGGTAGTTGACCCCTCGGCCGCAAGCTTCATTGAATGTATAAAAAGGCACGGCAAAATACGCGTGGTGCGTGCCGACAACGACGTTGTAAAGGGCATACGCAAAACGTCGGACGCGCTGAAATCCGGCAGGATAAAAATCTGCAAGCCGTGCCGCGACGCCATACGTGAGTTTTCATTATACCGCTGGGACGAGAGTGCAAAATACGACGCTCCGCGCAAAGAAAACGACCACGCCATGGACGACATAAGATATTTCGTTATGTCACTCGAAAACTCCGCCGACGGCTTTTTTGCCGTTTCGGTGGAACGATGAAGGGAGGTAATTATGCTTGAAGCTATTCAGAAGAGGCAAGCGCATTGAGGCTCCGGTTACCGCCGCCGCACAAGGCACAGCCTCGGGGCTTTTTCCCGCCGTCAACAGCTATACGCCACTTGTGCTGTGCCAGAACACGCTTTATAAAAGCCTTATGGAGGCGGTTCCCATAATAAATGCGGCTGTTCACAAGATAATCCGATTGACGGGCGGCTTCTCGGTGGAGACAGGAAGCGACGCCTGCGATAAAGCTCTTGCCGAATTTCTGTCCGACATACCGTGCGACTCGGGCGAAAGAAGCATTTATTCGTTTTTGGATACTTATTTTGAGCAGCTCTTGATTTACGGTACGGCAGTCGGCGAAATGCTTACGGACGAATACGGAAACATACGCTATCTATACAATGCAAGACCGGACGATGTCAGTCTTTTAAGAGATCCTAACGACTTTTCAAGGATTCTCGTATGCCGCGCAGACGCGGTGCCGACTCCGGTAAAGCATCAGGAGAGAATACTGTTTACGGCACTTGACGCAGAGCCCGGCTCGCTCTACGGTACCTCTGTGCTTTACGGCCTGCCGTTTGTAAGCTCGGTACTGCTTAAAATATTCGAAGCCACCAAATCCAACTGGGACAGAGTCGGCAATGTACGATTTGCCGTCACCTATAAGCCGGACGGAGAAGCGTTGTCGAAATCATTTGCCAAAGAGCGCGCCGAGCTTATAGCAAGCGAGTGGAGCGAAGCTATGAAGAGCGGCAGCGTCAAGGACTTTGTCGCCGTCGGAGACGTTGATATAAAGGTCATAGGTGCCGATAATCAAATTCCAGACAGCGAGATTCCCGTACGCGAGATGCTTGAGCAAATTGTCGCAAAGCTTGGTATACCGCCGTTTTTGCTCGGACTCTCGTGGTCAACCACCGAGACGATGTCCAAGGTTGAGACGGACGTTTTGACTACGGAGCTGTGGCATTACAGGAGACATTTGACGCCTGTAATAGAAAGGATTTGCTCAACATTTCTTCGCAATTTGGGCTCATCCTTAAAACCAAACGTTGTGTGGGACGACATCACGCTTCAGGACGAGGTGGAAAATGCCAGAGCAAGGCTGTATTCGGCACAGGCAAAAGCACTTGAAAAGGAGGAAAAAACCGATTGAACAAATCATTTGAAAGTCAGACGGATGAAAACGAGTTGTCAAAAGAGGATTTGGCGCTCATAAACACATTTACTCAAAAGGAAATGACGAAGGACGATATATTCTCTTTCTGCGTGATACTCTGCGACAACGAAATCGACCGTGATTACGAGCGATTCACGGAGGACTCTCTTCATAAGCTTGCCGACTTTTTTATAGGCAAAACCGCAATACGCGATCACAGTATGAAAAGCTCTGACCAGAGCGCGCGAACCTATAAGACCGAAGTCATTAAGGACAGCACGCGCAAAAATTCTCTCGGTGAGGACTATGTATATTTAAAGGCATGGTGCTATATGCCGAGAATAAAGAAAAACGAGGAGCTCATTGAGGAAATCAAGGCAGGCATTATAAAAGAAGTGAGCGTGGGCTGCGCAGTTAAAAGCTGCATCTGCTCCGTTTGCGGAAAAGAGCTCGGCAAGAGTGAATGCTCACACGTCAGAGGCGGCGTTTACGACGGTAGGCTCTGTTACGGTGAGCTGCAAAATCCCACGGACGCATATGAGTGGTCGTTTGTCGCCGTACCTGCACAGAAAAACGCCGGTATAACAAAAAAATTCGGTTTCACCGCAGACGGCGACGCAAACCGGCAGCTGACGTTCTTAAAAAGTGAAAACGAACGTCTGAAAGGTCTTGCAAAAGCCGGACAGCTGTACCGCACCGAAAAGCAGACGGAGCTTGTAAAAGCGTTTGTCGCCGCGTTTCCGTCACTCGATGACAAGCTGTGTAAAAAAATGGCGGAATGTCTTGAAACGAATGAGCTTTGCGCCGCAGCGAAAGCCGTGAGTAAAAATAATTTTACCTTGAGTTCTCCGCAGCTCACACCGGCTAAAAAAGCCGAAGCAAATTCAAATTCGCAGTTCAGACTGTAAAAAGAAAGGATAAAACAAATGGCAATTTACGAAAACATCAAGCTCGACAAGGGACTTTACGGAACATCAAAGGGCTTCCTCGCGGAGCTTGAGAGCATTGACCCCTCAGAAAACTACAAGGGCACCTCTCTTGAGGGCCTTGACGCATTTGAACGTCAGCTCAAACGCTTTGACATAAAGGTAAGCGGCAATATGTCAAGCCCCGTCGATAAATTCTTCGCAACCACCGACAGTGCCGCACTCTTCCCCGAATATATTTCAAGAGCCGTGAGAACGGGACTTGAAAGCGCTGACGTTCTCTCGGAAATCATTGCGGCAAAGACCGTTATCGACGGCCTTGACTACCGCCCGATAACCTCGGTTCTCACAGACGACGACAAGGCTCTTAAGGAGACAGCCGAGGGTACCGCCATACCCGAAACCTCGGTTAAAACTCAGGAGAACCTCGTAAAGCTCAAAAAGCGCGGCAGAATGTTATGCGCGTCATACGAGGCTATACGCTTCCAGAAGCTTGACCTGTTCACCGTCACATTAAAGCAGATAGGCGCATATATTTCCCGTGCGCTCTTTAAAGACGCGGTAAGCGTTTTATCGCTCGGCGACGGAAACAAGAACCCTGCGGCCACCCTCAAGGTTTCAACTGCGGGCAAGCTCACATATTCCGACCTCGTTTCGTTCTGGAACGGCTTTGACCCGTATGAGCTCAACACCGTTATAGCCTCACCCGACATCGCAGCAGCCATACTCAATATGTCGGAAATGCGTGACGCTGCGGCTGGTCTTAATTTCCACGCGACCGGTAAAGCCGTAACGCCGCTCGGCGCTAATATGCTGAAAAGCAGCGCGGCGCAGGCAGGCACGCTTATAGGTCTTGATAAAAACTGCGCCCTCGAAATGGTTGAAGCAGGCGGTATTCTCACCGAATACGACAAGCTTATCGACCGCCAAATAGAACGCGCCGCAATTACTCAGACCGCAGGCTTTGCAAAAATATTTACAGACGCTTCAAAAATTCTCACCACAAAGGCCTGATAAATTCGACAGAAAGGAAGCCCGAGCAGCCATTCTCGGGCAAGGAGCAAAATGATAAACGAAAATATGGTGCTTTACAAGGCCAAAAGCCTTTTCGGCTTAGATAACGCCGCACTCGCCTCTCTTAATTGCGTATGTCATCTGTTTTGCCTTGAACTGTTCTCACGGTTAAAGGACAAAAAGGCTGCAAACGACGAGAGGATAATTTACCTTGCTGCGGTAAACTGCCTGTATTACAGTATACTCGAAAACACCGACAGCGGCTGCTCTGTGGAATCTGTGAAGGCCGGCGACGTCACCGTAAAGGAGGACGCATCAATGCCCATTAAAAAAGCCGCCGAATTAAAGGGCGAGGCAGAAAAGCTTGCGTCACCGCTCCTTATTGACGACGGATTTGTGTTTACGGGGGTGTGATATGAAGTTTTCGGATGTATCCGCAAGGATAGGCAAGGACGTATTCATAACAAACAGCACCGGCTGGCAGTCACCCGTATTTCGTGCCGCAATACAGCCGCTCCGCTATAAAAACAAGATGTATCTCGGCGGAGCTTACACCGAAATCGGGAAGGCAAAATACGATTACTTTTTATATATAGGCCCGCCTGACCACGATATAAGCCGTCTGTCGGCAGACTCGAGAATAATCGACTCAAGCGGCAGAGGCTTTACGGTGGATCACTGTGAAACGGTGTACTACAAAAATACGCCGTTTTATATCTGGGCAATAGTAAGGGAGACGAACGGAATATAAATGTTTTTTGCGGTTGTTGCGCCGAGCGATATTCTCGGATTTCTGTCCTCACAGACTGAAATTACACGAAACTGTGAATTAACGCTCGCATACGAAAACGAAATCAAACCCACACCCATGAAAAAAGCAATAGTTGCCTTGGGTGTGGAAAAGATGACCGTCGGCGACTATCTCACCGAAACCGCCGCAGACGGGGCAGTTACGGTAACCTCAAACAGACAGGCGGATTTGGTCTTAAAAATATCAATATTCGCTCCGTACAGCTACGGCTCATACGAGACGCACAAAATACTTGACAGAATAGTCACGGCTATGCTGTATTCGCAAAAGCTGTACACGGTCACAAGCTGTGAGAGCGGCGGTGTGCATTATGTGCGCGATACGGGGGCTCTCGTGCTCGACACATATTTTACGCTCAGCAAGGTTTTTTCCGAATAGGCACACAAAAAAAGGGACTGTAACTTTTGTTACAGTCCCTTTTAAATTACGGAGCCTTACTTTATGAGTCCGCTCTCTTTAAGAAGCAGTTCAATATCGGTGCCCTTAACCTTTTTCATAACTATTTTAAGAAGTTCTTTTTCTTTGAAGGAAAGCTTAATATCGGTTATGGGCTTTTTATCTATCGCATAGTAGCAGGCGCGCAGAAGCTCTCTCACGTCATATTTACTGCCCCAAACCTCGGGAACGCCCCTGTCAACATTAAGAAGCGTATATACGGATTCCATACCTGTACGCATTGAGTATTCCGTAGTGAATATGGTATCGCGCGGAGTCTCTGCGAACTGACCGATAAAAGCGAAATTCACGGCACCGTCCGGCACGACCTTCGGTCTGTCCTCATTCTTCCTCGGCTGGAAGAATGCGTTGATGTAAGGCATAAAGCACGTTGTTGTGTTGCAGGCATTCTTTGCCAAATCTTCTATCTCGTCTGTGGGAACTCCGATATGATAGAGCCACTCGCGGCAAACCTCTTCGCCGGTGCAGTCACGCATTGCCTTTTTAACAAAGTTGCCCTCTTTGTTTGTGCTCAGCGAATAGAGCCAAATGAGTACGGCGTTTTTATCCTGCGATTTAAACTGCGGCTGACGGTTAATGGTCCAAGAGAGATACCAGTTGTCCGTGCTGTCCTTTACGGTGACTATGCCGCCTGTTGTAACCTTACCTTCGCGTGGGTCACGCTTGCAGATTTTCATTATATGACGGATAACTTCTTCGTTTGACGTCTCTACCGTGGCGCTCATCCAGTTTGTCGCTTCAACATTGCTGCAGAAAGCATCGGGATTACCGAATTCGCCGTGTGCCGCCTGTTTAGCTATATTCTTCCACATATCCCACGACTCGCCTGCGCCGTTTTTAACACCCGACAGGTCGGGAGCGTGAGTCTGGTCGCCATAGCAGGATGTGTCGGTGCAGCATCCGTTTGTAATAAACACAAGGTCATCCTCAACAAGGTCTATGGTCTGCTCCTTGCCGTCCTTAACATAAACTATCTGCTTTGCGATTTTCTTGTCGCCGACGGTTTCGATTATTACATTTTTAACGTCCATACCGTATTCGATTCTGACATTGTGTGCCTCAAGATATTTTACGAGCGGCAAAATCATACTGTCGTACTGATTATATTTTGTAAAACGAAGTGCACTGAAATCGGGAAGTCCGTCAATATGATGAACGTAGCGGCAAAGATAACGCTTCATCTCAAGTGCGCTTGACCAACGCTGAAAAGCGAACATAGTCTGCCAGTAGAGCCAGAAGTTTGTGCTCCAGAACGAGTCGGGAAGTATATCGGAAATCTTTTTGTCCTCAAGGTCTTTTTCCTGTGTGAGGAAAAGCTGTGAAAGAGCCATTGCCGACTCCTTGTCAAGCTCAAACTTTTTGTCGGTGTGTGCGTCCTCGCCGCATCTTACCGTGGCACGGC
>ERZ780012.447-NODE-447-length-15697-cov-6.25668_pt1 | contig 15697 bp, 7 predicted proteins | sample MGYA00511869_ERZ780012 | MGnify/ENA primary metagenome ERZ780012 (study PRJEB29588, sample SAMEA2161608) | human gut metagenome | biome: human gut; feature: human-associated habitat; material: faeces | place: Denmark | collected 2008/2010 ... | reverse complement strand
ATTCCACCGTGTACTGGATGGGGCGGATCGGATCACCGCCTGCCGTGTCCATCGTGACGGTATAAAGCTTGTCCGCCGTCAGCGTCAAGGTCAGCGGCGCGTAGGGCATGAGGAAGGAAACCGCGTCGTTCCCCTCGCTGATACTCAGGGAAACAGCCGGGTCGCTCTGGAAAACGTGGATGCCGCGATAGCCCGCTGCGGGCGCGATTTGCACCGTCACCTGCTCACCCGCGCGGCACAGCAGGTCGTTGCCCTCCGCCGGCATGTCGCTGCCCCAGAGGACGTTCTGCGCGTCGATGGTCACGCGCTGCGTGTCCGCCGTCCACGTCAGCGTAACGATGCGCTTTTCTTCGCGCCCCGTTACGGGCAGGAATGCGGCCGTCTCCTCGCCGCGCAGTCCCGTCAGGTGAATGAGGGCACGCTCGTCCGCGCCGAAGTCGCTGCGCTTGAACTGCGTCACCCACTCGCCGCGCTCCTTGTCGAAGGTGAAGCTCGCCACGGCGCCGCTGCGCAGGGTCAGGCTCGGCGTGAAGTAATCCGGGCGCGCGCCGCTGATGCGAACGCGGTAGGTGATGCGCCCGTCCTGCTCGCCATAGCGGTAGACGTACACCGGGAATTCCGCTACCAGCGTGCTGTCATCCGTCAGCGGGAACACAACATCGCCCTCGCGGGAAAGATAGACATAATTTTCCGCCACGGCAAAGCAGGATTCGCCGCCATTCAGGCGGTAGACCTTGCTCCACGGGTCTGCGCTGCGCATTTCCGGCAGCAGCACATACTGCTCCTGCAAATCCGGATACTTCTCCGCAAACGCCGCCTCGATGCTGTCCATCATGTTGACCGCGCCCATCGGGCAGCTGTCGCCCGTGTACTGCACCGTCGTTTCGGTTAGCAGCGCGCCGTCCCAATCCGCCGTTTCCAGCTGCATGTCCTTGGCGCTCTGGTCAACAAGGCGGAAGCGCACGGTCAGGCTGATTTTCTTCTCCACCTTCAGCTCGCTGCCCATATACAGCTTCTGCCCCGGCACAAGCGCGTTCTTGCCCGGATTCAGCACAATATCGCCCGTCGGCAGCGGGTCATCCGTCAGGTTCACGAGGTTCGTCGCAATCCCGATATCGAGATTCATCGGCTTGTCCACCACGATGGTGGAGCGGACATTGCCCTCGCCGTTCAGCGACACATTGCCCGATGCGCCCAGAATCAGCTCCTGAACATCTGCCGCCGCGCCGATGTTCAGCCGCACGTCCTCGTCCGACAGCACATACAGGCGGTCGATTTTGCCGGACGGCAGATTGGCGTTCAGCCCGCCGAGAACCAGCAGATTGCCGTTCATTTCCGGCGCATTGAACTCCGTGTCGCCCAGATGGTCAAAAATCGCGTCGCCGATGAAGGACTCCGGCGGCTGCGTGTCCTTTTTCAACACGGTGATGCCAAATCGCCCGATGTTCTCCTGAAACGCCGGGTCATCCCAGTCCGTATTGTCCCACATGCCAGCGCCGATTTCTTTCGCCAGCCGCTCCAGCGCTGAGTCCTTGCCCTGTGGTGTCTGGTTCTTGTTGATGGTGTTCAGTGTGTTCAGCGCACTCATGTTGTTTTCCACAATCATGGCCGCCGATGCTGTACCCGCCCAAATGATGCTGCATAAGAGCAGGAAAATGGTGCTCCATCGTGCGATTCGCTTCATGCTGCTTCCTCCTTGCTGATAGCTTCCGCGGGCTTTTTTCCCATAGAAATCGCCCTTCTGGTTTCAGTATACCATTGGCAAGCGCTGTTTGCCACCGCCATTCAATGGATTAATTGGACGTTTCCCTGCCCTTTTCCTGCTGAAAATTCCTGCATTCACGCAGTTTTCCCGTCTATTCGCGCATGTTTTCCGCCGACTGCACCTTTCCAAGGCAGGAAATATCGGTTGCCAAGGATGGCAAAGTACATCTTTCCAACATGCGAAAAAAAGGCGAACCGGTTTTGAAGCCGATTCGCCCGTGGATTTGTCCAAACTTGGATGGAATTACTTGGCGATGGTGCAGTGCATGAAGTACTTGTAGCCCAGCGGGTTGGAGAAGAAGCCCTGCACGGAGTCGTCGAGCATGTAGATGTCGGTGTAGTAGTACAGCGGCACGATGCAGCCGGTATTCATCAGCATATCCTCCGCGATGTGCATCATGGCATAACGGTTCGTGCTGTTGGTGCAGCTCTTGATAGCAGAAATCAGCACGTCATAGGTTTCCGCCCAAGTGCCATTCTCCACCTTCACGTCGTAGCCGTAGGGGGTCAGGTCGAGGTTGTAGATCTTCAGATCCGCATTCGCGCCCTTGCCGAACTGCACGTCGTTGTTGCCGGAGCCGGTCACCCACATGTCGAGGAAGCAGATCGGGTCGTTGTAGTCGGCAATCCAGCCATTGCGGGCAATGGAGTAGTCGCCGGACTTACGGGTGTTCAGGAAGGTGTTCCATTCCTGGTTGGTCAGGTTCATGGTGATGCCGACCGCAGAAACCGCGCTCTGGAGGTATTCGCCAATCGCCTTGTGGGCTTCGGAGGTGTTGTAGAGGTAGGTCAGGGACGGGAAGTTGGTGAAGACGCCGTTCTCCTCGTCGTAGGTGTAGTACTTCTTCAGGGTCTCAACCGCCTTGTCGAAGTTCGCCATGTAGACGTCTTCGTCGTCGGTCACGTCGTAGTAGCCGGTGATGCCTTCCACATGGCCCGCGTTCTTGTAGAACTCAGAGCCGTCCGCATCGGTCATGCCCATCGGAACGAAGCTGGACGCAGGCACCTGACCCGCCTGACCGATTTCTTCAACGATGTAGTTGCGGTCGAACAGCAGGCCAATCGCCCGACGGACTTCTGCGCGCGCCGCTTCCGCTTCTTCGGGGGTCATGTTCGCGAGCACGTCAGCGGGCAGGATTTCTTCGTTGATGTTCCAGCAGACATAGTAGGTACCAATCTGGCCGGCAATAACGAATTCCGTCGGATACTGTTCCTTCAGGGAAGCGATTTCAGAGGTGGGAACGTCGTCGATCAGCTGCCAGTCGCCCTTCTGGAAGTTCGCCAGCATGTTGTTCGCGTCGTCGGAGAGGTAGAAGTCCAGCTCGTCCATCGTGACCTTGTCCACCGCATGATAGTAGGGGTTCTTGGTCAGGGTGATCTTGCTGTTGTGTTCCCACGCGGTCATGGTGTACGGGCCATTGCCGATGTAGGTGGAAGGATCGGTCGCCCACGCTTCGTTGGCGACGACGTCCTCACGGACGGGCATGTACGCCGGGAAGGCGAGCAGCTCGTTCCAGTAGGCAACGGGGTTGTTCAGGGTAACGGTCAGGGTCTTGTTGTCCACAGCGGTCACAGCGAGGTTTTCCGCCTTGGGGTCAGAGCCGTCCGTAGTGTAGCCCTTGATGACTTCAAACATGTAGCCATAGTCCGCGCCCAGCTCGGAGGAAGCAGCGCGCTTCCACGCGAACTCGAAGTCCTTCGCGGTCAGATCCTTGCCGTCAGACCACTTCAGGCCGTCAACGAGCGTGTAGGTGTACGTCACCGTGCCGTCGTCATTGACCACCGGATCCGGCAGTTCCACCGCGCAGTCCGGCAGGATTTCCAGCTTGCCGTCGTCGGTCTGCGCCCAAGTGGACAGGCCTGCGAACAGGTGAGCGACCATCGTCGCGCCGTCCACAGCGGAGTTCAGCGCCGGGTCAAGCGTATCAGGCTCGGACGCGATGCAGACAGCCATGTACGTCTTGCCGTCTTCGGCGACAGCGCACAGGGTGCAGGTCACCATCATTGCGATGGCGAGCAGGAGAGCAGTCAGCTTCTTCATGAAAAAACCTCCCTTAATATTCTGTGACAGCCTTGCTTTTCGTAGACTGTCTGTATCAAAAATGCGTGTTGACGCATCCTTGAAGCAATTTTTTTGCGCGGATAAACACGCGGGCACACTATGCCAGTGTCACCAACGCAATCGCGCGAAAGGGTCAAGGGACGAAGTCCCTTGCAGAGTCCAGAGACAGCGTCTCTGATGCCTCCCCTTTTACCCCAGTTCCTTCACCCGGTGGCAGGCGACGAAGTGACCCTTCTCGACTTCGTTGAAGGGCGGCATCGACTGCGCGCAGGCTTCGGTGGCGTAGGGGCAGCGCGTGCGGAACGGACAGCCCGACGGCGCGTTCAGGGGACTTGGAATGTCGCCGGAGAGGACAATGCGCTTGTTCGCGCGCGCCGCCTTCGGGTCAGGCAGCGGAACGGCGGACAAAAGCGACTTGGAGTACGGGTGCAGCGGGTGATTGTAGATTTCCTCCGCCGACGCCAGCTCCACCATCTTGCCCAGATACATCACGGCGATTCTGTCCGAAATGTGCCGCACAACCAGCAGGTCATGCGCAATGAACAGGTATGTCAGCCCCAGCCGATCCTGCAAATCATCAAACATGTTGATGACCTGCGCCTGAATCGACACGTCCAGCGCCGACACCGGCTCGTCGCAGACGATGAATTCGGGATTTACCTCCAGCGCGCGGGAATCCCCCCCCACCGCGCGCGCCAAGCCGATGCGCTGCCGCTGACCGCCGGAAAACTCGTGCGCGTAACGCGAGGCGTGTTCACTGTTCAGCCCGACATAGCCCAGCAGCTGCAAAATGCGCTCCTCCCGCTCCTTCTTGGAGGAATACAGGTGGTGCACATCCAGCGGTTCGCCCACGATGTCCGACACGGTCATGCGCGGGTTCAGCGAGGAGTACGGATCTTGGAACACCATCGTCGCCTTCGTGCGGAACTTCTGCAAGTCCGCTTTCGTCTTGACGGGCTTGCCATCGTAAATGATTTCGCCCGCCGTCGGCTTGTACAATTGGAGGATGGTACGCCCAACGGTCGTCTTGCCGCAGCCGGATTCGCCCACCAGACCGAGCGTTTCGCCCTTGTTGATGGTGAAGGACACATCATCGACCGCCTTCAGCGGCTTGGTGCGGAAGAAGCCCATGTTGATGTCAAAGTATTCTTTCAGTCCTTTGACTTCCAGCAATGGCTGGTGCATCTGCGCTTCAGACACAGGGCACTCCTCCTTCCTCCGTGATGCTGCCGTCCTCAACGCCCTTCTTGACGTTCATCCAGCAGGTTGCCATATGGTCGTCATTGATGAGCATCCGAACCGGCTTCTCTCTCAGGCAAATCTTCATCGCCGCCTCGCAGCGGGGCGCGAACGGGCAGCCTTTGGGCATGTTCAGCAGGTCAATCGGCGTACCGGTAATCGGCTCCAGGCGCTGTCCGTTGTTCTCCGCCGTCGGAATGGAGCGCATCAAGCCCTTCGTGTACTCGTGGCGCGGGTTGTAGAAGATTTCATCCGCCGTCCCCTGCTCGCAGATAGAACCGGCGTACATGACGATGACCTCGTCGCACATCTGGGCGACAACGCCCAAGTCGTGCGTAATCATGATAATCGCCATGCCCATCTTCTTCTGCAAATCGCGCATCAAATCAAGAATCTGCGCCTGAATCGTCACGTCCAGCGCGGTCGTCGGCTCGTCGGCAATCAGGATGTCCGGCTCGCACGCCAGCGCCATAGCAATCATTACGCGCTGCCGCATACCGCCCGACAGCTCGAACGGGTACTGCTTCATGCGCTTTTCCGGCTCGTTGACGTTGACCAGCTTCAGCATCTCCACCGCGCGTTCGCGCGCCTGATGGCGGTTGCGGTCGGTGTGCAGTAAAATCGCTTCCATCAGCTGCCGGCCGATGGTGTAGGTCGGGTTCAGGGACGTCATCGGGTCTTGGAAGATAATCGAGATGCGGTTGCCGCGCACGGAGCGCAGCAGCTTCTCGTCCGCGCCGACCAGCTCCTGCCCGTCGAATTTCACGCTGCCGCTGACGATTTTGCCCGTCGGCGCAAGAATCTGCATGATGGAATACGCCGTGACGCTCTTGCCCGAACCGCTTTCGCCCACGATGCCCAGCACCTTGCCGTGGTCAAGGCGGAACGAAACGCCGTCCACCGCCTTGACTTCGCCCGCGTCGGTGAAGAAGGATGTATGCAGGTCATTGACTTCCAGCAATGCCATTTTGTCCAGCTCCTTTCGTCACGCATTCAGCTTCGGGTCAAATGCGTCGCGCAGGCCGTCGCCGAACAGGTTCAGGCTCAGCACGATGAGGCAGATGACCACGGCGGGGATAATCAGGCGATAGGTGTAGGAATAGATGCCGTTGAGCGCGTCAGAAGCCAGCGAACCCAGCGAGGGCATCGGCGCGTTGACGCCCAGACCCAGGAAGGACAGGAAGCTTTCGGTGAAAATCGCGTTCGGAATTTGCAGCGCGGTCGAAATAATCACGACGCTGATGCAGTTCGGCAGAAGGTGCTTGCGGATAATCCACCGCGCCTTCGCGCCCGTCGCCTGCGCCGACAGCACGTACTCCTGCTCACGGAGGGACAGAATCTGACCGCGAATCAGGCGCGCCATGCCCACCCAATAGAGCAGGCCAAAGACGATGAACATGCTGATGATGTTCGAGCCGATTTTCTCTAAGATGGTGCCTTCCACATGCAGCACCTGCCCCAGCACGACCGCCAGCAGGATGATGACCAGCATGTCCGGCAATGAGTAAATAATATCGACGATTCGCATGATGAACAAGTCCACCCTGCCGCCGAAGTATCCCGCGACTGCGCCAATCATCATGCCAATCACCAGCACGATGATGCTGGCGAAGAAGCCGACAGCAAGGGAAATTCGTGTCCCGTAGACGACGCGGATGAAGTAGTCGCGTCCGTGCGCATCCGTGCCGAAGATGTGCGGGAAAACAGATTCCCCTTTGTCGATTTTCTTCAGTTCCGTCTTGCCGTACTGGAACGGCGCGAGGTTGTTGTAGCTGTTGTCCATCGGGCGACCCTTCGTCTGCCCCAGCATCTGGTCATACGAATACGGCCAGAACATCGGGATGATGATGGAGGACAGCGTAATCAGCACAATCAGAATCAGACTGATGGTCGCGACCTTGTTCTTCAGCAGGCGCTTCACGCCGTCGCGGAAAAAGGTCGAGGACGGCCGCATCCGGGAGATGACTTCCTTTTCCTCCGCCGTCGCGGGCATGAAGGAATCCACATCCAGATGCAGGCTAAAGGGCTTTTTCTTGTTCATCATCATGGTGCAGATGCCTCCTTATTCGTAATCAATGCGCGGATCAACCACCTTGTAGAGCAGGTCGCTGATCAGATTCATAATCACGATTAAAGAGGCGAGGAAAATGGTCGTCCCCATAATCATGGTGTAGTCGCGGTTGGTGATGCTGGATACGAACTGGCGGCCGATGCCCGGCACGGCAAAAATCTGCTCGACGACCATCGAACCGGTGACGATGAACGCCAGCATCGGGCCGAAATAGGTGATAACCGGAATCAGCGAGTTCTTCAGCGCGTGACCGAAGATAATTTTCTTGCCCGAAACGCCCTTGGCGCGCGCGGTGCGGATGTAATCCTGCCCCAGCACGTCGAGCATGGAGGAGCGCGTCAGGCGCGTGATGTAGCTCATCGGGTAGAGCGCAAGGGTGATAATCGGGAGGATCAAGCCTTCCGCCGTCGCGCCGTTCGCGGGTACCCAGCCTAACTTGACTGAGAACACTATCAGCAGGAACGACCCCATAATGAACGACGGCATGGACACGAACGCGGTCGTAATCACCATGATAATCTTATCCAGCACGGTGTTGCGCCGCAGCGCCGCCAGCGCGCCGAGGACGATGCCGGCAATCGCCGCGCTGAACGCCGCAATCAGACCAAGCTTCGCGGAGGTCTTCATGCCATCCAGAATAATGTCAATGACCTGACGGCCGCGCTGCTTCAGGCTCGGCCCGAAGTCCAGCTTCGTCACCACGTCGCGCAGATATGTCACATACTGTTCGCCCAGCGGCTTGTCCAGCCCGTACTTGGCCTCCAGCGCCGCCTGCGCTTCCGCGGAAATTGCCTTTTCACTTGCGAACGGTCCACCCGGAATCGAGTGCATCACGAAGAACGTCACCGTGATGACAATCCAGATGGTCAGCAGCGCCAGCAGCACGCGCTTGAGGATATAAAACAGCATCTTGGAATTCATCCGCTCCACCTTCCCGGCAGGGGCGCTGCCGCGTCTGCCTGCGTTTCTTGTTCATCGACACGCCAAACCAGCCGGCTTCACCGTGTCGATGCTTTATTATGCAACACTGTATGGAGAAAATCAAGTGTTTTGTTGCACAAACTGTGTTTTTTTTATGTTTTTCTCGTGTATTTTGAATATTTTCGTCCAAGTTGTTGCATTTATCAAGTTTTTCTGCAAGTCCCTGTTCATTTTTGCGCACAAAAAATGCAGGACGCTCATTCGTCCTGCATCGTGGTAACGAAGTGAATTACTCCGCTGCCGCCAAGCTGCCGAAGATCTCCAGCGGCATGTTTTCCAGCGCGTCGCCCACTTCCTTGCTGGCGACCTGGAACGTCACAGCGAGAACCGTCTCGTCGTCAAGGAAAGCATACAGCGCCAGCACGGTGTCGCCGGGGGTGTACATCAGGCAATAGTTTTCGTTGACATACAGCTCAGCGAGCATTTCTTCCGTCGCGCCCGCGTCCTGAATGCCTTGCAGCAGCGTTTCAAAGCTCATCGCGGACAGCTGCGCCGTAATGCTGACCGTCTGGTCGGCGTTGACGGCGAAGAGCAGGATGTTCTCGGCGTTTTCCGTGCCTGCGGGGACTTCCTGAACCGCCCAGTCCGCCGGAATCTGCATCGTCAGACCCGTTTCACCCAGCGCAACCGTCTGCGCCTCGAAGCTGACATTCATTTCAACTGCCGGCACTTCCGCTTCTTCCTCCGCGAACGCAAAGGCAGTGCAGCACATCATGAGCGCCATCAGGAGAGCAAGGAGTTTCTTCATATTTGTTTCCGTCCTTTCATTTCCAGCATGATTCGGCTGATTTCTTTCCATATTAAACAGCCACATCTGGTAACGTTTATAGTACCAGATGCAAGCCGCTTTTGCAATACGCTTTCGCGCAGGAAAACGGTTGATTCGCGCGGATTTGGGATTTCAGAATGAAGCAGCCGCCATTTTCATTCACGAAATGCGAGTGAAGTAACTTTTATTTACTTTTCAATTCTCACCAAAACAAACAGTTGATTCTTTCCGTAAAAGCGGACTTTGCTTCCCTCCCCCCTTCACAAAAAACGGGGCACCGCGAGAGCTTTCGCCCCCGCAGCACCCCGCCATCCGCGGATGCGCAATTCCGCATTCCGCATTGTCCCTTACTTCTTCGTCCAGTCCTGCTTTTCGCCGATGCCGTAGTTTGCCGGCAGCACGTCGTCATCAACCAGCACGAAGCCCAAATCCGCCGTGTAGGTCGTACTGGCGGAGGTCACCTGCACCGGGTTCGATTCGCCGTTTTCGCCCAAAATCGACGCAATCAGCGGAATATCCGTGCGCATACGCGTCGGCACAACTTCCGCCGGGTAGATGGGCTTGAGCGTGTACACGCCGGGATACAGGTTCTCGAAAGTGTAGTAACCGTACGTGTCGGTTGTCGTTTCCGCGACGAGCTGATCGTTGCGCCACAGCTCAATGCGCATGTCGCCCAGACCGAGTTCGCCCGCGTCCTGCAGGCCGTTGCCGTTCAGGTCAAGCCAGCAGAAGTCGCCCAGCGTGCCCGGCTGCACCGCGCCAATATTCTGCTCCAGCTGATGCTGGCTCATGCGCAGGGCAATCAGGTCGCTCTCTCCCTCGCGGGCGGTGTAGGTCGTCATCACGCTGATGTTCTGCCCGTCCTTGAGGCGCGTGTCGTCCTTTTCTACGACGACGTAGCCGTTCGGGAGCGTCACACGCAGACGGTAGTTGCCCGGCATCAAGCCGTCAAAGCGGTAGATGCCTTCCTCGCTCGTCGTCGCGTTTTGCAGTTCGCTGCCCTTTTCGTCCAGCAGGATAACCTCCGCGCCGGACAGGGGCGCAATCTCGCCCGCGTTGTCGCACCAGACCATGCCGCCGATGCTTGTGTCAATCTTCAAGCCCAGCATCGGAGCAGTATAGTTGTTGTTTTCGCTAATTTCAATTTCGGTCATGACGAGCTGACTGCCCTCGGTGGTGAAGGTGCTGTCGCCCAGACGCGCCGCCTGCGTACCTTCCTTGAGGTCGTAGGCAAGGCTGTACACGCCGGGGGCAATGCCGTCGATGGCGAACCGCCCATCCGCATCGGTCTGCACCTGTGCAAACACCGCGCCGGTTTCATCCAGCAGGGTCAGCGTCTCGTTTTCCGGGGTGATTTCGCCCGCGTCCATGCGGCCGTTGTCATTCTCATCCACCCAAACCTGACCGGACATCTTCGACGGAATCACGCCGCCAAGCGCCTGATTCAGCCATTCCTCGCCCAGCCCGATTTCGATGCTCACCTGCTGCTCGTTCAGCCCGTGCATCAGCGGCAGGGTCACATTGCCGTCCAGCTTGGAGAGCACCATGCCCTCCGGGAAGCGCAGGGTCAGCGTGTAGGCGTCCGGCCGCAGCCCGGTGAAGCTGTACGCGCCCGTCGCATCGGTGAGGACGGTCTGCTCCGTCAAATCCTCGCGGGAGGGGGTCAGAATCAGCGTCACGCCGGCAAGCGCCGCTTCGTTTGCATCCTGTGCGCCGCTGCCGTTGTGATCGGCAAACACCATGCCTTCAATGTCGCCCAAAGCCAGTGCGCCGCACAGGGGCGCGGCGACCTCTTCGCCCACGCCGATGGTAAAGGAATCCGTCGTGCCGTCGGAATCCGGCGCGATGGTGTTGCCGCCGTCCGTCAGGGGAGCAAACACGCCGTCGCCCGGCAGCTCGTAGCGCAGGCGGTACGTTCCGGGCAGCACCGCGTCAAACAGGAAGCTGCCATCCGCGCCGATGGTGCGGGTCGCCACGTCACCGGTTTCGTCCATCAGGTGAACCACCGCGCCGAGCAAGCCGCCTTCATCCGCGTCGCGCAGGCCATTGTCGTTCTTGTCGGCAAACACCACGCCGGACACATGTCCGGGGGTAATCATGCCGATATCAAGACCCGTCAAATCCGCGCCCATTTTGAGCGCCACCGGTTCGCTTTCGCCCGCGCCGCCGGAGAGGTTGCGGAGGATATTGCCGTCGCCCGCGGCCCCCGTTCGCGTGTACGCCAAGCCGCGGTTCGCGGTCGCGCTCACGGTGTACTGCCCCGGCGCAAGGTCATCGAAGGTATACACGCCGCTGCGGTTCGTTTTCGCCGTGCGGGTATTGCCGTTTTCATCCGTCAGGGTGACGGTGAAGTTGTTGACCATCTTTTCCGCGTCCATCCGGCTGCCGGAGAAGTCGTCATCCAGATACACCGTGCCGGAGATGCTGCCGTAAGTAATCGCGCCGATGGCCATCGTCATCTCGCTGTCATTCTCCAGCACCACGTCGGAAATCGTGTACTCGCGGCGGTCAGTGCCGGGCGCGAACAGGTTGCCGTACTCCCCCTCGCCCGCGATGGTGTACACATAGCCCTGCGGAATCGTCGCTTTGACGCGGAACGTGCTGCCGCGGATGTTGGCGAAGGTGAAGCGCCCGTTCTCGTCGGAGACGGTGTTCAGCAGCTCCTTGCCGATGGCCTGACGGTACAGGACGACCTTCACGCCTTCCAGCGTCTTTTCGCCCTCGTCGTACACGCCGTTGTTGTTTTCATCCAGGAAGCAGATGCCGTTGATGTCAGAGCCCTTCATCACGCCAAGGAGGACTTCCTCCAAGTCACCGCGTTCAAGAATCACCTGATCCGTTTCGGAGCGCTTGAATTCGCTGGTGATGATGGAGCGGCGATTACCGCCCGTCTGACTATATCGCGCAAAGACCAAGCCGTCCGGCAGGCTGTATTCGACATTGTATGTGCCGTAGCGCATTTGACCGATGTAGAATTTGCCGTCCTCGCCGCTCTCGGTTTCGTACACCAAGCCGTTTTTCACGCCGACGGCGCGGATTTTGATGCCCGCTTGACCGGGTTCACCGTCCTGATACACGCCGTCGTCGTTTTCATCCAGCCACACAAGGCCCTGCAGCGCCGCCATCGTCATCACGCCGACGCCCACGTCGGTCACAGAACCGGCTTCGAGGGTCAGCGGCACGCTGCTTTGCACTTGTTCGGTCGTTTCATCCATGATGGACATGTTCGCGCTGACATTTTTGCCGTGCGCACCATGGCCGAAGCCCGCGGGCAGCTCGCTGCGCAGGACGTACGTCCCCGCCGGCACAGCCAGCGACACTTCGCCGTTCTTGTCCGTTTCGCCGGATGCCACAACAACCTCCACGCCGTTGACTTCGGTGATGAGGCTCATCGTCGCGCCGGACACGCCTTCCTCGTACTTCCCGCGTGAACCGTTGTTATCGTTGTCGCGGAAAGCGTGGATGGTCAGCGCCGCCGGATTCGCCGCCTTCGCGGTCACAGTCGCGGGTTCGTCGCTGATGACGAGCGCACCGTTGGCAAGGGTCACGCCCGCGTCATAGCGGACGACGTACGTCCCGTATTCGAGGAACTCCGCCTGCCAGGCACCGTTTTCATCCGTCACCGCTTCCGCCGCGACTACGCCCGCCTGATTGACCAGCTGCACCTGCACGCCGCTCATCGGCTGACCGTCCAGCCCCAGCACCACGCCGGAAGCGTCGCCGGTGGCGTGGTTCGCCAGCGCCGGCAGCACAACGGTTTCGCCCGCGCCGATTTCCACCAGAATGCTCGCCGTCACGCCCGTATCGGTCGTGCTGAGCGTCCAGCCCTCGGTGTCATACAATCCGCGCGGCAGGGTTGCCGTAATCTGGTAGGTATCAGGGTACAGGTCGTTCAGCGCAAACGCGCCGCTGACCGTCATCTGTTCGCTCATCCGCTGGCCGGAAATCGTCACTTCCGCCGGGGCGGACAGATCGTCGATGCTGCCGGTCATGCCGCCGCTGAGCGTCAGATCCAGTTCATACCGGCTGGTCTGCATCGCCTGAATGTTCACCAGCCACTGTGCCTGACCCTTCTGCAGGTTCGGCCAGCCGTTCACGCCTGTCAGCAGCGTGCCTTCCGGCAGCGTCACCGTGACGGCGTATGTCCCGTGGAAGAGGTCGGCTTCCTGCACCATTTCGCCATCGGTCAGGTAACCCGTGCGGGTCGTTTTGCCGTCCTCGCTGACAATCTGGTACGCCACTGCCGCGTTCACGCCGCGCATGAGCATCGTCAGCGTGCCGTCCACGGGTTCAGGGGTGGGGGTCGGCGTAGGCGTAGGCGTCGGGCTCGGCGTGGGTGTCGGCGTCGGGGTAGCCGTCGGGGTTGGCGTCGGCGCTTCCGTGGGTTTCTCCGTCGGTTCCTCCGTCGGATTCTCGGTCGGCGCTTCCGTCGGCGCTAAGGTCGGGGTAGCCGTCGGGGTCGGCGTAGGTGTTGCCGTTGGCGTAGGCGTTGCCGTCGGGGTCGGTGTAGGTGTCGGGGTGGGCGTCGGCGTAGGCGTAGGTTCAGGCGTGGCGGTCGGCGCCATCGTCGGCGGCACATAGTAATAGGAAGCGTTCACCTTCGTCACGGAATCCGCACCCGTGTAGCGCTCGATGTTGATAATCTTGTCGCGCCAGCTTTCAATGGCCAGCGAAGCCTTCGTCATTCGCAGGGTATACAGCCCCGTATGAATCGCCGCCGGCAGGGCATAGTCGCCCCGGCTGTCGGTGTCGAAGGAGAGAATCGTCTCGCCGCGCTCGTTAATCAGGTCAAAAGAGGAGCTGCTCTCCGTGTGCACGGTGAACAGACCCGTGTCCGTCAGCACAGCAATGACCGCTTTGTTCAGCCGTCCGCCAACAATTGACACGGTGTAGCTCGCCGCCATAATGGCATCCTCCGGCATTGTTTCCGCCACCGGGACAAGCTGCACATTGCCCGTGCCGGGGACGGAAATCGGGTCGCTGCCGAAGTCGGTCAGGCGAATCGTGCCGACCGCCTCCCCGTTCTGCATGACGGTAAAATCGCCCGTGAATTTCCGGGATTCATACGTTCCCGCGCTTGTGGCATACATGCCCAGAAAATCCACTTGCAGCATCGTCAGCTCCGATGCCGCAGCCGCGGGGAGCAGCATCAGCAGCATTCCCAGCGCGAGCAGGAGTGACAGAAATCGCTTGCCAAGCATCCTCATCTTGCCTGTTCCTCCATCTGAATCATCCGCAAGCCGTGCGGAGTAAAGTCACAGAATAATCCATGTACTATGGTAAAGCAATCCGCCCGACTTGTCAACCATTCCGCGCATATTTTTACAATTGGATTGCTTTTCTGGTCGAAAATCAGCATGTTCCGGCAATGAAAAAGAAGGCTGACTTTTTCAGTCAGCCTCCCATGCGGATACTATTTCCAAATGAGAATGCGCCGAGATGCACCGCAATGATTCGTTCTGGCTAACGCAAACGCCAGCATGGGAAAGGCGCAAGCAGATGGCACAGGCGAATGCAGGAAATCGTATCAGTTGCTGCCGCCCATCAGCAGGGTCAGCATGCTCTCCGGCAGACTCATCAGCAGGGTCATGGGCAGGTTCTGCAGGTTGTTCATCACCTTGACGAACCACGTCTGGAACTCACTGTCCGTCATCGCGCCCAAATCCTGCGCCTTGCTTACGTCCAGCGCGTCCTTCGCGTCGCAGGTGCGGGTTTCCGCCGTGATGGTCACAACGTCCAGACCCATGAAGCGCACCAGCACATCCACCTTGCGGACGCCCTGTTCGCCGTCCATCGTCGCAAAAGTCGTCACCACAACGCCGAAGCCCTGCTCGACACCGTCCACCGTTTCCTTGATTTCCACATCAACAACGCTGCTGTCCGTGCCGACGCCCTTGCCGCTGACGTTGATTTCAACGGGGTCTTCGCCATCATAGGCGGTCAGGTTCGCCGTGAAGTTCTCCAAGTCGCCTGCGAAGGTCAGCGTCGCCGCGGTATCTTCCGCGCTCTTGATGGTCACAAGCCACGTCGCCACGCCGTCCGCCGTGTTGCGGGTCATCGTGAAGGAGATCGGCAAGGGTTCTTCGCCGCCGTTGTTGATCTTCACCGAAGCCGTCATGCGAACCAGCTCGCCTGCCTCAGCCGTCCAGTATTCGTAAACGATGTCATCCGCATAGAGATCTGCTTCATCAAGTTCTTTCAGCAGGTCGTCCCAGCTCGTGTCAGCTGCGGAAAAAAACGCATCCATGTAAGCACCGATGCTCGGAACGCTGTGGATCATTTCCAGCAGGGCTTTCGTCATCTCGGCAATCTTTTCCGGCGGAACGGTGACTTTGACGTAGTTCTTCGCCGCGTCGCAGTCGCCGGGCTGCTCGGTCACTTCTGCCATTTCTGCACCGGACAGTATTTCGTTCATCATGGTCATGAACGCCGTGGTGTCCGCCTGCGTCAGCTCTTCCATGAGCTGCTCTTCCGTCATGCTGCTCAGATTCGCCGATGCTTCCATCAGGGCAGTGTATTCCGCATTGCCGCTCAGCTGTTCCTTCGATTCTTCAATCGCCTTGTCGATCTCCTCGTCGCTCTGACCGGACATCTTCATCGTCGCGCGGAGGGCTTTTTCCCTGATGGCTTCCACGTCCTTGCTGTTCACAGCAATCACGCCGCCCAGCAGCGCGCTGGACACATACATCAGCTGGTTTTCTTCCGCAGCAGTCGTCAGCGATGCCATACCCAGCACGCTCTTGCCGCTCAGGTTCAGGTCAAAGCCAGCTTCGTCGCCCTGCTGATAGCCGGACAGGGACAGCGCCGCCAG